>OCTV010000402.1_pt1 | contig 17586 bp, 16 predicted proteins | sample 1539101 | NCBI WGS metagenome assembly OCTV01 (sample SAMEA3991422, study PRJEB22521) | metagenome | biome: anthropogenic terrestrial biome; feature: sewage plant; material: sludge | place: Sweden | collected 2012-09-26 | reverse complement strand
AACTGGCTCACCCAGGTCAGCCTCTCCAATACGGCAAAGTGTATGACTCTAACTCATATACTTTAGATGCTGGTTTTCGTCAAATGGGGGTGGATCAAATATCCGTGAGGCACTTGCCAGACGACATGGAGTCACTTAAAATAGCACTACATGATTCGGTCAATACCTCTGATGTCATCGTACTCACCGGTGGAGTAAGTGTCGGTGATTTTGATTTTGTGACCCGGGCTTCAGAAGAAATTGGAGTCAAGACCATTTTTCATAAAATCAAACAAAAACCAGGTAAACCAATGTATTTCGGTGCTTTTGACCATGAAAATTCAAAGTCACCATTGGTTTTTGGCCTTCCTGGAAATCCTGCTTCTGCGCTAACCTGTCTTTATCTGTATGTCGAGCCATGTATAAAAAAAATGGCCAATCAACCGAGTTCCATAAAATCTATCACTGCCCCGATCACTGCCGATTATAAAAAGCCTTCCGGGATCACTCATTTTTTAAAAGCACACTTTGACGGCACCATGGTGACACCACTGGATGCGCAGGAATCTTTCAGACTGAAATCTTTTGCCAGGGCGAATGCAATAATCCAGATAAATGAAGATGCTGTAGAGATATTCTCCGGAGATCCTGTGGATGTTTATTTATTACCTTCGTGTTGATTTTATGGAATATGGTTATTGGTTGTATTTAGTACTTTTTGTAGTCGCTTTTTTGTATGCAAGCGTGGGACATGGAGGAGCGAGTGGATACCTGGCATTGATGGCTTTGGCAGGCACAGCACCTGCCGAAATGAAACCGACAGCCTTGATCCTTAATCTATTTGTTTCATTCATAGCTTTCATCCAATATTACAGAGGGGGTCATTTCAGATTTAATTTGATCTGGCCGTTTTTAGTGACTTCAGTTCCGCTTGCGTTCATTGGTGGAAAAATGCAATTGGGAGATGATGTATACAAACAAATTCTTGGGGTCTTGCTGTTGATTCCTGCATTAAGGTTTATGTTCTTCACCAGCCCTACAACTCAAGAACTGAAATCGTCGCACCTTGTAGGGTCATTGATCATTGGAGGGGCAATAGGTTTTTTATCCGGATTGATTGGCATCGGTGGTGGCGTGATTTTGTCACCCATTTTACTACTGCTCTATTGGTCAGATCAAAAACAAACCGCTTCAGTCAGCGCATTATTTATTTTTGTCAATTCTTTGTCCGGGTTGGCGGGCCAGCTGTCCAACGGGATCACCATCAGTACCAATATGCTGACCATGATTGTGATGGCCGTGTGTGGTGGTTTAGGCGGAGCCTATTTCGGAGCTCTACGATTTGATCAGCGTATATTGAGGTATATTCTTTCGATCGTTTTGATCCTCGCTGCAGTCAAACTGCTATTCAAGGTTTAAAGTATTATTCATTTACAGTAATGTGCCGATTTTTTCTGATTCGAAGGATATACAAAATCAGTAATGTGAGCAACAACAAACCTAAGAACATCGCAATGGGGTGATTGTTTTTTTCCAAGGGTAGATTATTGCCTTGTATGACTAAACCTGCCCAATAAAAAGGATGACTTTGTCTGCGACCGATCTCCTGGTCCCGGATATAAATTAGTTGAGCTTTGCGAAGAGCTTCGCCTTTGGTTTCACCGTTTTTTAATTGTTTATAAAAATTGGACATTAACAGGGCATTGGCTTTGTCATGGACCTGCCAAAGAGTTTGGACTACGCTTTTAGCTCCTGCGCTCAGAAATCCCCTGGCCAGGCTGATCAGCCCTTCACCTTCTTTCCATTCTCCGACCCCGGACTCGCATGCGCTTAATACCACCATATCCGACTGTAGATTTAAATTTCTCACATCCCTTACATCCAATAGATAACTGAAGCTATCCAAAATGACTTCGTGCCCTCCCCGGCTATCAGTCGTTGGTAAAAAAGTATCTGTGCGATAAAAACTTACGCTGGAACTGGATCCGTCATAAGTATTGGAAAATGCATGGGTAGCCAGGTGCAAAATTTTATAATCCGGAGCAATCTGGCAAAATAATTGTTTGGTGGCTTGATGATTAAAGATAGACTTAGACAAAGTATATCTGGATATTTGCTCCAGTTCATATTGAGATTCTTTGAGCTGCTGACTCGCAAAGGGGGCCATCGCCAGGACGGATTGCAAAGCATGGTCTGAGGGCATACGATTAAGTTGCATCCAGATAGAAGATGAATGTTCGTAGTTAATAGCATGATTACATACCCAATAAGGCATCTCCTTAAAATTGGACGAAGTCGTTTTTTGAATCAAAAGACTTGCAAAGGGGATAAGATGAAAATTGCCATCCGGAATGATCAGGATTTGACCGCGTAAAATCGACTCCCAATCGCCGATGAGCACTTGAAAAAGACGGGTTGCTGATACCTGATATAATGAATCCAGCGCACGGGGATTAAAACTATAGTCAGTGTGGATGGGTGCTGTCAAAGCCAGATGATAGTATTGGATCTGCTCGTCTAAATCTTTAGATCTGGGTATTGCTTTGATGTCTAATTTGTTTGTCTGCATGAGCAGGATATAGATCATATCCAGGCCTTGATAAAACTCCAGGATGGATTGGTTTTTGGTCAGGCTGTGTAATACTTCGTGTAAGGAATAGGTTTTAAATAATTGCAGGTTTTGAGTCGATTCGTTATTTAAAAAAGGCAATTGATTGGTCCATCGGTCCAATGAATCATGGATGTTAGCTATCCTTGATATCAAATTGACATTGTTAGGTTCATAGATTTTCCTACGATCCAGCGAGACCAGGATGTTTTTTAGAGAATCGATTTTGTCAGTTTCATAGTTTGTAGTGGCATATGATTTATTGAATGTGTTCACCCGGACAATCTCCTCTGCCAGGTTGAGCGATTTATTGCTTTCGATGAATTCGAACAATGCATGAAGGTATTGAGGATTTTGGGTGAGTTTGAAAAGCCTGGTGTTGGTATAGATCCCTTGCTCTATGATTTTTTGGTTGTATCCTACTAAAGCAGACTTATCATCTCCTATTAAAAACTTGCTTCTTTCTGCCAGGATACCATCCATAGCCCATTTGGCCAACAAAGCATGATCGATTAAGGCAGTGGTATCGCTTGAAACGGAAATTTCTATTTTTGAAAACCTGAAATACATTTCCAGGGCAGCTAATACATCCATTCTATTATATATACTTTGCCAGGAGACAAAGGGCCAATCTTTGTAATCAGGTATACCTGTAAAAAGACGAATAGCTTGGGAGATATGCATTTTTGCCAATGATGTGGAGTCCAGAACCTGGTACTCGGCAGCCAACTTCAAATGAATATTGGACAAAAGAGAAATATTGCTGGATTGATTTTTTAAGGTGATGTTCAATGATTGATTTAATAATGGAATGACCTTGTTTTTATCTCCAAATAGACTTTCATACTCAGCCTTGCGTAGGATAAGTTGAGGCATGGCTTGCATTGCAGTCAAAGAAGTCAATTTCTGATAATATGGTTCTACCACCAATCTTTGGGAACCAACAGCCAGGAGATAATCTATCTATGCATTATAATAATTGTACAAAAATCGTTGACGATATTTTTTAACCCAGGTTTTGTAATATTTAGCTTTATTCAATCGATCAAGGGCTTGCGGTAATCGGCCCAGTTTGATCAGCGCATTGGCTGAAAACACATAGGCATCGACGGGCCATCGATTGATGAGGTCAGTTTGTTTAAAGGAATCAATGGATTGGGCCAGGTACCTTTCTGCTCGTGCATATTGGCCGCCTCTAAAATAAATTTCTCCCAACCACTGATTGACTTGAGAAGGACTCCTTGGTGTGGTTTTTCGGGCAATTAACTTTTCTATGGACCCGTGATAGTCGCCTTTGTAGGCAAGATTCAAAGCACGGGTACTGAGCAACATTTCTTCATAATTGGCAGCAGCAGGATCTTTGGCTTCATGAGCTGACGATGTCATATGATCCATAATTTCTATGATGGAGTCCGCCCGGTCCAGGTAACCATATTTATTAAAATAGTCCGCCAGCAGTCCATAAGTATAAATAGAATCTACAAATCCGGGATGGGATCCTGGTGCTAACAGTCTCGGATACTGTTTTTCAAATGCTACAAATTGCTCATTTTCGTGCAGTTCATTGTTGAGGTAAATATACAATGGATGCATATCCTCTTTTCTCTGACCATATCCCTGAGTGATACAGTTAAGAAAAATAAATACGATAAAAAAAAACTTACGGTAAGGAAACAATCTGAATAAAACTTGTTTATCCGACTAAAGTTATGTCATATGTGTATCTGCTCCAAGTATTAAATTTTTGGACTTCTATGATCAACTGAGCTTTTTTGACACCTTTGATCCTGGTTATTTTGGGCATCAATATCGAAAAGGAATTGCCTTGGATGGTTTGGATCGATTCCACATAATTGACTACTACCTTATCTTGTGTACCCCTGGTCTTGCTGATGAGTTGGCATTTGATGTGTCTTGAGGGGTCTACATTCAATATGGGTCTTGCTGTGAACTCCAGGGTAGCTTTTGCACCTTTGGCTTGAATGGCTGCTTTGTCTTCGGATACACATGGTGGGGGCCAGCAACGCATCAAAAATTGATAGCTGTCTTTAGATTTTTCGATTAAAGTCGCTTTAGAAAATGCATTTATGACACTGTGATTTTCAAATAGTCCATTCCTGATAAAAGTAGACTCAGTGGTCAGTACATCGATAGTGTCATTGTAATATTCTATAGCTTCCAGGTCCGGTTGATTGGAGTATTTCTCCTTGTCTCTGGATTGAAGTTGGCTGCGGATCATCCACTCTTCGAGAATAAATACCTGATCATAATCGAAGGGGAATTGAATGGTAGTATTAGTTTGGTTCATAGGTAGTTGATTAATTAAAACTCACAAAATAATAAAAATCAGATTTTTATGCAAAACACCTATGATCATTATTTAGTAATTTTGAACATCTATCATGCCTATTAATCAAATTACTGTATTATTCTTTGGCCCATTGGCAGAACAAGCGGGTGTGAAAACATTACAACTTGTCGACCAACTCGATACGGATATGCTCCTCACTACATTAAAGGCTCAATATCCTTTTTTAGGTCAATCTCCTTATCAACTGGCCATGGACCTGGAGATCATAGTGGGCAATATAAAGTTTGAAAAAGATCATACCATCGCAATACTGCCTCCCTACGCCGGAGGTTGACACATTAATTAATATTATTATATGTCTGAGCATAGAATTAGAAATATATTCGTCCAGGGCCCCATTTCCCCGGCTTTTATAAGTGAAAAAATCGGAGCACATGCCAGTAAAATGAATATTGGAGGTCACAGTATATTTCTGGGCCAGGTGAGGGCCGATGTCAAAAACGGGCAAGTAGTGACTGGTATAGAATATTCGTGTTATGAGGAAATGGCACTACTAATCATGCACAAGATCAGGCAAGACATATTCGGTGAGTATGAATTGACTTGTTTGCATGTATATCATAGCTTGGGACTGGTCCCTACCGGTGAAATCTCCCTTTTTGTATTTACCTCTTCTGTTCATAGAAAACCGGCGATCGATGCTTGCGCAGCCATGGTGGAAAGGATCAAAAAGGAACTGCCCGTGTGGGGGAAAGAATTGTTGCCTGATCAAAGCCATATTTGGAAAGAAAACAATATTTAATCAGCCCCTAAAAGCTATGAAAGCATACATTGTATATGGTAGATATCACACATAAGACATTCACACTTCGTAAAGCCATTGCTACTGCTGTAGTCAAAGTTTCTAAAAAGGAAACCATGGAGGCCATCCAAAACAAGACAGTGCCCAAAGGGGATATCTTTGAATTTGCCAAAGTGGCCGGCTTGTTTGGAGTTAAAAAAACCAGCGAACTCATACCCGACTGCCATCCTCTGCCTATAGAATTCACTCAGATCACTTACGATATCAAAGACCTGGAGATCCATATCTTCGTCGAAGTCCATACCATTTATAAGACAGGGGTTGAAGTGGAAGCCATGCACGGCGCCTCTATCGTGGCACTCACGATGTATGATATGCTAAAGCCCATCGACAAAGGAGTTGAGATCCATCATATAAGGCTAGTCTCCAAAAAAGGAGGTAAGTCTGATATCAACAAAGAAGAATACACACACCTGCGGGTCGCCATCATCGTATGTTCTGATAGCGTATCTAAAGGGACTACGGAGGATACTTCCGGAGGGATTGCTAAAGACAGGCTTGAAATATTAGGTTTGACCATCACCACCCAGGAGACGATCCCCGATGATTTTGACCGGATCCAATCATTGGCAAAACAGTACAGCCAGGATCATGATTTGCTATTATTCATTGGTGGGACAGGATTGTCACCCAGGGATATTACCCCGGATGCCCTGAGGCCTTTGATTGATAGAGAGATACCCGGTGTGGTAGAAACTGCCAGGCAATATGGCCAGCAGAGAATGCCCACTGCTATGCTATCCAGGGGGATCGCCGGTTTTATAGGAGATGCACTTGTGGTCACTACACCGGGGTCGCCCGGAGGCGCGCGCGAGACCATTGATGCTTTATTTCCTGCTATCCTGCACGTATTTAGGATTAAAGAAGGTAAAAGACATTGATCGCTCGTTTATGTCAAAACTATTTTTTTATGTATCCCAACACGATTCAAACTTCTATTCCTGAGTTCATACAGTCAACTTACCATCTGCTGACTAAAATCCCAGAAATGGAATGGAATGCCAAACCTAATCCTGATGGGTGGTCCAAAAAAGAAATCATAGGTCACCTCATCGACAGTGCTATGACCAATATACGCAGACTGGTAGTCACCCAATATCAGCCAAATGAAAAGATCCAATACCGGCAAAACGAATGGGTCGCCTTTCAAGCTTATCAATCCGCAGACACCACCGAACTGGTCGAGCTTTGGCGACTGATCAATCTCCATTTTGATCGGGTCTCTAAAAACATCCCTATCACTTCAATCGATCTCACAAGTGATACCGGCATGGATGAACCATCGCTGCATACTCTGGCTTTTTTGATGGAGGATTATTGGGGGCATCAGCAACATCATTTGAAGGCGGTGCTGGGGGAGTAGTGTATAAAGATTGTTAAAGTGCTATAGTTTATTCGAAGTGTTTTTTAGAAACTACCATTCATTAAAATGGCCTTGGGGGCCAATCTGAATTTTTTCCATTCAGTTAGTAAGTCAAATATCTCTGCATTGTGTTCAACGAGCGAATTATTGATTTTTAAGTTGAAGTACAAAATTTTGTATTTTAAAGTTCTTTATATTGAAGTCTTTTGTACTTGCTAACATCAATAATCCATCACCACCGCACCATGATTCACCAACCCCATATAGACAAAACTCACCATCCCTGATTTATAAGTAAATGGAATCGCCAGATTGTTATCCAGGTTTTTGACCACCCTTGGCGTACGGGGTGTAACTATTTTAATATGTATCTGATCCTGTCTGGAAGGTTTGAAATAAGTGTTGCCACTAAAACCAGTTAGATTGATTAGATGTAAGATCAACCCTTTCGCTTCAAAGGGTTTTCTGTAGGTTGCTTCATTATTGAGCATATATTCGTGGAGGATGGTCTCTATGCGGGGATGCGCATCGGTCACGATCGCCTGGTCAGCCAGAGGATACAGCAGCTGGATCAAATCCAGCACGATATGTTTATGATCTTCGTAGCCATGCAGATAATACAACCGACCGAGGTTGAGCGGAAGTATTGCATTTTTTGCCAGGCCTGCTCTCTTAATTCCTACGGAAAAATAGCCAGTTGGATCATGGCCGCCGATCATCTCCGGAGGACCAGGACGACCCACCGCCAGGATAGGCAAGTACTTTTCATCACATCCGGACAGATCATATTCTCCAAGGTTAAACTTTAGCAACACCATAGACTGTCCGGGCAGAGAGGGGAAGTGAGTATGATCATCGACACCAATATAATGCCCACTGCCGTCCTCTATAGCCTTTTTTATTTCTGCTCCGAATAGGTTTTTCAAATCTTCAGGATGATTCTTGAAGCTGCCATTGGTAGCGAGCATAGAGACACCGGCTTCATTGAGTTTGCGGATGCATTCGAGACTGGAGGTATTGAGTGACTGGATGTCGGGGAGAATGACAAGCTTGTATTGTTTGAGCTTTTCATATTGATCGCTGAGTTGGGAGTCTTCGATCCTGTCGTAAGGAATATGGGCTTCGTTGAGCATGAGTTGGATGCCTCGGTACTCTTGCATTGTGGGACCATGTGGCCACCAGCCTGGGGCCACAAGTGCAATGCGTGCGATGGATTGATATCTGCCATAGTAGGATTCAAATTTTTTATGATGGTTATAGATTTTTTCGATCACCGGATAGTTGCGCTCATCTTCATAACCCCGCAGATCACCCATAAGGCTGAGGTCGAGTCCTGAACCATTAGCTATATTTTCCCAGAGCCTGATCTCGCTTTCTTCGGGTTCGATGGCATTATACCTGCTTTGAAACGAGATCTGTTGGATGCTGGCATTGCTTACGATATGATCAGGATAGGTCGTCATCATGACATTGACATTGTCAGAGGCATTGTAGGGAAAATAGGGCAGGCTATTGGTCTGTGATTCATGGCGGATGATATCCACATGATCTGTCGCATAGGTGCAGATGGCGATATCGGGATTTTTGGATTTTACTACCTGGGCGAGTTTCATCTGCCATTCGTCGGTAGTAAACTTTCTGAATTGCAGGTATTGGAGATAGACCGGATCATTGCGATCTTCTACTGTTGGTAAAGTCAGGCCACCGCTCCAGGTATTAAATCTTTTTTTATCGTGTTCGTTCTGGTCTATACCATGATATTTACCCACATAGGCATTGCTGTTTTGATATCCCGGCATATTGAGAAAAATGCCATCTACGGGATAAAGATCGATGACTTCGCTGACGATCTTGAAAGCTTCTTCTTGTACATAGGGTGCATTAATGCAGGTCACATATTTATCTGTGTTGATCATATGCTGACCCTCTTTATCTACATAGACCCAATCAGGATGTTTTTCGAAAATCGATTGGTCGAGCCTGCTAAAATCAAATCGTACAATGACTTTGATCTTTTGTCGGTGACATTTATCGACCACATCTCTAAGCATAGTAGGCTGCATGTATGGATTGATATAATGTGATTCGAGCCCGGAAGGATAAAATGCCATGATACCCCCGGCGTTTATAATAAGGGTATTGGCAGCAAAGTGTACGAGGTCAGCAACCAATGAATCAGGATTCAGCGTAGCTGCTTCGTAAGCGGGGAGATTGCATTGGATGACCCGGAGATTGTTTTTTTTCCACCATGGAATGGCAGACTCAGGGATAGATTGAGTGTATCCCACTGAGAGACTACATAAACAAAGTAGAAAAAAACATTTAGCTAAGATTGTCTTCATAACCTGCACAATTTACTATTATTGATACTATTCTATTGGCGAATACCTGTTCGTTTTTTTCGAGTACAAATGGATAAGAATGGACAATATGGAAGTACATTAATCCATTAAATTCCCCTTATATTTGACAAAAACCTTACGCAATGATAAATAGAAGAAATTTTGTCAAACAATCCTCCCTGGCAGCACTTGCATTTTCATCCCTCGACCATGAATTATTGGCTATACCCAAGCGTCGCAAAAATATCGGAGTACAACTTTATTCTGTAAGAGTGGAGATGAACCAGGATGCCAAAGGTACCCTGGCCAAAATAGCCAAAATGGGTTATAATCAAATCGAAAGTTTTAGAGGACCAAAAGGTCTATATAGTGGATTGTCACCAAAAGATATGCGTCAGACCTGTGTTGATTTAGGCATGACATTGCGCAGCGGACATGTCCATATCGATAAGGACTGGTTGAATACTATTGACCAGGCTGCGGAGGCTGGGCAGGAATACCTCATCGTAGCAAGCATGCCTACCAACGGCCAGACCGTGAGTAATTACCAGGAGGTCGCCGATACATTTAATAAAGCAGGCGAGCAGTGTAAATCCAGAGGGCTCAAATTTGGTTATCACAATCATGCTTATGAGTTTGACACTGTTGACGGCCAGGTACTATATGATATTTTAGTTAAAAATACCCAGCCAGACCTGGTCAACCTGGAATTGGATTTAGGTTGGGTGGTCGCCGCCGGCAAGAGCCCATTTGATTATTTTAATAAATACCCTGGCAGATTTCCTTTATGGCATTTGAAAGACATGAATCTCGTAGAGAAAAAAAGTACAGAATTTGGCAAGGGCTCCCTGGACATCCTTGGAATGCTTAAATCATATAAAAAATCAGGTATGAAGTACTTTTTTATCGAGCAGGAAGAGTATGGCAAAGATGCTTACGATGCATTGGACTACGATATCAAGTATTATAAGAAATTGAAGTGGTAGGTTGTTGACAGACATTTCAATCCGGGTCTAGAATCTGTATTAATTTTCACCAAATCAGGTATTTATGTTTGGGTTAAGTGGATTTGAAGCTGGTTTTATGCTTTGACCCAAGCATACCAAATCTAATAAGGTTGCAAGGTGGAATCAGGTCCTCATCTACTAATGCACCTTAATTTGCCTTATCTTTGCGGAATAATTCAACCATTATATTAAATGCGTATCTTATTAATCTCGATTGTCCTCACTCTAGGTCTTATTTCCTGCAAAAAAGACAATCCCAACTACCTGACGGTGGTCAGCGACCCAAACTATTTTCATGCAGCGATGAAACAAGTAACCGATATCATGGTCTATGATATTTTTTCTCCACCTGTAGCCGGACGCATCTATAGCCGTTGTGCTATAGCGGGGTATGAAGCGATGGCCGCGGGTGATCCAGCATATCGGTCGCTGGCTGGTCAAGTCAAGGATTTTCCGCCGATGCCCAAACCCGAAGCAGGTAAAGAATATGCTTATGGAATCGCTAGTACAAAAGCGATCATCAAAACCGGCCTCACCCTTTTATTTTCTGAAGATAAAATGAATGCCTATGAAGCAATGCTTCTGCATCAATACGATTCGATCGGTGTGCCAAAAGATGTGTTACAAAGATCCTGGGCTTTTGGTGATAGTATAGGTAATGCCATCATTAAATGGACCAATGCTGACAATTACAAACAATCGCGCACCTTTCCAAAATTCTCTGTCACTAATGATCCGGAACGATGGAAGCCGACTCCTCCGGCATATATGGATGCCATAGAACCACATTGGAACAAACAAAGACCTTTGATCATGGACAGTGCCGCTCAGTTCAAACCAGTGCCACCAACGCCATACTCCACTGATAATAATAGTTTGTTTTATAAAGAGGCCGCCGATGTCATGGTAGAAGGCAATAGCAAGGATAGTTTGCACCAGGCTATCGCTTTGTTTTGGGACTGCAATCCCTTCATTGTACACCAGCAGGGCCATGTCATGTTTGCTACTAAAAAAATAAGCCCTGGTGGACATTGGATTGGAATCACAGAGACACTTTGTAAAAAACTAAACAAACCTTTTGGTGCGACTGCAGAAGCTTATGCCCTGGTGGCCATCGGGCTCAATGAAGGGTTTATATCTTGCTGGGATGAAAAATATCGTAGTAACCTGGTTCGCCCCGAAACCTATATCAATGAACATATAGACCCTGAGTGGATACCCTTGTTGCAGACCCCTCCTTTTCCAGAGTATACAAGTGGTCATAGTGTAGTATCCAGTGTGTCTGCAGAGATATTGACTCAGTTATTTGGAGATAATATCGCTTATACAGACAGCGTAGAAGTAGAGTATGGGCTGTTTCCAAGATCTTTCACCAGTCCTAAAAAAGCAGCCCAGGAGGCATGTATCAGCAGGTTTTACGGGGGTATTCATTATATGCCAGCCATCAATAATGGGATCACTCAAGGGGTGGATATTGGTAAGTTTGTCATGGATAAAATCAAGACTAAAAACTAAGCTTATCTCCTATTGAGCTGTAAAGTTTTTAAAGTTCAATGGATGATTGAAAATCAATGTCAGTGATAAAGGTCAGGCAAATTTCGGACCTATGGGATTACATCTTCAACAAATTATGAAGATAAATGTCTTAGCCCGTTCATAAGTGTTAGACCCTTGGGCAAATAGTGTTATTGAATTTTTTGTTTTATTTCAATAGTGCTTTCGTTAAAATAAAAAAACCAACCGAAGGATTCGGTTGGTTCTAAATAAATGAGGTCTGGCAGAGTTGCCTGTACCTCCTTCATTCAATCCATCTATTCTTTGCCTATATAAAAACTCCTATTGAGTCTAAATCCCATTGCGAACTTGCCGTCTTTGATAAAATTAAGGTTGCGACTCAGTTGTTCAATATTAGATGCACTGGTAGTATTGCCGATGTAAAACTGAAATACGTGTCCACCTGTGTTGAATTCGACTCCAACAGCGAATAAGTCAGGAGCATAATTCGATATACTACCGGAAATGTCCAGGACATCTTCATACATATTTAATTGACGACTGTATTCCATCGTTAATGCTGTATTTGGTTTAGCTTGATATTTGCCAGCCAATCCCAATGAAAAAACATTGTTGCTGTTGTTGATACCATAGGGAATGATATTATAATGTACCAGGGTAGGCATCACCTGCAACGATAACTTGGGACTCAATTTTCTTGCTATAAGTAGCTGATGTAAAAAGGAAAATTTATTCCAGGCTACATAATTGGGATTGTCATCATTAGACGGATCTTCCTGTGCATTGGCATTGGTGAGTGAAAGCCATGCTATGGAAACAGGCACATTTTTAGGCCCTGTCTGTTGTCGCAAAAGTTTCAGTTTGATCCAGCCTTCGAAAGTGAGATTGCCAGCAAAGGCTATACCGAGGTTAGTATGATCAAACAGGGAGTAATCCAGGGATATATAGGTTTTGGCTATTCCCGAATTAAGGCCTAATACCTGGGCCAAATTTTGCCCGGTAGTTGCATCTTTATTCCAGGCTACTCCAAAATGGTGAGCTACCTGAAATTGCAAGTTTGATTTATTGACCATCTCTACACTATGCATGTTGATGATGTTGGTTGCCTGAAAAGTATTTTTAGCGTATTTAGGCTTTAATTTAGGAGCCTCCTCCTGCGAAGGTTCATTAGCATCCTGTGCATAGTTTTGCCCCGCAATGGTTACCAGGATAAAAAGGAGAAATATATATTTTTTCATAAATTTTATGTTTAACATTGTTTGAGGTTGTTTTTGAACCTATTTATCTGGGTTGTCCAGCGGCAATCCAGGCTTTAAATTTGTCTACCGTACACGATGTCAGCCCTATCCTTCCTGCTGGATGCCCGTTGGATCCTCCGCTGGCCATCATCGCCGTCAGGATTGATTTATCGGATGTTAATTTAGCATAGTCCAATACCGGACCTCTTCCTCCATGACAGCCTGCAGATTTGCAAGTGACATTGTAGATTGGCACTATATCTTTGGTGTAAGTGATATTCCCAGAAGCATCACAGGCTGCACTGCCACCATCATAAGGTGGGCCCTGATCAATCCAACTTTTGATTATTTCCCGTTGGTTTTCAGTTAAATCAATAATACCACCACCAGGATGTCCAATGGTGCCATTGGCCCAAAGTCTCATAGTATCTATCCTGGCTATGATGGTGCCATAGTCTACTACATTATTAATCCTGATGATGGTAGTGCCATCTTTGATGGTATCAAAATGTGTAAAAGGCACTGCGTTATTATTTGTGCTATTGGACTGTGCATTGTTATGACATCCACATCCTCCTGAAGTCATGATAGGAACAACCTCTCCCAGAAAAGAAACTTTAGGCAGTATCGTGATATCCTCTTTGTTGTTGTAACACGATGAAAAATACATCATGATGAGCAAACTCAGCTTCAGTGTATTGAAAACGAACTTCTTCATATATTTTTATTATTTAGATTTAATAATATTGCCGGATTTGGTATACTTAAATATTCCATTGCCATCGAGCCCATACTTCCACACTACAGGTACATTAGGATCTGCGAAATACCATGATTTGATCAGCGCTATTTCTGATGAATTGATACCACCATCACCATAGGACATGTCTCCCTGATGTTTAGAGGCAAAGACGCCTGTAGCAGGATTCGCAAGTACCAGCGTGGAGTCGATTCGGGAAATCAATGAACTGGTGGAGTTCAATGGGTTGCTACGTACATAATATTTATTTCCTTCAGGCGAAGTATATACTACACTAGTCACACTTCGATTGCTTTTTGGGTAGGATATATCTAATAAAATATCATCATAACTATCCAGGGATCCTCTTACACTAGATTTATTGACAGGAGTTGAAAAAGTTTTATATGGTCTCCAGCTCGCATTTGCCAAAGTATCCATGTAGTATCGTCGTACACTATCCTTATATGCTTGCCAGACTTTAGATCTGAGTGGTTCCTTTAAAATAGTATACACAGTCACTCCATTAGATCTGGTGAGGACAAATTGACTGGTATCGGAAGCGGTTAATCCAGGAACCAAGCCACTTTTTGCCCAATTTCCTGTGGCGGTACCCACACTATGACAGTTAGCAGAAGTGCAACCATTATTTATAATTTTTATGGCGGCTGGTCTGAAATCTTCCAATCCGGGATTTTCTTTGGCTCCATTTTTAATCCAATTATATAGTATGGTTTTGTCAGTGAGTGATAGTTCATGGCCTGCATGTACAGGGGGCATGGCTGCATCCAGGTCATTGGTCGTAATAAGGTTCCACAATTTGCTTTGTAGTGGTTCTCCAGCTACAGTATAATTTCTAATCTCAGCATAAGTGGATAATTTGGGAGCGATGGGTCCTCCATGACAAGTACCTACCCCGCAGTATTCTTTGATGACAGACTGAACTCCCCGTGCCTCTATTTTGTCATTGACATCAGGTGTAAGATCTGCTTTGGCAAAAGTGGTGACATCGTAAAACGGCGAAAAATGAGTAGAGTCCGGTGTACCTTTAAAAGATCGGTCCAGCTTACCGACATTAGCCCCTTCTTTGGTACATTGGTATAAGATGAGCAAGGAAATTGATAGCCAGAAAATCCTGGTTAACTTCCTGGATGAATGTTCAAGTTTCATATTTTTCATTTTTCTTGGATTGAATACTTTGATTTGATGGTTAAAAGTAGCTAGCTGATTTTTCGATTCGACTGATGACCGACAGTGGTCTGAATGATCTCAATAGTCTAATAATATGATTTGTATCAGTGGTAGAGCTTCACCTGTGTGTTTACTTTGATTCGTCATTTAATCCATTTAATCTATGAAAATTTTTTTATTGACCTTGGCTTCTTCTTTGCTGATTGCACTCATGATGTCCTTTAGATTGGGTAGACCCTGGCCGGTACTGGATAATTATAAAGACATGAAAAATCGTGAAGATGGAGATACAGACTCTTTAGCTCAGAGTCAATCTTGCCGTGGCTTTAATAGACTGCTTTTCAAATTGTTTGCAGGTAATTATTCAAACACAATTACCAATTAAACAAAAAGTACAATCAAAACGATTTTCGAGATAGTGATTTTATTAATGACTTGAATGTCAAATATTTATGTAGATTTTAACAAATAATAAAGATGGAAAAACCACGTAAGACCAGTCGCAGACAATTTTTGACACTTGAGTTTAAAAATGGGAGTGCTCTAAATTCTCAGAATTTGAACGGGAATCCCAAAAATAAAAAAGAGGAAACTCAATTGCTGCTCACGCCTGAAGGTACTTTAGTTGAAGTGAATAAAACTATTGTTGATAAAGCAAAACTTGGGATAAAGGCATCAAATAAGGATATTCTGTCCTGGACTAAATCTAATCAGTAAAAACCATCATTATATATGAATAGCATAGAGGAAAACAGCGATAACACGCGTCGGGATTTTCTTAAAATAGGAACCCTCGGTGCCTTAGCAGCTTGCGGAAGTGCGGTATGCTCCTGCAAATCGGATCCTAATCCGATTGTTATAGAGCCCGGGAAAAAAGTAAAACTGCTTTCTCCTGACGGTGAAATGGTAGAAGTAGATGAATCAGAACTGAGACATATTCATAAAACCATTGGCGTAAGCCGCGAGGAGGCGAGACAAGGGATACCAGGTAAAAAATTTGTGATGGTTATTGATTTGGCAAAATGCAAAAATGCCAGGAAATGTGTCAGCGCATGCCAAAAAATGCACCATCTCCCTGAAGAAAAAGAATGGCTTTCGGTCAAATTGATGCAAGATAGTGATTTGGGTTCGCCTTATTGGTTTCCTAAAACCTGCTTTCATTGCGATAACCCACCTTGTGTCAAGGTCTGTCCTGTTGATGCTACTTTTAAAAGATCAGATGGACTGGTACTGATCGATAATGAACGCTGCATTGGTTGTAAATTTTGTATGGCCGCCTGTCCTTATTCCACCCGGGTGTTTAACTGGGATGACCCGGAAATATCAAAAGAGTTGGCTTGTATTCCTTATTCCCCGGAGACTAGTGTTCCGAGTAAAGTTGGAACTGTGGAGAAGTGTGATTTCTGTCCGGATATGGTACGAGAAGGTAAGCTTCCTGATTGCGTCACAGCATGCCCCAATGGAGTGTTTTATTTTGGAGATGAGATAGAAGATGTAGTAACTAATGGCGATGAAACTATCGGATTCAGTCAGATCATCAAAGAAAGAGGCGGTTACCGCTATGCAGAAGATTTGGGCACTCAACCGCGTGTTTACTATTTACCTCCCCGGGATCGTATTTTCCCGGTGGAGAGAGGCCTGGAGGGTAAGTCAGATGAAATTAAAGAAAGATATAAAGGGATTTTGGGCACAGAAAATGAATAATTATTTCAACAAACCAAAGTAAATAATTTTATCAACCAATTATGAATCTAAATCAACAACAATCGGCCGCCTTACGCAAATTTGCTCCTCAGATAGAATCCTTTAGCCGGAAAGCTATGCTTTGGATTTATATCTTATTAATCCCTATATTTTTGGCGGCTTATGCTCTTTATGTCCAGGTTTCAAAAGGTCATATTGTGACAGGTATGCGGGACAATGTTGTATGGGGATTGTATATCGCAAATTTTATTTTTTTCATTGGCATTAGTTATGCCGGGGCAGTAATATCTGGTTTCCTGCACCTGCTCCATGTGGAATGGCGAAAACCAATCATACGTATCGCTGAATTAATCACGGTCATCGCTACCATCATCGGTCCGGTATACATCTTATTATGTGTAGGCCGATTGGATAGATTGCATCATTTGGTCATCTTTGCCCGCCTTCAATCGCCGATAACCTGGGATGTTCTGGCTATTTCAACTTATTTTGTAGGTGGCATTCTGTTCCTTTATCTGGCTTCTGTAAAAGATTTTGCAATTTACCGCGATGACACAGAATTAAAAATTCCGGGTTGGCGAAGGAGGCTCTACAAAGTGTTGGCTTTAAATTACAGTGATAGCGCTGAACAAAAAAAATCAATTTCGGTTTCGATGAACCTGTTGTCCATCATGATAATTCCGTTGGCAATTATTGTACATTCTGTTTTGTCATGGATTTTCGGAAT
>OCTV010000401.1_pt1 | contig 17596 bp, 22 predicted proteins | sample 1539101 | NCBI WGS metagenome assembly OCTV01 (sample SAMEA3991422, study PRJEB22521) | metagenome | biome: anthropogenic terrestrial biome; feature: sewage plant; material: sludge | place: Sweden | collected 2012-09-26 | reverse complement strand
CGCACCCTACCATGGTCCGATTACCAATAGAAGAGGCGATCCCGGCACTGCGCCGGACCCTGGCAACCGGACGCGCAGCCTTACTGACGGCGCAACCGGGCGCGGGAAAAACCACGCGTGTCCCGCTGGCCCTGCTGCATGAACCCTGGCTGGCCGGACAGAAACTGGTGCTGCTCGAACCCCGGCGATTGGCCGCCCGCGCGGCCGCAACTTACATGGCTGCCATGCTGGGTGAGCCCGTCGGCAAGACGGTCGGGTACCGCATCCGCCACGATACCAGGGTCGGGAAGGACACGCGGATCGAAGTCGTCACCGAAGGCATTCTCACAAGGCTGCTGCAGCACGACCCGTCACTCGCCGGATACGGCCTCGTCATCTTCGACGAATTTCACGAACGCAGCCTGCAGGCGGATCTTGGCTTGGCCTTCGCCAGGGAATCGCAACGCCTCTTCAGACCGGACCTTCGCCTGCTTGTGATGTCGGCGACCCTCGACTGCGCGGCGGTCACCCGCCTGCTGCAGGATGCGGACACCATCTCCTGCGAAGGCCGCCTGTTCCCCGTCACCACGCAATATCTCGACCGGCCGATCGAATGGCATCTGGAACCGGCAGTGGTCCGGAGCATTCGTCAGGCCCTGGCTCGTGACGAGGGCAGTCTGTTGGTATTTCTCCCCGGCATGGCGGAGATCCGGCGCGTCGAGCGGCAACTTGTCGAGGCCTCCCTCGGCCCGGATATGCTCATCGCACCGCTGCATGGTGAACTCCCGCAGAGTGAACAGGAACAGGCGATTCTCCCCGCGCCGACAGGGCGACGAAAGATCGTACTCGCGACCTCAATCGCAGAAACCAGTTTGACTATCGAAGGTGTGCGGGTCGTCATCGATGCAGGACTGATGCGGGTTCCGCGCTTCGATCCCCGCTCAGGGCTGACGCGGCTGGATACCATTCGTGTTACCCAGGACGCAGCCGATCAACGACGCGGTCGCGCAGGCCGACTGGAGCCGGGCACCTGTTATCGCCTCTGGACGACGGCCGAGCAGCAAGCACTTCTCCCTCGCCGCCCTCCGGAAATCCTGGAGGCGGACCTGGCCCCGCTGGCGCTGGATCTCGCGGAATGGGGTGTGATTGAAACAAGCGAACTGTCCTGGCTCGACCCGCCGCCGGCAGGGGCGTTGGCCCAGGCCCGTGAACTTCTGCGACAGCTCGGAGCGCTCGATGCGCAAGGAGCCCTGACCGCACACGGCCGCCGGCTGGCCCACGTCACTGTTCATCCAAGACTGGCCCACATGATGGTGACCGCCGTGCCGATCGGCCTGGGAACCCATGCCTGCGACCTGGCGGCGCTGCTAAGCGAACGTGACATTCTGCAAGGGGGACCGGGTTGGCGAAACGCCGACCTGCGCATCCGAGTTGAAGCCTTGCGTGGCGCCAGAGACCATCTTGCCGGTGCAACGATCAATCGTGCCGGTTGCGAACGGGTGCGGCGGGCATCGGAGCAGTGGCGGCGACAGCTGCAGCTCACACCATCTTCCGTCGACGGCACCGACCATACCGGCACACTACTCGCTCTCGCCTACCCCGACCGCATTGCGCAACGGATCGCAGGCAGCGAGGGTCGCTATCGTTTGGCCAACGGACGAGGCGCGGCATTTCACACCGTACAAGGCCTCTCTCAAGATGAGTATCTGGTGGTGGCACAACTCGACGGCACCGGCGACTGGGCGCGTATCCTCCTGGCGGCGCCGGTTGGATTGCCGGATCTACAGCACCATTGCGCCGGGCAGATCAACACCGTCGATGTCCTGGAGTGGGACGACCGGTTGGAATCCGTCCGCGCCAGACGGCAGCGCCGGTTGGGGCAACTCATCCTCGACGATCGGGCCACCCACGACCCGGACCCGACTCAAGTCACCGCCGCCTTACTGTTCGGCATCCGTCGGGCGGGGATCACCTGTCTGCCCTGGACCAAAGAGCTGCAGCAGTGGCGCGCACGCGTCGGGTTTCTCCATCGCATCGACCCCACTTGGCCGGACCTGTCAGACGACGCGCTCACAAACAACCTCGACGCGTGGCTGGGGCCATTTGTCAGCGGCCTCACAAGCCTCGCGCAGGTTCGTCGCATCGATCTCCAACCGCCGCTCGAAAGCCTGCTCACATGGCAGCAGCGGCAGGAACTTCCCAGGCTCGTGCCCACACACCTCACCGTGCCGAGTGGCTCCCATGTGCGACTGGACTACGATCAGAGCGAGACGCCGGTGCTGGCCGTGCGCTTACAGGAAATGTTCGGCTGTCAGGAGACACCGCGCATCGCGGGTGGAAGGGTGCCGGTGATGGTGCATCTGCTCTCGCCGGCGGGACGGCCTGTCCAGGTCACGAAAGACCTGGCAAGCTTTTGGCGCTCGACTTATCAAGAGGTGAAGAAAGAACTGCGAGGCCGCTACCCACGCCACCACTGGCCGGATGATCCACTCACCGCTCAACCCACGAATCGGACAAAACGACGAACGTAGGACCGGGCCCTTCCGCTTGTCCAACCACGCACGTGCGACCGGCGCTTGCTAATCTTCCACAATTGCAGCATTCTACTCGCAGCCTGCACCCACTCTTGCGACCCACGAGATGCCAATGAATCATTTCGCGATTGTCACCGCCTTCGGGCAAGACCGTCCCGGTATCGTCGCCCTGATGGCGGATAGCCTCTACCGACTCGGCTGTAATATCGAAGACACCTGCATGACCCGGCTTCGTGGCGAGTTCACCATGATGCTCATGGTGCGCCTTCCAGAGGGAATCGCCGCCGAGGAGCTTGGCCGACGCCTGACGCCCTATACGACTCCGCTGGACCTTGCCGTCTTGTGCAGAGCGATGCCGGATCAGGCAGCAACCAGGCAGACGGCACTGGAGGTACCGACGTTCATGTTGTCGGTCTACGGGGCCGACCATCCGGGCATCGTGGCACAGGTGGCCCGCACCGTCGCCCAGCATAACGGCAACATCACCGACATGAATACCCGCGTGGTTGGATCGGGAGAGCGTCCCATCTATGTCATGGTCCTGGAGGTTCAATTACAGGAGGCCCAGCAAGCCGACCAGCTCAGACAGGCCCTGGAACAATTGAAGCCACTGCTGGGTGTTGATTTGACCTTCCGTCTGCTCGAAAGTGTCACCTTCTGATCGTGGCTATCCGTCCGATTCTGCAGTACCCCCATCAGGCACTCAAATCCACGAACGCCGCCGTCGCCCCCGCCGATCCGGCCGTGCAAGCGGTGGTTCAAGATATGCTGGATACGCTCGCCGCGTCACCCGGCGTGGCACTGGCGGCGCCCCAGATCGGGCATGCCGTGCAGGTGATCGTCGTGGATGTGTCGCGCAAGAAAGGCGAGAGGGGCCATGGATTGGTCGTGCTGTTGAACCCGGTCATTCTCTCGCTGGAAGGGAAAAAAAGCGTGCGGGAAGGCTGCCTGAGCGTGCCGGACTATACGGGTCATGTGCTGCGCTACGAACAGGCGCTCGTGGAGGGGATGGCGCCGGACGGCCGGGTCGTCACGGTGAGTGCCTCAGGATTCGAGGCGCTCGCCTTTCAGCATGAAGTGGACCATTTGAACGGCATGCTCTTCCTCGACCGTATTCAGTCACTCAGCACCGATCTCTTCAGACGAAAAAAATAACTCCCGACAACCACCAATTATTTTCTCGGCCGCCATCCCTTGAGACGTGCCGCAATGGCCTCATGTTGTTCCGCAGTGAGCATCGCCGCCAACGCATCACGGCGGAGTCTGGCCCGACTGCTGTCCTGACGACTCGCAAGGGAATACCAGAAGAACGCCTCCAGCACATCCGGCGTCACCCCCTGCCCCTGCTCATACAACATGCCCATGTCGCGTTGCGCCAAGGCGTGGCCCTGGTCGGCCGCCAACTGCAGCCACCTCACCGCTTCGGCCTCATCGGTTTCCCCGAGACTGCCCGTGAGCAAGGCCTGTCCCAACATCCATTGCGCGTTCGCATCGCCCTGCCCGGCAAGCGCCTGCAGCTGATGCTGGGAGGACGGATCGGCCAAGGCCGACGGCAGCGGACAGAACAACAGCACCATCGTCGCCGCCAACAGCCATCGCCATCCGAAATGATTCGTGACCCGCGCTCCCCGTCCGTTCAAGACCGCCCCCCGTCTGCGACTCTACTCAATGGTCAGCCAACAACGCCTCGGCGGCTTTTCGCCCGGACAGCAGCGCCCCATCCAACGTCCCGGTCTCGCAATAATCACCGCATTGATACAACCCCGGCCTCACCCGCGGCGATGCGCCTGATGCCTGCGCCGTGAGGATCTCAATCGGCGGCAGCGCTCTCTTGATGTGATCGGTCCGGAGGTGTCGCCAGACATGCACCTCCTCACCAAACCACTCGCGCAACTGCCGGCACACCGCTTGCTGGAGATCACCGCCGGCGAGAGATGGTTGCCCCGACAAGCTGACCGAAATCAGCGACCGTCCCAAGGGCGCATAGCCCTGGGCGACCTCGCTCAAGACACAGGCGGTGCCTACCGGTCCCTGACCGTCTCCGTTCAGAATCAACCAGGGTCCACGGACCGGTGGAGCGGGCGCGTCGAAATACAGACAGATCGCGTCACGTCCGGGCGCGGCCGGCCGGCTATCGCCTCGTAACGTGGCAGCGGTGGCATCATCCGTGGCCAGGACCAGAACATCGGCGGCGAGTCGTTCACCGGACGCCAGAACCGCGGTGGTGCCGTCCAGGTGACTGACCGCTGCGTTCAATCGGATCGACTCCGTTGGAAGAGTCGCGGCCAGCTGGCTCGCAATCGCGCCCATGCCCTGTTGCGGCAGCGCAATGTCGCCGCGAGAGAACGCCGCCCAGACCAATTCAAACAGCCGGCAGGGCGTGGACAACGCCTGATCAAGAAACACGCCACTCAGAAAGGGCAGGAAAAAGCGCTGCTGCATGGCGGGAGAAAACCCATAGACCTGCAGGGCCTCCAGCGTGGTGCGCTCGCCTCCGCCCGCCTGCCCACAGAGCTGCCGGCGCAACGCATCCCGACGGAGCCGGAGCACCTTGAGCTTGTCACCGAACGAACCGATCGGGCTCATCATCGTGGAGAGAAGATCCTGCGGACGGCGAAGCGGGTCGCTGATCCGATGAAAACCTCCGGCATACCGCACCATCGCGCCGGGATGAAACGGCTGGAGTTGCAGCGCGGGATAATCCAACATCCGCCCGGCTTCGGGATAACCGGTCAGAAACACCTGAAACCCTCGATCGAGTTGGAATCCATCCACACGATCGGTCCTCACCCGCCCGCCTACGGCATCGGATGCGTCGAGAAGGCTGCAGCCGAGTCCGGCCTGCGACAGATGTCGCGCACAAGCCAAGCCGGCAAGACCGGCGCCGACGATGATCACACGAGGATTAGCAGACATGATGGGCGGCATTCTAAACGCGGGCGGGACCAGACTCCAGTTTCCTGACGACGATTCTCAGCCTGCTAGACTGTCTTGCAGGCAATTTTCAACTCCGCCTCCCCGTCGCTCCCGGGTGTCACCCGCGACCATTCCCTGGTTCCTTTCCCCGACTGCAAAGGACGACCCTTGCCCATTTGTGTCGCATAGTACTTGGTCTGCAGGGGACGGCTCTTGTGAGCGAGACAATCGATCTGCTTCTTGATGCGCACGGAGCGATAGGTCCCCTGCGGAATCTGCCGATCCACTTTGAAGTCCTTCAGGGTCCAGAGCGTCACGGTCTTGCCGGTCGGACCGACCGTGGCCACATCCACGTAGCCGTCATACTTGTGCGTGCCGCCGACCAGAATCCATTCCGCCGACGCCACGTTGAAAAAAAGCATCGTTGAGAACATCACCAGTACCACATATTTCAGCATGTTTGCCCCATCACAAGCGTTCAGATACACGTTTCAGAAGCCTCGGGCTATCTTCTGCTAATAACCTCGGCCGCTGCCTCCATCACGCCTCATACGATCAAAGGGCAGAGCGTCATACCGTTTCTTCACGTCGGGGTGCTGGGAGAGATAGCCTTTGACGGCGACTTCATCGGCCAATACGTCTTTGATCCGCTCACGATAGCTCTCAACCGTCAGATCGTATTTAGCCAGGAGCGGCTCGAGCTTGGCATTGATCTCGACCGTCATTTCCTCCATCCGCTCGGGCGACGGACGCTGCCCCTCTCCATATCGCTCCCACCCCTGAAAGTAGCTGGTCATCAGCTCACCGACCTCGACCCGCGCGTTCACAAACTTCTCCACCTCTGCCGGCTCGGCAGCCCAACCGGTTCCCCCGCACAGGACCACCGCCGACAGGATGCCGCTCATCAGACGCGCCGGATGGATCACCATGGTGCCCTCTCGAAGAATGGTCCCTCGTTCGCTGCAAAGCCGCAGCCATCATACCATCACAGGTATGCGACATACATCCAACTGATCCCGGCCCCACGCTCCACAGCCGCTGTCATCGATCGACTTCTCTTTCCGCACTCGGCAGTGTACAGTCACACCATCCGACCGCATCCAGACGTGGCGCTCCGCTTGACCCGATGAGCATGACCGGCAAACCGCACTTCACACAACGAGATCCGGCGTCGTCCGACAGGGTGCCTCCTCCCCGAAAGCCGGCGCGGAGCATGCCACGCGCGAAGGCAAGCAGCGCGAAACGTGTGACGCTGGATCGCCTGCTCTCCAAACTCGGCATTGCCAGCCGGAGCCAGGCACAGGAATGGATCAGGGCCGGACGAGTCCGCATCAATCAACGCCTGGTACGCATGCCGGACACCTGGATCGACTGGCCCGGCGATGCCGTCACCATCGACGATCGACCGGTCCAGCAGCGCCCTCCGCAATTCATTCTCTTCCATAAACCCAAAGGTGTAGTCACGACCCATCAGGACGAGAAGGGCCGAAAGACCATCTTCGATGTACTTCCTCCTGAGTTGAAAAGCCTGCACGCAGTCGGTCGCTTGGATCAGGCGACGAGTGGTCTCCTCCTGCTCACCAACGACTCGACGCTCTCCAGTTTCCTGACCGATCCGAAACAGCAGGTGCCGCGCCTCTATCTAGTCACGGTGCGTGGTGAGGTCTCGGACGAGACAGGCCGGGCAGCGCTTGACGGGGTGGACGATCAGGGCGAGCGGTTGCACTGCGCCTCCGTCACCATTCAGAAACGCTCAGGCCGGGAATCCCATCTGGCCGTCACGTTGACCGAAGGCAAGAATCGTGAGATCCGGCGGCTCTTCAAGGCGCTGGGACATGAGGTGACCAGATTGAGGCGGATTCAATACGGCCCCTTCACCCTCGGCGATCTCCAACCGGGCGCCTGGCGCGAACTCCCGATCGACGCAGCCAGGGCGCAACTCCAGTTGCCGCCGGCTCATAGGGCACGGGTACCACAGGCGAAACCAGACCTGCTCGACAAGCGCGCACCCTGAGCGCCCGCTCCCCCCTACACGTCAGCTGAAATCTTTCCAGGCCAGGGCCGACAACTCACTGAAAAGTGGGCGTCGTCGCTGACTCCCTACGTTTTTTCCATCAAGCCTGTCGTTCTCTTTGCCGGAGCGGGTGAAAGAACTTGCCAACCTGCTTGCCTGTGCTATGGTGAATACAGCACAGGAAATTTCGGAGCGTGACCTTCCGCATTGTCGTAAGAGTCGCCCCCAGCTGTAGTCCACCACCAGCAAGACTCGCAGCCACCCTATGACAGGGAACGGCACACCTGCGATCGCAGGCGGTCTCAATAGAGGAGCACGAGAGCAATGACTCACATGACAAAGCGCTTGGCAACCATGGCCACCATGCTGGCGTTTGTCGCAAGCGTCGCCGGACCGGCGATGACCGCTGCGGCCACCCCGGAAAAAACCTCGATCGAGATCAAGGTTCGGGTCAGTGAAAAGGGATTCCTGGATGAGAAGGGCCGACCCTACGGAGCGAAGCGCGCCCTGCAGGTGCCGAAAGATACGATGGTGAAGATCACCTTCGTGTTCGGTGAAGACATGACCAGCCTGGCCGTGGGAGACACGCACCAGATCACGATCCGGGCCGAAGACGGCTGGAAGCAGGAGACCGGCTCAGTCTGGGTGATGAACCGGGAATCGAGCGTGAGTTTTCTGGCCGGGGAAAAGAACCGAACTCACTATCGCGCCTACTGCATCCTCGACTGCATCGGCATGGAGCATCTCACCAATCTGCTGATCCAGGTCGTCTAACCAGGCTGGTCAACTAGCCTGTCCGGCAAAGCCGCGGTGAAATGAAAACGCTCGGCGTACTGATGCAATACGCCGAGCGGTCGAATTTGTGAGCACGCAGAGTGGCGAGGATTCACCCACCTGCTAGTAGCCCCGTCCGGTGCTGCCTCCGCCACCCCCACTCATCCGATTCAACGGAAGCGCCTCATACCGGGTCTTTAGATCCGGATGCTGGGCGAGATATCCTTTCACCGCCGCATCATCGGCGAACACGTCTTTGCTGCGCGCGCGGTAATCCTCCAGCGTCAGGCCATGCTTGGACAGGAGCGTGGTCAGTTTCGCGTTGATGTCGTCGCCCATCTCCTTCATTTTCTCCGGCGACGGCCGCTGCCCGGACCCGTAGGACTCCCCGCCCTTGAAATAATTCGTCATCATTTCGCCGATCTCGATGCGGGCGTTCACAAACTTCTCCACATCGGCCGGCTCAGCCGCCAGGCCATTCCCTGCGAACAACACGACGCCCAATGAGATCCCGATGATGTGACGCGATACAGGCATGGTCATAATGTCCTCCCAGAGTATGAATCTAATAATATAGGCTGCCTTTCGGCATCATACCATCTCGACCGGACGACCTGCACTTGTCAGGCGATCCACCTGGCAGGCCACGAAGAGTGGCAGGATGTGCGAAGAGCCGACCCCTGAACATAGAAACCAGCGCCCTGTAGCCATGTGGAGCGGCGATGCCGCTACTCGCCGTGACCGTGGTCCTCGAGTCAGGTATCATCCCATGGGTCTCCGGACTCTCGCTGGTTTTCCTCACGCTTCTCGGTGGATTGGCAGCATACGTAGGCGGAGCCAATATACTGTGGGGTGCCATCCGCGTCACCTTCTGGGGTGCACTGGCATGGCGGCGACGGCAGGCGTCGGGGCGCTGTTCGGAACGACGCTCTGAGCTAAGCCATGTTACGGGGTCGAGACGCTGTCGTTCTGTGCAATCTCGTAGACCAGAGTCACGTTGGCCTCAACCTTCAACTCTCCGCCAAGGATGGGAGGCTCGCCGCCGCCGGCATCCATCGCCATCATCGAGCGTGACGTATGGGGCATCGGACGCACCACCTGTCCTGCTTCATTCACGCTGATCAACCGCACCAGTTTTAATTTCAACGACTCGCTCAGCGTCACGGCTTTCTCGCGTGCGTTCGCCACGGCCTGCTTCATCGCGCCACGTGTCGTTTGTTGTTCATCCTTCAGCGCCCACTGCAAACCCTGGAAGTGATTCGCCCCAGCCGCCAAGGCCTGCTCGATCACGGCGGCGACCTTCTCCGGATTGAAGACCTCCACCGTCAGCTGATTACTCACCAGATAGCCGATGATCTCCGGTGCCATCGGAAGCGCATCGGCGTTGTGTTTGGGCGGCGGTTTATATTGTGGCGACACGCTGAATGCCGACGTCTGAATGCGCGCCTTATCGATGTGCAGCTCGGTCAGTCGATCGATCATTTTCTGCATGACGTTGCTGTTCTGCCGCTGGGCCTCCGCAAGTAATCTGCCGACCGTCTGCATCCCGAACGTCACATAGGCCATGTCCGGCGCAATTGCGAAATTCCCCGTACCGGTGACCGTCATCATCGGGACGACCGGCTTCGAGTCGTCGTGGGCTCGCGCAAATCCCGGGAGGCCCAGCAGGATCAGAGCCAGTGCGAGTAGGATCGTGAAGTGTTTTTTCCTCTGCCCCTTATGATTCATCTCATCCTCGCTATGTTTCTGCTCAGACGATCCTCGGTTCCACACCAGATCAACCACACGACCCAGCAAAACGAATGTTGTGGCCGATGATGGGTGAGGCGGCATTAAGTGGCGGATTTCACGTCCGACAACTTGCGCACGAACGCCGTCATTTCATCCAACTTGTGCGTCCCGACGGCCAGGTCATTCTCCAACCGCTCAATCATGTCCAAGCAGGTCTTCACCGTTTCGACGAGTTGGGCCTGCGTCATCGCCGGCAACTTCTGTTCGATGTCATGTCTGTTCATGCTTATTCCCCCATGCCGTTTTCATGGAGCAATGTGACGTATCCAAGGGGCGTTTTCAACTGCGTCGCGCGCGGTCCCTGAACCTCACTGTCACCTGAATGGACTACGCCACAACCCTCGACGACAAGCTTGCGCATTCAGCGATGCTCCCTATCGGTGAATCTTGATAGGGGCACAGGAAAGGTATGGACTAGAAGGCAGGGGTAACGGACGCGCGATTACTCGGGCGATGACGGCATGAGTCGAGCGAGATCGCTTGGCTTACATTCGACTGCTGTCGTGCAACGCGAACCATGCATAGGGCATGAGGTAGTAACACAGGAGAAATAATGTGAGGCCCAACACCCCACCGACCATCCCTCTGACGACGACCCCGGCGAGAGGGAGCAGGAACACCATCAGGTGCATCACGTGCGCGATGGGCTTGTGCTGGTCATAAAACGCTTGGCGGGTGTCACTCGTAAGCGCCTCGATGAAGGAATGAGTGTAAGCAATCATCACCGCACCTCCTCGTCCATCGAACAGGAAGAACGGATATGCCGGCAGCGGTAGCCTGAGGCATCGATCACCGAGAGAGCGGCTACCTAGCGCATCACGCTACGCTCAATGAGGCATGGCGTCAAGAGCCATGCGGGGCGGGTTGGCGTGTGAGCTGCTTCAAGAAGTCGCCCAGCACGGTGCGAAACTGGTCGGGGTCTTCCGCCATCATAAAATGGCCGGTGTCGAATTCCACCAGCTGCGCCCCGTGGATCTGCGCCTGAATTCCCTTGGCGATAGTCGGCGTGGCGACACCATCCTTGGCGCCGACCATAACCAGAGTCGGCACAGTGATGCGGCTGAGCTGACCATGCACGTTGAACTGCGACATGGAAGTCAGCGCCTCCCTGATCACCGTGGCATTCCAGGTGGGGATCCGTTCAAGCAAGGGCCTGTAGGTTTGAGCCGGCGCATCGGGAGGAAAACTTTCCACGATCATATCCTTCGACACTTCCCGATAGTCACGCGGCGCGCCGATGGTCGGAATGTCGTCGTCGAGAATCATCGCCCCGTCGGTCGTGGACACCAGCACCAGCGCCCGTACCCGCTCAGGATGATCCAGCGCGAGACGCTGCAGAATCATCCCGCCCATGGACACACCCACCCACACAGCACGGTCGATCTTGAGCGTATCGGCCAGGGTGATGAGATCCTTCGAAAACTGCTCGATCGTGAACCCGCTCGGCGGTTTCTCCGAATCGCCGTATCCACGCAGGTCCACTGCAATACCTCGGAAATCCGGCGAAAAGGCACTCACATATTGGGGAAAGATATTGCTGGTCGTCACCACGCCGTGGACAAAGATAACCGGATCGCCATTGCCTGCCTCTAGCACGCTGAGGGTCAAGCCGTTGAGATCGATCATATGGCGTTGGAACAGATGGCCCGGGGGCATGGACTCGGCTAAGGCCTGCTGGGTGCGGTTGTTGCGAGCGGGCTGCGTGGATTCCGCACAGCCGGACGCGCCGAGAACACTCAACGTGAGCAGGATCGTCATCAACCGCATGCAACTCCCCTTTCTACAGAGATCACTGAATCTACATGCAGCCTAAGCTGTCAGGCGAGCAGATGCAATGCTGAGCTGCCACCCGGCATTCTCGCTCCCGCACAATTTCTTGGACTCCTCGAATTGATGACTCCCGGCACTGAGTGGTTGCCCTGCGCACAGGAACACAGGCATGCCATCCGGCCCATCGTCGGGCCCCTCAGATCGACGGCCGATAGCGCCGCGCTGGTGGGTCAGGCAGACAACATGCCGACCGCGCGATCATCCGAACTTACTTGATTCGCGAGACGACCGCCCGGACCGGCGCCCATTCGATCTGCGGTTGCAGAGTGAACAGGACGTGCGCAAGCCCCCGGTACGCCGCCTCCAATTCACGACAGCGCTCGACGAATCGACCGGAGGCCATCCGCGGAAAGTAATCGCGGTGACGCTCGTAGAAGAGCGCTCGCCGTCTCCAGCGATCGGCATTGACCCTGAACAACCGGGCGGCAAACCCGGAGGGACCGGTGAGTGCCAACCAGTGCCGGTCCCGTCTGAGAGGACGTGCAGTCATTGAGGTGGATGCGGATGTGGTCACTGCTTTCATCGGTTCTCCTCCTTCTTCCGTTCGCCTGTGTCATAGATTCGAACGTCCTGACAGAGGCGCTGTGATGACACCAGTCTCGGTTTACCCTGCCCCTACTGTAGTCTCGCCACATGAGGAAATGATTAGTGCAGCATGAGAAAGACTTCATACAAGCACAGCAGGCCGGGGCTTCCGGTCGCGGTAGCTCCACAATTGCTGGACTCGAAATCCTATGGATCTGTCCGTGCGGGCGGCCCAGTCTCTACGGACGTGGCTGTGACAGATCCCGCGCCTGCCCTCAGACAGGGCGCAGGTCCAATGCCTGCCGCGACTGTGGGAAGGCAGGCAGGCGATGGCGGATTCAGCTACAATCTCCCCGTGAAAGTCTTTCCGGACGCGATCATAATCCTGATAGCGCGTGCTCCAATCCGGTGGGTTCACACACTGGATGCAAGGATCTGCACAGGGAGGGAACATGGCTGAAGACCAGAGAGCTGACCTAGAGGCCTGCTTGGCTCAAGCGCGGCGGTCAGAACGTCGGCTTCGTGTCCAATACGCAGTCACCCGTGTGCTGGCCGAGTCCTCAACCCTGAAAGACGCAGGCCATGAAATCCTTCGGGCCATCGGTGAAAGTCTGGACTGGGAATTGGGCATGTTTTGGGCCGTAGACAAGCAGGCTGAGTTGCTGCGTTTCGTTGACTTGTGGCATGCGCCGCAGGTTGAGGCCTCCGAGTTCATACAGGACAGCCGGGAACGGACCTTTCAACGGGGTGTGGGGCTTATCGGTCGAACCTGGGAAAGCGGAACGCCTATTTGGATTCCTGATGTGACCGGCGACCCCCATTTCCGCCGGGCCTCGATCGCGGCTCACGTCGGACTGCATGGAGGATTTGCCTTTCCAGTCCGTAAGGGCGAACGCATTGACGGAGTCATTGAATTTTTCAGCCACCAGATCCGCAAGCCGGATCAGGATATTCTCGACATGGTGGCCGACATCGGCATCAAAGTGGGCCAGTTTGTGGACCGCGAGCAGACAGCGGAAGCGCTGCGCCAAGCGGAGGCCCTGGCCGACGTGGCGAGACTGCTGGGAGACATCGGCCATGATATCAAGAATATGCTGATGCCGATCATGAGCGGGGCGGCGCTGCTGGAGGAAGAACTCGACGAGTGTTATCACCGCCTACCGGAGAGTGTCACCGGCAAACTGAAGCACAGTCGGGATCTGACCAAGGAACTCCTGGATATGATCCGGAATGGGTCCCGCCGCATTCAGGACCGGGTCAGGGAGATGGCGGAATCGGTCAAAGGCCTCACCCGGGGCTGCCGGAATTTGCGCCCTGCCGACTCGCGGAGGTGGTCGCCGGCGTGTACGCAGCGCTCAGGATCCTGGCCGATCAACGTAAGGTCGCGCTGCGCGTGGATGGACTCGATACCCTCCCCGTGATTCAGGCTGACGAGAGCCGGCTGTTCAATGCGATCTATAATCTCGTCAACAACGCGATTCCGGAAGTGTCACCCGGCGGATCCGTCACGCTGCGTGGCCGTACGGATCAGGCGGGAAGAAGCATCCTGGTGTCGGTCATCGATACCGGTAGGGGCATGCCAGCCGAAGTCCTCAAGAGCCTCTTCACGTACAGCGCCATCAGCCGAAAGGTCGGCGGGACAGGGCTGGGCACAAAGATTGTGAAAGATGTCGTCGATGCCCATGGAGGCAGCATCACCGTTGAGAGCGAGCCAGGCGTCGGCACCTCGTTTCACATCACGCTTCCCCTGGAGGGACCACCGCCCCACTCGCAGAAGGCTTCGACGAACAGTCCGCGATGACCAGGCCATGGGATCGATGTCCGCAGATCATCGCTAACAGAGACTGACTCCGGCAACCAGGCCCGCTCTCTTCCAGATGCGTGGGCCCGATCAGCCGGTCATCGAACCCAGGGCGGCGTAATCGTCGGCGGAGGCGGAGGCCCCTCGAGCAGTCCTGGTGCCCTCTTAGGAGGTTCCGGAGGGAGGGCCTGACCTTCCCCTTCGACCCTGCGCTTGAGCCTGACCACCAGGGCGCCCATCACATCCCATTGCTGAAAGTTTTTGCGCACCGCACGGGGATGTTGGTTGTGACAATCGACACAGGACCGCACCAGCGCCAAATCGGCCGACACCGCCTTGAATTCATCGCCGTCGACGAAGCCGATGACCCCGCGTTGTCGATCCTTCTCCAACTGAAGTAACGCTGTCATCTCCGCGTCCGTGCGGGGGCGGTTCGCCGGATTCAGCGGCGTCAAACTGATGAGGCCGATCTCCAAACCCTCCACCTGTTCAGCGGCTTCCTTGACGAACTGGGCAGGAAGCGGGAGAAAATGGGCATCTGTTTTCCAATCCTCCCGCGGCGACAGTCCCGCGTCTCGCGCATGTTCGACGACGTGGAGCACGTAAGCGGTACGAAAGGCTCTGACAATATTGAGGATGTACCCGGCCGTCTGATCAAAGGAGGGTTCGGCCCTGATCACGCCCCACCCGGGTATGGTCAGGCAACCGGCCAGGCTGAACGCAATGACGACGTGACGTATGCGCATAACACCTCGCAACGGATCGTTTCGGGAGCGGCAGACATGCAGCAGGAACGCGAGGAGCCTAGCCGATTGAAACTCCACCGGTCAACAAGCAGGCCCCCCCGGCCGCTTTCCCGCCTCAACGTGTCAGGCAGCGCCCAACACCTCTCGAAAGACCGTGGCCAAATCACGCAGCGCTTTTCCCCCGTCGCCGACATAGAGCGAGCCGTGCATCGTCGCCACGGTCTTCGGCTGCAGCGCCGCCAGCCGCTGCAATGTTGGATCTGTCAGCGTGCAATAGGGCATGTAGTTCGCCAGTGGACCCTGCTGATATTCCACGAGCACGTCCCGACTGCGGCCCACCACGTCCGACTGGGTGACCGGTTCCACATTGCCGTTTTGATGCAGAAGATCGGAGCAGAGCAGCGTCCGCTGTGTTTCTTCGAACATCAGACCGGACTCCCAGCAATGCGGCACGTGCGGCGTGGCCAGAAATCGAAAGCGGTACTTCCCCGTCTCCAGCACCTCGCCATCTGTCATCCCCTTCGCCGGCCGGAGCGCGAGACAATCATCCACACTCACGAGCTTGCTCACCAGACTACAGACCGCATCGGACTGGGGCGCCAACTGCTGCCACTCCGGCAACGACTCGCACTCATCGGCCTCGAAATGGCTGAACCCGATCCAGCGCAAGGTGCGGACGTCGATGAGCTACGCCACCGTCTCCTTCACCGCCGGAAACAGCGCGCGCGGGCCGGTGTGATACAGGAGCGGCTCGGCATCACGGACCAGAAACTGACTGAATTGCAGGTTGAACGGTTCGAGGAAGGTGGTGATGCGGAACAGGTCCGGAGCAACTTCGGTAATCTGCGCCATAGTGCCTCCACACAAGATGAGGCGGCATGGTACCTGGTCGGCTAAAACGCTTCAACTGAGCGAGGTGTTTGAAGGCAGCCGACCGGACGGATGCGTCAAGAAGACTCTCGCCTCGCTTGTGTCACCTCCATGCCCTCTCAACCATGCGTTACCTGGCCGCGTTCCTCGGTCTCCCACTGAACTCCCGCTGGTCGCTCAAGGCCCAAAGGATCTATATCGGTGCGCAGAGATCGAAAAGATCGACCTACGAGCCGGGCGAAACACAGTTGGTTTGCTTGCGCAACTGACACAAGCGAAACCGGGTCAACTGCGACCAGTACTTCAAGGCGCCGTGCACGTCGTTCCAGGAATCGAAGACCTCCGCGTCGAGAAAGCGCCCGCCGACCCGCCGATCCACGGCGGCCGCGAGGATCTCCCCAGACTCCGCATCCATGAGTTTGCCCTCGATGGAGGCCGTGCCTTTGAACAACGGTTTTCCGGTGGTGAGCGTCTTGATGGTCGAGGCGACGAAGGCGATGTTAAACGGCGCCGGCACACTCGAGACGATATCCAAGGCTGGATAGGATTGTTCGGCATCGGTGTGCGCGGCCTGCATCCGAAACATCTTGGGGCCCGGTTCGCTCACCATCTCGTAGTCCTTGGCGAGTTCCTGATACAGGAGCGCGTAGAAGGAACCAGCAATCACCTGGGCCTCCTTCGGATCCAGCCCATCGACCTTGGAGTCTTTCCCCCGCCAGATCATGATCGGATCTAAGAGAATCTTGTTGTACGCAGCCTTCGCCGGCCAATCGACTGCCGGATTGCGATACACCAGGAGCGCTTCGTCGCCCTTGCCCTCGCGCATCTGCGCATAGAGATCCTGCAGAAATCCGGACGGCTCCACCGACCGGGCATGCCTGGTCGCTCCGCAGCCGGCGAACGCGACCGAGACCGCCACGAATAGCAAGACAGATCGCAACATCATGATACCTCCCTGGAACAGATCAAGAGGCTCGATCATTCGTCATACTTCCTGGCGTTGCCATAGGACTTCTCGACTGGATACTTGGCTTCGTTCTTCTTCAGTTTCGACAACACCGCGGCATTCACATCCAGGCCCAGATCATGACACAGGTAGGAAAGCAGGATCACGACATCGGCGATTTCATCCTCAACGCGTTCCCGTGACGGGCTTTCCAGGAGACGGGCCACCTCGTCGTGCGACTTCCATTGGAAGATCTCCAGCAATTCGCTCGCCTCAACCGTAATGGCGGCCGCAAGTTCCTTGGGCTGGTGAAACTGCTCCCAATCGCGCTTCCGTCGAAACTCCAGCACCGCCGCCAGCACCTTGTCGTTCAGCATCGAGGTCCTCTCTCTTTGGGGTCAGGTCTTGCAATCATACAATCTTATCTGGCCTCACAGCCGCAGCCGGCGCGTTTCTCGTCGAACTACGCTGGAATCCTGCAATCGAATTGTCGTACTCTGCCTGCCCTTGTCCTGTCTGGTTGCAGATTCCTGGGACCGGCGAAACCCAGACAGAGCAACTGAATTACCGGCGAGTGTACGGCCTGGCGATGGGTGATTTCCAGACCTGACTCCCTCCAGGCGTGATGCCTGATAGAGCGGCCGGGAACATGATTGAAAAATAGGAGCGAGTGACGTAGAGGATGAGGTAGGAACAGACAGGCTGCGGCAACACTTCACACGCAGGTGGTCTCGGCGCTGTTTGCAGGAGGTCCGATCATGAACGTACGACTCGTGGTCCTGTTGTTTCCACTCTTGTCGATCGGTGCGTCAGTTCACGCACAGAGCACTTGTTCGGATTGTTTCAACGCCGCACAAGCGGAGGCGAGAA
>OCTV010000400.1_pt1 | contig 17596 bp, 6 predicted proteins | sample 1539101 | NCBI WGS metagenome assembly OCTV01 (sample SAMEA3991422, study PRJEB22521) | metagenome | biome: anthropogenic terrestrial biome; feature: sewage plant; material: sludge | place: Sweden | collected 2012-09-26 | reverse complement strand
GCTTATCTGCATGAAAGCAAAGATTGGGCAGCGCTGACAGTCGAGAGTGAGAAAAGTCATGTTTGGACATTAGACTTAGCCAATGTGTTTTCCCAAAATCAAACCCAGTATCTGCAACTGATTGTGTATGCTTACCAAGACGCTAGTGTGATTGCCCCTGCGGTGGAAGTCAATGATATAAGCATTAAAGTGAGCAATGACATTGACTATGCGTTTCATACCCCAGAGCGCCATATCAAAGCCAGTATTGTACTGGAGATCTACCAACGTAATGGGCAATATAAATGCCGAGCACTCGCGGAAACATCTAGTCAAAGTCTAGCCAGTTTTGCCGAACGTTTACACATCAGCCTTGATGCCCGTTACCCTAATAACATGACGACAGGCAACGTTTTGCACGCCATACCAGACAACAGACGTCCTCGCCCTCAGCCAGGTGACACTTGGACTGGGACGGCTTTTGCGATTGACCCCTATCATTTACTCACTTGTGAGCATGTGGTGGACGGGGCAAACCAAATCGCACTGCGTCAACAAGGCTATCCCGATATGGAATGCCAAGTGGTGCTGGCAGATGAAGGTAGTGATACCGCGTTACTTAAAGTCAATCAGCCTTTACCAAGTTATCTGCCCGTGCGAGAACGTGGCTATGATTTGCTGGGTGAGCAGATTACCACGCTTGGTTTTCCGCTAACAGGTCTTGGTAATCAATTACAAGTCACCCAAGGCAATATCGCAGGGCTACAAGGCATTGGCAATGATATTCGCTTTATGCAGTTTACTGCGCCAATTCAGCCTGGCTCAAGTGGCAGTCCGCTCCTGCTTCCCACAGGCGAAGTCGTCGGTATGGTTACCCATACCATTGCCAATACCCAGAACATGAATTATGCCGTCAAATATCAATTATTATCTGCACTTTTGACCAGCTGCGGTCTTAATGTGAGCGAGCTTACCCATGATATTAGCCAAACACCCCTATCCACGCCTCAGATTACCAAACAGAGTAAATCTGCTTTGTGGTTAGTTGGCTGTGGGGTATAAAAGATTTGGCTGTGGGTCAAAAAGGTGGCTATTCATACATTCTTTTACTGCTAAACGCTTTAAACTTAACGGTTTTGATATAGTCATATTTGTTGTAGGCTTGATTGGTGTAAATGATGGTTAAGGTACTCCCCCAGTGTCTAGAACAAATTATCATAAAATTAAGATAGAATTGGGTTGATAAAGTACAGGATTATCCGAACTATTGTTTAAATAAAACTGTGCAGAAGTATTAAATCTAAGCGACTGATGCAACCGTTCATAATTATAACACTCAAAATATTCTTTCAAAACTTCTCTAGCTGGACTACAAACAGTGCTTTGCTATTCCTCATTCAAGCTACGATAACGCTGCTATTGAAAGTTTCTTGGGTGAGAAGCACTGCTTTGCAAAAAATGTTCTGGATAAATCAGCCGCGGTTAGTTTAGAAAAGCATCCACATTGCTTTAGTCGGAGACTGGCTCAATTTGCAATGGTCGATTCTTTAATTGACGCAGTTTTTTTAAAAGTGCTTCTCCCACGTCAGGCTCTGCCATTGCTATCCAAGCAGCATAACCTTGTAACGTATTAAAACTCTCCCCTTCTTTAAACGGCTTGCCTTGCTCAAGGTTATGAATCGCCGCCCGTAGCATACGTTTGATGTTGCGTGGCACACGAGGTACGCTGTCACCATTGACCACTAACCCTGTAATCCGCTGCACACCACCTTGATGAATGATATGGGTTTTTTTAGCATTAATGGCAAAACCTTCTTCAGTCAAAATTTTGGTAACCGAACCCAACAAGGTGCTAATTAACGTATTTTTTGCTTTTGTATCTATCGTAGCCTCTGCTGGCAAACTAAACGTTAAATCATCGGCATAACGGCTATAGCGTAACCCATGTTTTTCAGCAAGCCCTGTTAACCGGCGGTCAAGGTTTAACGAGATAATATTGGTTAAGGCAGGACTGGTCGGTGCCCCTTGTGGCAAACAGCGGTCAGCGAGTGCCACATAGTAAATAACATTGCCTTGTTTGACGAGCTGACGAGGCGATTCGGTACATAGCATCGCAAACAGCGTGGCGATTTGCTCAGGATAACCTGCTTGACGAAACACGCCTTTGACCCGTCGCCAGCCAATGGAGGGGAAAAAGTCCTTAATATCCATTTTGATGATGAGTTGACTGTTAGTATGATTTTCAGCATTGGTGACAATCGATTTGCCCCGTACAAAACCATGTGCCGCGCCATGAATCAGCATCGGGTTTAATACATTATCTAAAATCCAACGTTGGGCATATTTAAGCCGTGGCACAGGTGCCCAAATCTGCCGCTCGCCGCCGCTGCGTTTGACAATGGTAAAATGGCTATAAGGAATGCGAGTGGCAACTTCCCGATGGAAACATAAGCCCTTTAACTGCGAAATGGTGAGGTTTAACTGTTCTGCCAACGCTTTCACATTTTTAAAAGTAGGCAGTTGGTTTTCCAAAAGACGTTTTGCCCCGTCTGTGGCATCCCATTTGTCTTCACTGGTGTCATCTGACCAGTAGATACCATGCCCCAAATACACAATATGATTGGCTTTATAGGCTTGCCAAGCGTCTTTTTTAATTTTGTGTTGTTCTGCCGCTTCTTGCTTCAGCTGTTTTTTATATCGCTCGCGTTCGGTAGGGCTCATATTGTCGATGGGTTTTCGCTCGACCAAAAAACCATGCTCTTTCATCTGCTGCATGATATATTGATAGCGTCCGCCCGCTTGTTCGATGGCATGCCAGCGTTGTTCCCATTGTTGTGGTAGGCTAGTGTGTTTGTTATTTGTCATATTAGATTACCTGATTTTCTAAATAGCCTGCTGATTCAAATTGGGCACTGTGCTTGACAAAGGCATCATACGCTTGTTCGGGACGGTTAAATAGCAGTTGTTGGCGTCCTGTCTTTTTGCCCCCACTGCGTTCAATAATCAATTTCTTCTGATTTAGCGTCAGATAAATCTGTTCCATACTTTCAACATTGCTAGTATCAAGGCTAACCGCCAAATCTAGATTGGCATTCTTGGCATTGTCAGCCAAGTTTTGAGCGTGCTTAATTAGCTGATTGCCTAACCGTTTGCTAAATAATTTGCTTTGTTGCCAACGCAGTTTTTCGTCTTTACTACGGTCATAGTTAGCGTAGCTCAAACGTATGGCAATCAAATGGCTACAGACGCCTTGGGTCAAGCGATGTTGCAAAAACTGCGGACAGCTACATTCGGCACGAGTCACCATACCTTCGTCGTTAAGCTGTAGCTGGCTGTGATAGGTGCGTCTATCCTCCTTGACCTCGACATCCGTTGCAATCGCCACACTACTGTTACCATTGATTATAGGCAAATTTTCCACGGTAAAGTTTTTAATGGCATTGGGGCGATTGACCAATTCATATGCTTGTTTTTCTGCCAAATTGTGATAGGCAAAATCGTCCATATTGAGCGGTGTATCAGTCAACGGACGGTATATAAATCGCTGACTAGCCAAGTCGAATCGTACCAAACCTTGTTGAGTAAGGGTCAGCAAACTTTGACGAACCTCTCTTGGTTTTTTGTCTAGATATTTGGCTAGGGTTGGAATATCTTGAGCGGTTTGCAAAGCCGTAACAATTTGCTCTATATCCTGCGCTTGGGCTTGATTGTCATTAGCTTCGGTCGGGCGTTTTGGCAACAGCAAATCAAAATTCAGCGATTGCGACCAGTTGGCTTGGCTAAACCCTGTTATCGCAAAGGTCAGATGAAAACCTTGCCCTGTGAGTGTCCAATAGCTTGGCATTCCTTGACCTAGCAAAGTGACCCTCACTTTCTCTGTATAAGGCAAGACCCGTTTTAACAGTGCCAAACGACGGCGCCCCCAGAGACGTAATAATTTTGCTGATTGACCTTGATAACTCACTGACTGGCTATGCACCACGATGCCAAACGGTTCAAGGGTTAAGACTGGGGCTTTTTGTGGGACAAGTTCAATCATTAAGCCGCGTTTTTTGCCTTTGATATCGGCATGCATTCGCATTTCAAACAGCAAGTTATACAGCGATACAGGATCAAGCTCAAAGGTGTCTTGCGACAATTGGGTCGCCGATTGCACTTGTAGAAGCGAGCGAATCCAAGATTTGGGTACGTTAATGCGTTTTTCAATTACGGTAGTTGTGCTGGGATTGTCAGGGTTAACATCAGATTTTGGCGTTTGCAAAGTGACCGCTTGCTGCCCGATATTAAGGCGGGTAGCACGGTAACTACGAATTTGCTCGATGCCTTTCAATAACGCAGGGCTGTAATCGATATAAGTCGTGCCAAACATAGTGCTATCGATATCATCAAAAAGCGCTTGGGTAAAGGTTAGCGCAGCATAACTACCTTCGTCTTTACTAAATACCTCAAAGGTAATGCCGTCTTCATGTACTTGTACAATCGGGTCAAGGATGCAGTACGCCAGTGGGTCGTTGTGATATAGCCAGTCAAAATAAGCTTTCTGTGAGGCAAATAGATTTTCGTTTGCTGATGCCCGGCGCATTTGCATAAAGGCGGTATAAGCCGAGCGGTCTTTGGGGACGTAGCGATAGTCAGAGCTGACGATATCAAAGATTGCCATTAAACAGTCCCGAAACAGTAGCGGCTGGGTTACATGCGCATGAAACGCCACTTCGGGGCGATTTAGCTGGGCAAACAGTGCCACATGATCAATATACTGCTGGACGTGTTGGTCGTTTAACGTCTTAGCAGTCGATGTCGTTGTTGATTCACTAACGACTTGTTCGCTAATAAGTTGGCTTGGTTCAGCATAGTCTAACCGCATGGCGATACCGTTATTTTGTAGTATTTCGCCATTTTGGTTAGCATCATTTTGCTCAACAGGCTCAGATTGGCTTGGGTTAGCTTGGTTTGTGTCAGTCGATGACGTTGTCATTATTATTCCTGTTTTTATTTTTTAATTTAACGGCTTAAACTGTATTTAGATTGATAGTGCTATGTTTGGGCGTTTTGGGTATCATACGACGTTGATAGCGACGTAACGTGCTAAACGCCGTTCGCTGAATATCTGGGTCGCTATCATTTTGCTGCAGCGTCATTAGCCTTTGTACCACGTCATTAGCATGTTCAAGCGAGATTTGCCCCAACCCTTCAATCGCACTGATACGCAGCGTTTCTGCTAATTTGCTATCACTTGCCCATTGGTACAAGGCTTGCACGTTATTTTGCTGTACCCATGCAATAAGCTGCTGACTTGGGCTAGTGGTTTCAGTGGTAGTGCGTTTGCCAAATAATCCTTTCACCTGGTCAACGAAAAAGGGTTTTTTATCTGCCCTGGCAGGCTCGGCAACATGCGCCAATAATTGATTTGCCAATTGTTGCAATTGAGCATTGGACCAATAAGGGACATGGCGTAGTACATCATGCCAAGGTTGTGTGGTTGTCAACTCCGACTGTGGTCGGGCAACTAACCCCAATAAGCTTTGTTTAAGCCAATGGTTTAAGGTAGTTGCCAAGGCAGGCACTGCTTGCACAACGGTTTGCTGTTGCTCGCTCAATAACCAAGTCAGGGTATTGGCAATATTGGGTGAACCCACAGGGCTAAAGCGTGACACAAGCCATAATAACTGACTGATAGTTGTATCATTGATACGTTGTTGCGCCTGCCAGTTTTCTGCATTGACGCTACGGTTATAATCGGTCGATGCCAAGCTTGGCTGTTCAATCACTTGGGTAACGAGTTGTTGCCAATTATTTTTAGCTCGCTCAAGCTGTTGCCATAGCGTGTTTTCAATAGCCGCTTGCCAGTAATCTTGTGGATTTTGAGTGAGATAACGTAGTCCTAATTGTTGGCTCACAGGATTGTCACTAACCAATAACGCTTGCAAGCTATCTGCAGACATTTTATCCCGCTCAAGAATCGCTTGCATCAGGCTTTGCATAACTTGGTCGCCAGTTTCTTGGCTATAATGGTCAAGATGCATCGCATGATTTTGCTGAACAAGTTGCGGATAGTGGTTAATAAATTGCAAAAGCTCGTCAAGCGTGGCGTATTTACTCACTCGTTTTAGGCTTAAGCTATCAAGCGTCGTGGGGAATAAGCTTTCAAGTACCGCCCAATCATACGGATACACGGTAACAGGCTCGCTACCAAATAACATCTGGGCGGTATTAATACTTTCATCAACGATGCTGTAATTGATACTAGTACGAATCAATCTAAGCACCAAATTACGATTGGCAGTGCCAATATCATCAGTGGCAGGGTGATATTGAAGCACTTTAATGGCGTGTTCAGCCGTGTTCCAGAAGGTGTAAGGCTCAGCTTCGGCTCGCATAATAAAGTTACGAATCTGTTGCCAACTGTCGTAGGTATTAAGCCAACGTAGCCCATTGAGCCAATGTTCAATGGCAGTATTTTCATTATCGACTTGTTCAAGATGGGTTTTTAATAGGGTGAAAATTCGCTGACCATATTCGGTTTGACCCAGATGACCGAGTGCCTCGCTTGCCACGTCTTGCAGATAATGTTCGGGATCATCCGCCAATTTAATCAACTTATCATAGGCTTGCTCGTCGCCCAACTCACCCAACGCCAACACGGCACGGCGACGTAATTCACCGTCCGTGTTGTAGTCAATGGTCGCCATTAGTATGGCAAAGCCGTCTTTAATACCCCGTTTTGCCAGGCCTTCAGCGGCTAAGAATTGCACTTGGGCATCTTTATTGCTTAGCGCTTTACGCAAGCCTGTGACCTCCCCTTGGCGTTTATCGGCACGGTATGCCATGGCTTCCACGATTTTAGCGCTATGTTGGCTTGGCAGTTGCGTATAGGCACGTTGCAATAATCTGTCAATTTGAGTGTTAAAACGACTGTCATTTGCCCAGCTTACATTATCTAATAAATTGATAAAACGCTGATAATCAGTATACTGCAGTAGCAGTTGAGCAAGATTTGATAAAACTTCAACATGGCGTGGATATTGACGCTCAAGCCATTTTTTATCTACATAATCATCATAAAAATCGTCAATCACTTGATCAAAACCGCTGATTTTGGTCATGGTTTTGACAATTTCGGCTCGCTCGTCGTGTTTAGTCACATAACGCTGAATCAAGTCAGGCACTAATGCGGTGCTACGAGTATTTGCCATCAACGTATAAATCGAGCTAATTTCAATTTTGCGCTGCGGGCTATCAAGCAGGGTAAATAATTGCTTAACTACAATTGGCTGGGCTTCTAACTGCTTAGCAATCGCTTGCACATTCTTTTCTAACAGATTAGTTACCGCTTGTTGCTGCCCGATGTCCTGACTGTGTTGCCAAAGATCGAACGCTTTTTCAAATAAATTTGGCTGATTTTCCATACCTTCCACAGTCAAAGAAAATAACTGGGAGACGGCAGAAAAACGGGTTTGCCAATCGTCATTTTGACTGGCTAAATTTAACAAAGCGAGTTTGTCGGCTTGACGCTCAGAATGAGTGACTTGACGCCATTCATTGACCACTTGGCTACGCAGCGGCAAATAGTAGCTGTCTAATGCAGACTGCCCTGCTTGCAATGAACCCACTCGTTTAACCAACAGACGATATGCTTGTTGGGTTAACACTGGGCTGTTGGTTTGGAGTAGATTTTGTAATTGCTGATTGGCTTGGCTATTAGCTTGGTTATCGGTTAGGTTAGCGGCTTGGTTAGCATTGTCGTTTTGCTCAAAGCTAGTAAGCCATAACGCCAAGCCTTTTTGTACCATATCGACATGCGGTGAACTCATCGCTTGTTCGCCAAGACGTTCAGCAGATAGACCAAGTGTTTGTAAGCCTTGCCACACCAATTCACGCACATAGTAGTTTTGATGATTAAGTAGCGGGATAAAGGCACGTTGCACGCTATCTTGCCAATTAGCATCGTCTTTGGCCAAGTTCAATAAAGCTCGTATTGCTTGCTCGGCGGTGCTGATACTACTGTAATCTGTTTGGCGTAAAATCCCTAGCCATGCGCCAAATGCCAACGCTTGCCATGGGTGTTCATGTTTGCTATCTGCAATAATAGTTAGCGGATGTTGGCTATTAATGTCAGTCAGTAGCTTGCCATTAAATTGCACAAACAGTAACCAACGGCTTTGCCACGTTTCAAACGCTTCATTAAGGCTAAAATCCGTCATTAGGCTAACACTATTTGCTTTTAAAATCGGCGAGCCAAATACGACCAACTGAGCAAGCTGCTGCAAGGTGGCAACATCGAGCGACCACAATGCTTCTTGCTTTGATTTCTGTGATTCTCGGCGCTGCTGAAGTTGGCGATTGACCGTGTGAGTGATATATTGCCAAGCCTGTGTGGTATCAGCAAAACGAGCAATCACGCCTGCACAAAATAACGCCGTTTCGTTATCGGCAAAGGCAAGTGCTTCAATCAAACGTTTGGGCTGGGTAGGGTTAAGCAGTAAATCGTAAAACGCCAACAGCAAACGACTGGCAAATTGTGTATCGCTTTTTTCAAGTGCGGGACGCAATTGTTTGGCATGTTCGATGCCTAGACCCACTCGGGCTTGTAAGCATTGTTCGGCAGATAGTATATTGGCTTGTTTGTCATCTTTTAATAAGCTCTCGCCCCGTCTATCACCCCAGACAGCCAAGGCTAGGCTTGCTGCTTGTTTGACATGGGCTCGGTCATCGATTTGCCATTCGGCAAGTCGCTCAACATTCTCAAAACGGCTCACCCACATGGCTTGTGAGGGCAAATTATCTGCTTTGCTAAAGTCGATATTGGGGTCGTGGAGATATTTATCGAACCACGCAAAACCACGTTTATCCGCCAAATCCGCTAAGCCCCAAAGTGCTTCAATGATATTTTTTTGCCATTTTGCTTTTTCATCTGCCATTTCAGGCATTGGCTGGGTTAAAAAATGCTCAAAAATTTCATAACTTGACGCATTGCCTTGTTTGGCAAGGGCTTGGGCAGCGGCTAGCTGAATGTCGGTATACGGGCTTTGCAAGGCATTTGCTAACACGCTTGGGTCGCCATAGCCTAATGCTATTCTTAACGCCTGTAATCGCAACTCGCTGTTGTCGTCGTTAAATAGTGCGGTGACAAGCGGCATCAGTTCATCCGTTTTATTGTCATTTAAAGTATCCAACGCCTTTTTTCGAGTATCAATAAACGGACTGGTAAAAGAAAGGGTTAGTAAGGTCTTGAGCGCAATGCGTTTGTACTCACGCAAGGCAATATCGAATGCCCCATCACGAATTGCTTTAAAAGGACTGGTTAAAAACTCGCGCAGCATCGTTACAACCACATCGCTGGCTTGCGGGGATTGGCGAAGCATCATTTGCCATTCATCAAGTGCCACTTGGTGCACATCGGCAAAACGGCTTTGTTTTAATAAGGCAAAAATGTCAAAATCACCTTTTACAGCGTCTTTGCCGGTATTGAGACGATTAATCAGCACTTTGACTACTTCTTGGCGAATCGGTTCAAAGGGGTCATTTAAGGCTTGAACCAAGATATCAATCGCTGATTGTGAATGACTGTCGTTAGTATTTTGTAAGGCGGTTAGTAGTATTGATAGCGCTTGTTGGTGAATATCTTGCTCTCGGCTGTCAAACCCAATTGATGCCCAATCCAGCAACGACACGCCATGTTGTTGTGACAATTTGCCATACGCTTGCATGGCTACATGTCGCACCGTAGCGTTTTTGTCATCAAGCAGCATTGGTAATACGGTTAAACCGTCCATTTGTCCTAATTCGCCGAAGGCTTTGGCAATGCCGATACGGGTATTATCATCATTGTCGTGCATCAGTCGCATCAATGCCCCAAACGCTCGGTCATCATGCAAGAGTGCGAGCGCATAGGCTGAGCGAAAACTGATATCGGTGTAGCTGTTGCTTAAGCCTTGCAAAAGGGGTTCTAAGATTTGAGCGCCTAAAGCAGGAATACTGTTAGCTTTTGCTTTTTGTTTACCGTCATCGTTTGATTGACTCACGTCTAAGGATAAATCCACATCGCTTTCGCCAGATGCGTTGGTTTGGGTGCTTTTAGCATTGGGTAACAGTCGAAAATCGCTAAAGTCTTGCAACGTGCGGGTGAGATTGCCATCAATTTTGGCAAGCGTTTCCGCCAATGTTGGCTGTGATAACACCGCCACATAAAACGCTGTTTGACGTACTACTGCATTGCTATCAGTTTGCAGCAGGACCAATTGACGCTTGACTTCAAAACTATCGAGCATACCTCTTTGGTAAAGACGAATGAGTCCCGCCTGCTGCACATCGGCATTGCCCGTAGCAAGTGCAAGTAAATCCGCTCGGGGACTATAGCTGGGCAATAAGGTTTCAAGCGCCGCTAATGCTTGCTTGCGAATGCGAGATTCGCGGTGCGACAGCGCCGTCTGTAAGACCTGAATAATGTGGCTTTGTAAACTTGGTGTGGCTTTGACAACGGTGACATATTCGGCAATCGCTTTTTCATTGACATCGACAAACTTGCTGTCAAGGGCAAGCTGTAGATAACGCAATGGGTTTGGCGTTGGATGCTGTGGGTCGTTGGCTTGATTTTTTAATGCGGTGAAGGCGATTTCTCGCACCTTTTCGACAGGGTGATTGGCAAGGAGTTTCTCAAGTTGGTGCGTGGTTTTGGGCAAATTACTAGTGGCAAGCCAGTTTACCAGTTGCTCACTGCGGTAGCCGTCATTGGTTTTTTCAAGGATTTTGCTAACAATATTAAGACGGTTATTGTCGCTAGTTTCATTGAGCAGACTTAACCCCTCTTTGAACGTTTTATCTTCTTTATCATTCAGTAAATCGCTCAAACGTTGATAGCCGTCTTTGATGATATGAGCTACGTTTGTTAGTTTGCCTTCGTTGTCAACGGGGATAAAACGTAAGCTTTGGTCCGTACCCACCGTCAACACGCTCGTTTGATTAAGATATTGGCAAACGCTAAGAATGCGAATTTTGACCAAATCGTCTTTGCAGGTATTGGGCTGACCTTTATCAAACTGCCACGACTTCACGCTTTTATCATCCGAACCCGTATATAGTCGCTCGCCTGTGCCACTTGATACCGCCATTGCCCGAATCATCTCGGTATGTTGGCTGGCTTTGCCACGGTCAATACCTTGCAATTTACCTTGTACATGGGTACGTAATAGCTGTTTATCCGCCCCTGCCGAAAAAAACTGCTGCGCAATCGGCTCAAAACACAATGCGGTTACTGCCCCTTGGTGCAATAGTTCACTTGAGCTGTGCAAAATAGCCGTGCGCTCGGCATTTACATGAAAACTCGATACTAAGCCTTGACTGTCACCGACAACAAGCCAATTCCCGTCGGATGATACCGCTAGCGTCGTCGCTTGATTGATAGTTAAGGCATTATCATTCTGGTTATCTGTGGTTTGTAAAATACTGTTTAAGCGAATATTGGCAATACAGTCGCCTAGTTTATGGTTTTGATATGCCCATACCAGCAAATATTCGGGATAAAGCACGGCCACACCGTCTTTTAGACTAGCGATTGCGATTGCCGTTGGATGCGGTCGATTCAACTCATCGGCTTCCGTTTGCGTGTTATTCATCAAATCAAAGGTAGATTGTTCGCTTACTTGAGCCAGTTTTTTGGCTTGCCAATCACTTTGGTATAGATATCCGTCACGCCCAATCAACATCACCGTACTATCTGCCATGGCAGTTAAGCCTTCCATGCCTACGGGTAAATTTAACGCCGTTAGCGTTGGATGCTCGCGGTTACTATCCACTCGATATAACTTAGCTTGGTCAAATGATTTATCCGTAATTTTAGTGGTAAACAAACTGACAGCGTCTTGGCTAATCAGTCCATTAATCTGTCCCCAATACGGCAAGGTGGTGGTTATGGGTTGGCTCATGGCAATTCTCGTTATCAATTTTTTAAACTTAATATCCGTTTTTTATTTTTTAGCTTTTTACACTGATCGGGCTCAAGCAGTTTTTGTCTCGGTCAGTTGTGGAAACGTTGCGATGATGCGAGTCACAGCAACCAAACAAGCCTGGCGTTCCATTTTGCCTGCTGAAAGCGTAAATTTTTGCAACAGTGGCAATACCCTCTTGGCAAATTCCACATCCTCCAATGCCACATCCCGGTACGTCTCAATCAATGCCAATTTGGCGCGGCTGGCAGCAATTGGTTTGGCAGGTTGAATTTGCTCACTGGATTGTTGTCGTTGACCATTATAAAATTTTGCTGTATAGCCTGTTTTATCCTGTGATGTCTTATTATCATCATTGGGTTTGGCACTTTCGCTTAAACGCCCGGACGGTAGTTCAAACAAGCCACGTTTAAGGAGCAGTAATAGCTGCTCAAGACTGGCAGGTAAGGTTTTATCTTTTTGGATTTCAATTTTTGACAGGTTTTCTTGTGCTTGGGAGTCAGCAATATGGGCATTGGCGGCTTTTGGTTGCCAAGTCGGCGGCAAATGACGCCCACGGTAGTGTTGCCATAGCATTTTCACCGCCGCATAACGCACTTCTCGGTCGGTACTTTCGGTTAAGCGATACAGCATCTGCGGCTCGTGAAATTGCGGATACCGCATCAACAGCGTTACACCCAATTGACGAGCCAAGCGTTTTTGACTATCGAGCAAGGCATATAGCATATTGACAGACAGCCTATCCACCGAAACATGATAACGGCGATTGTCTGCTGATGGTTTATCGAGCAGCGCTTGATTGATAAAGTCTTGCACATCGCTGTGACTTGATTCGGCAATTTGCACCCACTGCTCGGGAGTCAATTGCCAGTTGGCAAACTCATACGTCGCAAGCTGTAAGGCAAATTGACGCAAGCGGCTGTTGCCATGGCTTAGTAGTGGCACGACTCGCTCAGCATTAAAGAAGCTGTTCGGAATCACTGCATCGGGGTCAACGGGACGGTCAGTCAATGCTAGACATAGCTCGGCATGGTGATGTAGCAAATAAGTGGTAGCAAGCTCGCTCATCGGCGAATTCGCGTCCCGTACTGTCATATCCCAAAGGCATTGTGCGCCTGCCATCGTTTGGTCGGTATCGACTGCTCGAGTTTGCCCCGATAACATTTGCAAAAAGGCAGTTTCTGAGATGATTTTTAGCGTGGCGCCTTTAGCAATTAAATCTTCAGCTTTGACTTGTTTACTGCCTTTGCGACCATTACCATACAGTGGCGAGCCGTCATCACCAATCACCAAGAAGTCAAGCTTGTTATTAACCGCTCCCGAGATTTTACCGTTGGCATTTTTAACCATATCTTCAGCGATTTCACGGGTCATGCTTTGCATTTTCCCAGTAAACAAAAATGATTGCTGCGCCAAATCAACAGTTATGTCGGGTTTGTTAGTGTCTGTCGTGGTCACAATTTCGACTGGTGCTGATGCTTGCGGCGCAAAATCGGCAGGCAAAAAGCCTTTATTAATACGGTCAATCGCAAATTGGCGAGCTTCACTGTTATCACTATTTGCTAATTTCATCAACCAATCAAAACCAATATTCACAGGCACAAAACGACGCACATCAGATAGCCACGCTCTAACTTGCTGTGCCAAATCTTGGTCAAAGCTCAATTGCCGTTGCCATTGTTGAGCATTGCTAACTGTTGGGGTCATGAGTGATTTCACCCACTCGCTATGCGACCAATCTGGCTCGAATGCTAACGCATGCCAATAGTCCATTGGCAGAGTACTAGGATGAATCAAATCGGCATTAATCCATGACTTCACTTGTTGCTGGGCGAGCGGATGCAATAATAATTGTTGCCACACCTCGACTGGCACCAAAGACAGCCCTAGACGTTTAAAGCCGTCTAATGCTAGTGTCATGGTCGGGGCATGCGTCGAATTATTATCAATGTTTTGTGTTAAACCGATAAAAAAGTCTAATGTCAATTCATCAGCAGGGTAAAAATCTAATAGGTTTTTGACGGCAAAATTGACACTATGAATGTTTTGACTGAGGAGTCGTTGGCTAAACCATTGGTGGCTAAAATCACGACGGTTAAAATGCTCAAGTAGCTGTTTACTGGCAATCTCATGATGATGGGGCGAATCTAGCAGCTGCCCCCACCCTGTCAAACCGATATCCCGTCTAGCATCTCGACTTAAAATTTGCCCAATCGCAAATTGACGAGCATCGCTATTGGGCGAATCAGCTAATAATAAAAGCGTTGCAAGTGGTAGGTCTAAGGCATAACTTTTGGCATAGTCAAACGCATATTTGGCGGCTTGTGGTTCCTTTGAAAATAATAATTTTAACACCACATCGTGCAAGCCCAACGAGCGAAATTGTGACTGCTCAAAGTTTGGTGACTGGCTAATCAACCAAACAATTAACTCATCTTTGGCGTTACTACGTTGATTAATGGTTGATAATTGCTGAATGGTCGCTACACTTACATTGCGTAGCTCGTTTTTAAAGTCGTTTTTTAAACTGTCCGTAGCAAACTTACGCACCGCTTCATTTTTAGCTGTTAACATTAAACGTAGCAGTGGTTCAGAATCCCGTTGCCAAGTCTTGGCAAAAGCACGACCTTTTTCATCAAACAATTTACGGCGGTGACTGCTGGCAAAACGATTCACACCATAATGCAAGCTATTATGAAAACAAATATGATTGAGTACCCAGCTCTGATTGCGTGATTGACTGTTGACGTCCATTCTTTCGGGATAACACGCTAATACCTGTGCTGCCACCTCTGGATATAAAAATCCAGACTGCTCACCAATGTTACGCAAAAATCGCCACGCACGTAAAATCATATACGTTTTGGTCGCCATGCTCACCGGTGCACGAGCCGACTGGTCAAACCGCTCACAATCAATGCGTACAGCCAAACGAGCAAACATCTCGTAATCATGGCGAGCTTCAGCTTCTTTAAAAATATATTTAAAGCCTTTCCACACGCCGTAGCTTAAAGGCAATACGTCAATTATCGATAACAAAATCGCTCGTGAATAGTCAGTCTTATCTTCCCAAAGGCTCCGCAAAATAATATGAATTTTAAAACGGTCAGGCAAGGGATACACGCCTTCCTGTGCTTCAAGCTTGGCAATCATAGCAACCCGCTCGGCAAACTGCACTTCAGGGTGCTTTTGTCGAAACTCGCAGCTAAAAATATTGGATAAAAACCGCTCAAAAGTCAACTCATCTTCGGGAATCAGCGTCATAAGAACAGGGTCAGGCTGTTGACTTAATGCCATAAGCATATCAACTAAAATAGGGTCCTGAACTTGGTAAGCATGTTGAATTTGTTGAAAACGGTAACTCATTGATTTGCCTTTTTTTATCAAAGTTGGCGTTATTTTTTTTCATTATAAAACTATTCATCTAGTAAAAATCAAGCACAAATGTTAATTTTAATGAATATAAGCGACAGAGAATGACGCGGTATATAGTATAGTTAAAACTGTAATATAATAAGCATTTTTCTGATAACTAATATGCCCAAAATATACGACCAGGACTTACGAGACAGAGCCATCAACCACTGGCAAAAGATAGGCAACAAAAGCAAAACAGCCAGGCTATTTGAAATTAAGCGCAACACCCTTGATGAATGGATAAAGCGCTATCAAGAACAAGGTAATACCAAGCCAAAAATCTTTGCTGCTGTGGGCGTAAAACATATTATTAGTGATTTTACCGGCTTTAAGGACTATGTTAAAGCTCAAGAATTTTACACTGCAAAACAGCTTAAAAAACAATACTTAAAACACTATCCTGATATCGAAATTTCCTATAATGCCTTTTTACAAACTTTGCGTCGAATCAAATGGCGATTTAAAGTAAATTGCTGAACCGTACAATATCGAACTAACGTATTTACTACCTTATTCACCTAAAGTCAATTCGATTGAGCAGCTTTGGTCAGCCATTAGGTCAAAGGTTCGTTTAACGCTAAGCCAATTTAAGACTCTTAGAGATTATATTGAAAGTTGCTTGGTATAATTCTGTTTTAACTACAGATAATGAGTGCGTCATTGAATCTATTTTTATTAAACAAACATATAAAAGTTTTGTTGACAAGATAATGTAAGCTAGGCAAAATACTTATCAAGTTGTGAGATTTAGCGTTTCACCGCAAGGTGAAGGGCGATGTTGCGTCGCTTATGAGTAAAGCCACTACATTTTGCACAAGGAAACCTGTTTCAGGATAGCTGATACCTAAATAGGGGGTCTAGTGCAATAGCTCGCTGGCGCAATCACGCAAACGTGATTGAGCTATAGCACTAGACCCCCTATTTAGGTGCTATCCAGTGAGGCTTCCATGTACCATGTCATGAGGTAAACCACAACTAAAAACCAATCTATTTACAGATTGGTTTTTTTATGGGTGAACCGTCCTAGTGTTATCAGAGATAGGTTTGCTTGAATCACGCAGCATAGCCTGACGGTTTTAACGAACGATAGTAGATACTTTCTGCATCAATAGGCGACAAATATGCAGAGGGCGTTCAAAATTCTGTGTCAGGATAAACCCCCCGAACTTGGCAAAGTTGCGGCGCAAAAATTACACCTAATGATTTTAAGGTAAAATCCCTGAAACTACACTAGTTACAGGGATTTTTTTACGATGTATTTTAGAGTTATTTAATATCGGTTTATTTCTTTAAACTCTGATATTTATCACGTGAAATGAGCTATTTTTTGCCACGACTATTTTACCAAATGTTGGCGATTTTTTAAAAATAATTCACAATTCTCCCCTACCCCATGGTTTATAAGTAAACTTTTTGACCTAATATTAACGAGATATTTATGCTACATATAGTTAAAACTGTAATATAATAAGCATTTTAAACCAATACCACCATGCCCAAAATATACAACCAAGACTTACGAGACAGAGCCGTCAACCACTGGCAAAAGACAGGCAACAAAAGCCAAACAGCCAGGCTATTTGAAATCAACCGCAACACCCTTGATGACTGGATAAAGCTCTATCAAGAACAAGGGAATACCAAGCCAAAACCCTTTGCACCTGTTGGCGTAAAACACATTATCACTGACCTAGTCGCCTTTGAGGACTATGTTAAATCACAAGAATTTGACACCGCAAAACAGCTTAGAGAACAATACTTAAAAGACCATCCCGATGTTGGTATTTCCTATAACGCCTTTTTACAAACCTTACGTCGAATCAAATGGAGTTTTAAAAAAAGACCCCGCTCTTTAAGCAAGCCGATTTACTAAAGCAAATTGGGTTTAAACTGATGCTGGGTTTACTGCTATTAACCTTGAGCCTTACCGCTGACAACATCCTATTTATGGATGAAACAGGATTTTATCAAAGGCAATATTACACCCGCAGTTGGTCGCCTATTGGCAAGCCTTGTTATGCCAAAATCGATGCCAATAAGGGTAAACGCTTAAACTTAATGGGAGCCATGCGATTAAATGACTTTAAACTCATCGCACCTGTTACCTTTGAAGGTGGTTGTAACCGTGTGATAGTTGAAAACTGGCTACACACGTTGGGACGAGATTTGCCAAAAGATGATAAGGGAAATTATCCAAAACGTGTATTGGTGTTGGATAATGCCAGATTTCATCATGGTGGCGATTTAAAGCAAATTGC
>OCTV010000399.1_pt1 | contig 17600 bp, 18 predicted proteins | sample 1539101 | NCBI WGS metagenome assembly OCTV01 (sample SAMEA3991422, study PRJEB22521) | metagenome | biome: anthropogenic terrestrial biome; feature: sewage plant; material: sludge | place: Sweden | collected 2012-09-26 | reverse complement strand
AAGGCCGGCCCCCATGGCCGGCCTTGCTACATTTGCTTTCGGAGTGCACCTTGGCGCGTCGCAGAGTCGTTGTAACCGGTCTGGGCATCGTTAGCCCGGTCGGAAATTCCGTCGAAGAAGCCTGGCAGAATATTCTTGCTGGCAAATCCGGTATTGCCGCTGTCACCAAGTTCGATGTATCCACCTTTCCGGTCAAGTTTGCCGGCGAGGTGAAGAACTTTGACATTACTCAATATATTTCCGCCAAAGATGCTCGTCGCATGGATGATTTCATCCATTTCGGACTGGCCGCTGGTATTCAGGCTGTGCGCGATGCGGGCCTCGACAAGGAAAATGTCGTTGATCTCGAGCGCGTTGGCGTCGCCATCGGTTCCGGGATCGGTGGCTTGCCACTGATTGAAGCGACCCAGCTCGAGTACGCGGCCGGTGGCGTCCGCAAGGTTTCACCATTCTTTGTGCCGGGTTCGATCATCAACATGATCTCGGGCAATCTCTCCATCGAGTTTGGTTTCAAGGGCCCGAACATCGCCCTGGTTTCCGCCTGCACGACAGGGACGCACTCGATTGGCGATGCCGCACGCATCATTGAATACGGCGACGCCGACGTGATGGTGGCTGGCGGTGCAGAATCGACCGTCTCGCCGCTTGGCATGGGGGGCTTCAGTGCAGCCCGTGCTCTGTCTACCCGTAACGATGATCCGACCACGGCCAGCCGGCCCTGGGACAAGGACCGCGACGGCTTCGTGCTGGGCGAGGGAGCAGGTGTCATGGTGCTCGAAGAGTACGAGCATGCCAAGGCACGTGGTGCCAAGATTTATGCCGAACTGGTTGGTTACGGCATGAGTGCTGACGCCTATCACATCACCGCACCGAACATGGATGGCCCGCGCCGTTCCATGGTCAATGCGCTGAAGAATGCCGGCATCCAGCCGTCCGATGTGCAGTACCTGAATGCCCACGGCACCTCGACGCCGCTCGGCGACAAGAACGAGTCGGATGCTGTCAAGGCAGCCTTCGGCGAGCACGCCTATAAGTTGGTGGTCAATTCGACGAAGTCGATGACTGGCCATCTATTGGGTGGCGCTGGTGGTATCGAGTCTTTGTTTACGGTTTTGGCTATTCATAACCAAATCTCGCCGCCGACAATCAATATTTTCAATCAGGATCCTGAATGCGATCTTGATTACTGTGCCAATGCGGCGCGGCCAATGAATATTGAATATGGCCTGAAGAACAACTTCGGATTTGGCGGAACCAACGGATCGCTGGTCTTCAAGCGCATCTAAGTCAATTCTGCAGGAAAACGAACGGTGCAGTTTCCGATGACCATCGGACTGCGCCGTTCGCGCATTCTGGATACCGTGCTTCTGATCGTTGCGATGCTGGTCTGCGCAGCGATTCTCGGGTTTCAGGCATCACCATCAGTTCGAGCAAGCCTGCTTGTCGCCAACCTTATCCTGGCAATATTGGCATGGCTTTCGCTGAGGCCGGCCATCAAGGAAATCAAACTTGAACGCAACGGTGAAATTTTCATTTCACGTGTTGGCGACAGTGACTTTCAGAAGGCCATCCTCAAGCCAGGGGCGACCATTCATCCCTGGCTAAGCATCATCCGTTTGACTGCAGAGGATGGACGAAACGCAACGCTTATTGCTACGGTGGACAGCCAAAAAAGCTCAGATTTCAGACGCTTGCGCATTTTTATGCGCTGGCAGGCAAATTTCAGCGAACCGAGCGATGACGCCTGAGCACCGTATTTTTTGCCTTGCTGGCCACATCCGGATAATCGCGGGAGAAGTGCAGTCCGCGGCTCTCCTTTCGCTGCATGGCACAGCGAACAATCAGGTCGGCAGTGACGACTAGATTGCGCAATTCGATCAGGTCATGGCTGACTCTGAAATTGGCGTAGAACTCTTCGATCTCGCGCATCAACAAGCCAATACGATGTTTGGCGCGCTTCAGACGTTTGGTTGTACGAACAATACCGACGTAGTCCCACATGAAACGCCGAAGCTCATCCCAGTTGTGCGAAATAACCACTTCTTCGTCAGCATCGGTAACCCGGCTCTCGTCCCACAGTGGCAGAACAGGAATGGCCGTGACGTCGCTCGCCAGAATGTCCTTGACGGCTGCCTCCGCGAAAACAAGGCATTCAAGCAATGAGTTGGAGGCAAGGCGATTGGCGCCGTGCAAGCCGGTGCAGGATGCTTCACCGGCGACATAGAGCCCGGCAACATCGGTTCGGCCATGCAAGTCGCTGACGATACCACCACAGGTGTAATGGGCAGCCGGAACGACGGGAATGGGTTGCTGGGCGATGTCAATGCCCAGTTCCAGGCAGCGGGCATGGATGTTTGGGAAGTGGTTGCGAATGAAGTCCTCGCCCTTGTGCGATATGTCGAGGAAGACACAATCAAGGCCACGCTTCTTCATCTCGAAATCGATGGCGCGAGCCACGATGTCGCGTGGCGCCAATTCGGCGCGATCGTCATGTTCGGGCATGAAGCGAGTGCCATCCGGCAAGCGAAGCAGGCCGCCTTCGCCGCGAACTGCCTCCGAAATCAGGAAGGACTTGGCCTGCGGGTGATAGAGACAGGTCGGGTGGAATTGAATGAATTCCATATTGGCCACTCGGCAACCCGCGCGGTAGGCCATGGCAATGCCGTCGCCCGTCGATGTATCCGGATTGGTCGTGTAGAGATAAACCTTGCCTGCGCCACCTGTAGCCAAAAGGGTATTGCTGGCGCCGATAGTGACGACTTCACCATCCCGATTGTTCAGAACGTAAGCGCCATAGCAGCGTTTCTCGCCCGAACCGAGTTTGTCACCGGTAATCAGGTCGATGGCAATGTGATCTTCAAGTACCGTGATGTTCGGATTGGCACGGACTTTTCGCGTCAGGACATCCTGAACAGCCAGTCCGGTCGCATCGGCAACGTGAATAACTCGGCGTGCGCTGTGCCCGCCTTCGCGCGTCAAATGATAGCCAGCATCGTCCTTGGTAAAAGGGATACCTTGTTCAATGAGCCATTCGATGGCGTGTCGGCCGTTTTCGACGACAAAACGAGTCGCCTCTTCGTCATTGAGCCAGGCGCCTGCGATCAGGGTGTCCTGAATGTGCGCCTCAATCGAGTCACGACTGTCAAGAACCGCAGCAATGCCGCCCTGCGCCCAGCCAGATGCTGAATCTTCAAGGCTCCGTTTGCTGACAAGGACGACACTGCAATGGGATGAAGCGAGTCGCAAGGCCGCGGATTGGCCAGCCAGTCCGCTTCCAATAATCAGGACATCGAATTTCTTCACGCTGTTCTCTGTAGGAGTAATTTTGCGCCAAATATAGCATGCAGAAAACGATTCATCCGGTTACAGATGGTCACAAATAGGGATTGATACCTATCGGCTACGCGAAAATGGCTGCGCTATACTTGCGCAATAAAGACAGTAACTATCAAACCCCAGGGAAAAAGAAAGCCATGAGTGAGCGCGAGATCGATCAAGTTCTGGTCGAGCGGGCGCAAGGCGGAGATAAACACGCCTTCGACCTGTTGGTCAGCAAATACCAGCGCAAGCTGGGACGTTTGCTGTCTCGTTTCATTCGCGATCCGGGAGAAGTTGAGGACGTCTCCCAGGAGGCCTTCATCAAGGCCTATCGCGCCTTGCCTTCATTCAGGGGAGATAGTGCGTTTTATACATGGCTATACCGAATTGGCATAAATACGGCCAAGAATTATCTCGTCTCTCAGGGCCGCAGGGCGCCGACAAGCACCGAATTTGACAACGATGAGGCTGAAACCTTCGACGATGCATCACAGTTGCGCGATATCAACACGCCGGAAAGTCTGCTGTTGACCAAACAGATTGGTCAAACCATCAACGCTGCGATGGACGCGCTTCCCGAAGAGTTGAGAACAGCTATCGTGCTACGTGAAATTGACGGGATGTCCTATGAGGAAATCGCCTCCATCATGGATTGTCCGATCGGCACCGTTCGCTCCAGAATTTTTCGAGCCCGTGAGGCTGTAGCAGGAAAATTGCGGCCCTTGTTGGACACCGCGGCGGACAAACGTTGGTGAGCATGATCACTGAGCAAACCACAATCAAGGCGATTATCCGCAATCTGGACGGCAAATTTGCCAACGTCGAGGTTGAACATGGGGGTTGCGGACGTTGCCATGAAGAAGGTGGATGCGGTGGCCAGCAACTTACCCAGATGTTCTGTAGCGGCCAGAAAACCTACCTTGTTGAAAATACGATTGGCGCCGACGTCGGCGATCGCGTAACGATCGGTGTTGTCGCGGGCAGCATCAGCCAAACTGCGAATTTCGCCTATGTTTTGCCGTTGACCGTGACAATTGCCGGTGCAGCACTGGGGGCATTGTTCGGTAGTGATCTGAGTGCCATTGCTGGTGCAGGAATCGGGCTGGCCTCAGGCTTTGTCTATGTCATTGCCCGCTCGCACAGCAAGTCTGGAAAATTAGTCGAACGCCCTCATATCATTTCCCGTTCCTGACCGAATTCGGAGGTTATATCGCTCATGAAGCGCCTGATAGCTTTTTTTCTCATTGGCTTCGTCGGTTCGTTTGCCTTTGCCCAAACCCGAGGATTGCCAGACTTTTCAGAGCTGGCTGAGAAACAGGGGCCGGCCGTCGTCAATATCAGTACGACACACGTCATCCGCGGACACTCCCAGATGACCCCGTTCCCGTTCGATGAGAGCGATCCTGCTTTCGAGTTTTTCAAGCGCTTCGTGCCCAGAAACCCTGGCGGAGGCATGCCGCGTGATTTCGAGAACAAATCGCTTGGCTCTGGCTTCATCATCAGCGGTGACGGATACATTTTGACTAACGCCCACGTTGTCGATGGTGCTGACGAAGTCACGGTGCGGCTGACCGACAAGCGCGAGTTCAAGGCAAAAACCATAGGTGCCGACAAGCGGACTGATGTCGCCTTACTTAAAATAAATGCAACCGGACTCCCTCTCGTCAAACTCGGCGACCCGGCACAGCTAAAGGTAGGTGAGTGGGTTGTTGCCATCGGCTCCCCGTTTGGCTTCGACAACTCCGTGACTGCCGGGATCGTCTCCGCAAAAGGACGATCCCTGCCACAGGAAAACTACGTTCCTTTCATTCAGACCGATGTCGCGATCAACCCTGGTAACTCCGGGGGGCCGCTGTTCAACATGCGCGGCGAAGTGGTCGGTATCAATTCGCAAATTTATAGCCGAAGCGGCGGCTACATGGGGGTTTCGTTTGCCATTCCCATTGACGTGGCCATGGAAATCCAGAACCAGTTGCGAGCCTCGGGCAAGGTCAGTCGTGGTCGCTTGGGCGTCGTCATTCAGGAAGTCAGCAAGGAGCTCGCCGAGTCGCTCGGTCTGGCAAAGCCAATGGGTGCGGTCGTGAATTCTGTCGAAAAGGGCGGTCCGGCTGAAAAAGCTGGTATAGAGGCCGGTGACGTTATCCTCAAGTTTGACGGAAAGACGATCAGCAGTTCAGCAGATCTGCCGCGCATGGTGGGCATTACCCGCCCGGGTACGCGGTCGATGGTTCAGCTCTGGCGCAAGGGTGCAACGCAGGAGATCGGCGTTGTTATCGGCGAGGTGCCTGATGACAAGGCTGCCAGCGCAAAAGCACCACGGAGTAGCAAACCCGCAGAGCAGCCGGCAAATCGTCTGGGGCTGGTGCTTGGCGAATTGACGACTGAGCAGAAACGCGAGCTGAAAATGAACTCTGGCCTGCTCATCGAGGACGTCCGTGGCGCCAGCGCACGAACCGAATTGCGGCCGGGCGATATCATCATTGCGCTGATCAGCAAGGGAGCCACAACTGAAGTCAGGACGGTCGATCAGTTCAACAAGCTTCTCGCCCAGTACGAAAAAGGCAGCAACGTCACGTTGCTGATTCGGCGCGGGGAAATGCAGACGTTCATCACGATCAAGGGTTTAAACGGTGCCAATTGAGCTGACACTGATGAGTCGCGGATACTGCCATCTGTGCCACGACATGGAAGCGGCGCTCAAGCCGCTGGCTGAAGAATTTGGCGCTTCTGTCACCGTGCTTGATGTCGATGCAGATCCGACGCTCGAGGCCAAGTACGACGAGTTGGTGCCGGTGCTTCTCCATGGCGAAACAGAGCTTTGCCATTACTTTCTGGACGAAGCCAAAACCCGTGAATATTTGGCTGAAATCCGCTAAAATTCAGGGTCTTCTGAAAAGGGAAGGGCGCCGGACAGCGCCCTTTTTTACTGGCACCAATGGATCATATTAGAAACTTCTCGATCATCGCGCACATCGACCACGGCAAATCGACGCTGGCCGATCGCATCATTCACCTCTGTGGCGGTCTTTCCGACCGCGAGATGGAAGCACAGGTGCTCGATTCGATGGATATCGAGCGTGAGCGTGGCATTACCATCAAGGCGCAGACTGCGGCCTTGAGCTACAAGGCACGCGATGGCAAGGTCTATAACCTTAACCTGATCGACACACCCGGACACGTCGATTTCTCGTACGAAGTCTCACGCTCCCTGTCGGCCTGCGAAGGCGCCTTGCTGGTGGTTGACGCATCGCAGGGTGTCGAGGCGCAAACCGTGGCCAATTGCTACACGGCGCTCGAACTTGATGTCGAGGTTGTGCCGGTCTTGAACAAGATCGACCTGCCATCCGCCGACCCGGAAAATGCGCGTCAGGAAATTGAAGATGTAATCGGGATTGACGCCTCCGAAGCCGTGCTTGCTTCTGCCAAGACCGGTCTGGGCGTCGAAGACATACTCGAAGCGGTTGTTGCGCGCATCCCGCCGCCCAAAGGGGATCCCGAAGCGCCGCTCAAGGCATTGATCATCGACTCGTGGTTCGACAATTACGTCGGCGTGGTCATGCTGGTGCGCGTTGTTGATGGTGTCTTGCGGCCAAAAGACAAAATACTCTTCATGGCAACCGGTGCGCAGCAATTGTGCGAGCAGGTTGGCGTGTTTGCGCCGAAATCCGAGTCACGCGAGGCGTTACGGGCAGGTGAGGTCGGTTTCGTCATCTCTGGCATCAAGGAGCTGCAGGCTGCAAAGGTAGGTGATACGATCACGAGAATGGATCGCAAAGCCACTGAAGCGCTCCCAGGTTTCAAGGAAATCAAGCCCCAAGTCTTCGCCGGACTTTACCCCATTGAATCCAACCAGTACGACTCGTTGCGTGAATCCCTTGAGAAGCTCAAGCTTAACGATGCGTCTCTGCACTACGAGCCAGAGGTTTCCCAAGCCCTCGGTTTCGGTTTCCGCTGCGGCTTTCTTGGGCTCCTGCACATGGAGATCGTTCAGGAACGCTTGGAGCGCGAGTTTGATCAGGACTTGATCACCACTGCACCCACGGTCGTTTATCAGGTCGTCATGCGTGATGGCACGATCGTTGAGGTGGAAAATCCAGCCAAGTTGCCGGATGTCACCAAAACGGAAGAGGTTCGCGAGCCGATCATTACGGCCACCATCTTTGTGCCGCAGGATTATCTTGGCAATGTCATCACGCTGTGCAACCAGAAGCGTGGCAATCAGGTCGACATGCACTATCACGGCCGCCAGGTAAAGCTGGTCTATGAAATGCCCATGGCAGAGGTCGTCATGGATTTCTTCGACAAGTTGAAGTCCTGCTCGAAAGGTTATGCGTCTCTCGACTACGACTTCAAGGAATATCGCGCAGCCGATGTCGTGAAGCTGGATATCCTTATTAACAGCGAAAAGGTTGATGCGCTTTCCCTGATCGTGCACCGCGCCAATGCGCAGTATCGTGGCCGCGAACTGGCGAGCAAGATGCGCGAATTGATTCCGCGTCAGATGTACGACGTGGCCATTCAGGCTGCTATTGGTTCGCACATCATCTCTCGCGAGAACGTCAAGGCGATGCGCAAGGACGTACTAGCCAAGTGTTATGGCGGCGATATCTCCCGCAAGAAAAAACTGCTGGAGAAACAAAAAGCTGGCAAAAAACGCATGAAACAGGTCGGCAGTGTCGAAATTCCTCAGGAAGCGTTTTTGGCTGTTTTGCGCGTCGATAATTGAGAATAACGATGAATTTTGCCTTGATTTTATTCGTGTTACTGGTCGTCACCGGCGTGCTTTACGCGGTCGACGTCCTGAAATTCCGAAAACTGCGCGCCAGGGATGCCAAGGAGCCTCTGTGGGTGGAGTGGGGTGCCGGATTTTTCCCTGTCATCCTGATCGTTTTTGTCCTGCGTTCATTTCTCTTCGAGCCGTTCAAGATTCCTTCCGGTTCGATGATTCCGACCTTGCTGGTTGGTGACTTTATCCTTGTCAACAAATTCACCTACGGTGTTCGTCTCCCCGTGATCAACAAGAAGATCATTGACATGAATTCGCCGCAGCGCGGTGATGTTATGGTTTTCCGTTATCCGGAAGATCCCTCGCTCGATTACATCAAACGTGTCGTAGGTTTGCCGGGTGACACTGTTAGCTATCAGAACAAGCGACTGACCATCAACGGAAAAGCTGTCCCCACGCAAAAAATCGGCGACTACCTGCATCCGGAGCGACTTTATTATTCCGAGCAAATTCTCGAAAAAATCGGGGATTTTGAACATCGAGCCCTGAACGACACGGATGCCCCGGCCTTTATTCCCGATGCTGCGCGCTTTCCGCACCGTGAAAATTGCACTTACAATGCTGCAGGCGTGAGTTGCAAGGTGCCGGCAGGTCACTATTTCATGATGGGCGACAATCGTGACAACAGCCGCGACAGCCGTGCCTGGGGATTTGTTCCTGAGGAAAACATCGTCGGAAAAGCATTCTTCATCTGGTTGAATTTCAGCGATTTCAGCCGGATAGGTTCATTCAGGTAAGGGAATATCATGAGAAAACAACGTGGTGTCGCCCTTTCAGGGCTATTGTTCTGGAGCATTGTTCTCATTTTGGTTTCAGTGTTGGGCTTGAAAGTTGCACCTACATTCATTGAATACCAGAAGATCGTCAAGGATATCAAGGCAACAGCGGCCAAAGCCGGTCCGGAATCAACGGTTGCTGATGTCCGCAATTCATTCGATAAGTTTGCCGATGTCGATGCGTTGGATTTCAAGGGGAACCAACTCGATATCACGAAGGAGAACGGCAAAATCGTTATTTCCTTTGACTATGAAAAACGTATCCATCTTTTCTGGAACGTCAGCCTGTTAATTAATTACAAGGGGTCGACTGCGGGATAAGGCATGTCTGCACTGTCTATCGCACATCAACTTGGCCATTCGTTTTCCGACCCGCTTCTCCTTCGGACCGCGCTGACCCATCGTAGCTTCGGCGTGCCAAACAATGAGCGCCTGGAGTTTCTTGGTGACGGCATTCTCGACTGTGCTATCGCAGCTGCCTTGTTTCACCGTTTTCCGGACCTGCCAGAGGGCGATCTTTCTAGATTGCGAGCGAATCTGGTGAATCAGGATGCCTTGCACCAGTTAGCCCTTAGCCTGAATATCGGAGATGCCCTGCGTCTGGGTGAGGGTGAACTAAAAAGTGGTGGGGCGCTACGTCCATCCATACTGGCTGATGCGCTGGAAGCGCTCTTCGGCGCCATTTACCTTGATGCTGGGTTTTTGGTGGCACAAGCCGTAATAGACAAACTTTACTCCCCATTGCTGGCCAATCTGAAGCCAGGCGAGTTTCAAAAAGATGCGAAAACCCGCCTGCAGGAATGGCTTCAAGGACGCAAGAAGTCGTTACCGCGCTATCAACTGCTTGAAGCCACCGGCGCTGCTCATGAGCAACGCTTCGAGGTGTCCTGTGAAATAGAATCCCCTGCCTTGCGAACGGTTGGACACGGCTCAAGCCGACGTATCGCAGAGCAGGTTGCAGCCGACAAGGCACTGAAAGAACTCACTGCATGAAAAAATTCCGTTCCGGATACATTGCCATCGTCGGTCGTCCCAACGTCGGCAAATCCACATTGCTCAACAAACTGATCGGCGAAAAGATCAGTATTGTCTCGCGAAAGGCGCAGACAACGCGTCACCGGATTACCGGTATTTTGACCAAGGATGATGCGCAGTTCGTTTTCGTCGACACCCCGGGTTTTCAGACGAAATACTCCAATGCCCTGAACCGGGCCATGAACCGTGGTGTGACACAAACCCTGAGCGATGTCGATGTTGTGATTTTCGTCGTCGAGGCTGGTCGCTACGATGCCAAGGACAAGGCTGTCGTGCGCCTGCTGCCCAAGGACCGGCCGGTCATCCTGGTCGTCAACAAGACCGACTTGCAGAAGGATCGGGCCGCCTTGCTGCCATTCCTGGCTGAGGTTGCAGCCGATCACGATTATGCTGCGATTATCCCGGTCAGCGCTGCCAAGGGGCGGCAAACCGACGATCTGCTGAATGAAGCAAAGAAACATCTGCCCAACGATGGCTTGATGTTCCCGGAAGATGACCTGACCGACAAGAGCGAACGTTTCCTCGCTTCCGAATACATCCGCGAAAAGGTCTTCCGCCTGCTTGGCGACGAATTGCCGTATGCCACCGCGGTAGAAATCGAGCGGTTTGAAACGGAAGGTGATCTGCGCCGGATTTTTGCCGCTATCGTCGTTGACCGCGAGGGGCACAAGGCCATCGTGATCGGCAAGGGCGGCGAGCAACTCAAGCGCATTGCCTCGGAGGCGCGACAGGACATGGAACGCCTGTTCGGCGGCAAGGTTTATCTTGAAATCTGGGTCAAGGTAAAGTCGGGCTGGAACGATGACGAACGCCTGCTGAAGAGTCTCGGCTACGAATGAACCTGCGCAGCAAAGTCGACGGCCAGCCGGCTTACGTTCTGCACAGCTATCCCTTTCGGGAAACCAGTCTCATTGTTGAAGTCTTTTCCCGTGATTTCGGGCGGATGGCTTTGCTGGCGCGTGGCGCCCGCCGGCCTCGTTCGGCGATCCGGGGACTGCTCATGGCATTTCAGCCGATCGAAATCGGCTGGGCTGGCAAGGGCGAAGTACTGACCCTGATGAAAGCCGAGTGGCAGGGCGGGCAGCCCCTGCTTTGCGGCGAAGCACTGTTCTGCGGCTATTACCTCAACGAACTGCTGATGCACCTTTTGCCGCGCGAAGACGCGCACGAGCAGTTGTTCGCCCACTACACAAAAATGCTGGCTCGATTGGCGGCCGATCCATCGGGTAAAGTCCGTGAAGCCGACTTGCGCAGCTTTGAAAAAGCGCTGTTGAAGGAATTGGGCTATGGCCTGACGCTGAATCACGATAGTGCAGGCACCCCGATTCTCACTGAAGCGTTTTACACTTACCGAATGGAACAAGGTCCGGTTCGCCTCGAACATGAGGAGGCTGCTACCCAGGTCGTGATTGGCAAGACCTTGCTCGACCTCGAGGCAGAAGACTTTACCGACCCGCGTACGCGCTACGAAAGCAAGGCCTTGATGCGCACACTGATGGCCTATTATCTGGCGGGAAAAGAACTCGAAACACGCAAAATATTCAAGGAGTTGCAGGAGCTATGAATTGTCGTGTTGTGACGTATCATGACATATCAAAATAGGCTCTTTTCTGGACTCCAAGTTCCCGTATTTAAATAGGTTTATTTTTCTTCGTGTTTTAACGTCCCATAACATCTCTGGTATATTGAGTAGTCAGCTGAGTAGCTAGCGTGAGTAGCTAGCTGAGTAGCTGGAAAATTCATAGATCAGAGGCAAGAATGGGCGCTCTCAACGATATTCAGATTCGGCACTGGATCAAAGCAGCGGCTCCGGTCGCCAAGTCAGATGGCGATGGTCTGACTTTCACTTTGTCTGCGGCTGGTACCGCTTCTTGGGTGCTGCGCTACCGTTATGGTGGCAAGCAGCGCGAGAAGACAATTGGCAAGTTCCCCGATATTTCGCTTAAAAAGGCTCGAGAGTTGGCGTCTGCAGACCGGGTGCGCATTCAACAGGGAATGGACGTTGGACGGGAAAAGCAGATTGAGAAGCACGAACAGATTAAGGCGATGACTGTTAAGAGCCTTGTTGCCGACTATGAGGAAAAGGTTCTCCCCGGACTGGCAGCCTCGACCGGAGTCTCACGCCGTCAGAAGATCAGGACGTATATTTTCCCGGCCATTGGCCACCTGACTGCGCGGGACGTTAGTGGTGCTGACTTGGTAGATCTTCTGGAGCGGGTGAACGCCAAGCATCCCAAGCAGGTCAAGGAAGTGCTCAGCGTCGTCAAAACGATCTTCGACCACGCTCAGAGCAAGAAAATCATCGATATCAACCCTGCCGTCGGTATCTCGCACAAGGCCATCTCAGGTGTTGCAGGGAGGGCTGGCAGCACCAGGATCATGCTAAACGATGACGAAATCAAGGCGCTGCTCACTGCTTTGGGAAAGGCAAACCGCACCGTTGAGTTTGTTACTCGCATTCTTCTATCAACTGCGGTTCGTATCCAAGCCTTGATGCTCGCAGAGTGGGCTCACGTTGATTTCGAGAAGAAAACATGGCTTATCCCTCCTGGTGATGGCCGGAAATCAATTCGTGAGTTCGTTGTTCCACTGACCGAACAAGTCATTGGCTACTTCCAAGAGTTGAAAAAGATCGCGGGGAGGTCTGACTACGTTGTCCCCGTAATCAAGAAACGCAAGGAAGGTGATTACCCAATGCAGCCAGGGTCAGTAAATCATGCTCTTGAGCGCGTGTGCGCGGATCTCGGTGACAAAATCCGTGCCTTCTCACCGCATGACCTTCGTTCAACAGCGCGTAGCCACCTTGGTGCACTGGGTGTTCCTGTAGCTATTGCCGAGCGATGTTTGAACCATACGTTAGGTGGCTTGATCGCTGTCTATGACCAGCATGATTATTTGGTTGAACGTCGAAAGGCACTTGAGCAATGGAGTACCAAGCTGGATATTCTTGAGAAAATCCACAACAACGTGGTGATGCTCAATCAAGTGGCGTAAAAAAGCCGGGAGTTACCCCGGCCTATCGATACTGGCGGCTACCTTCAACCTTTAGCCAAAGCTTGCTTCAGTTCAGTAGCTTGAACTGATCGCGCAGGTGCCCGTTATCGACGTGGATCAAGTCGATTACCTGTTCCATCGGCTGTTCGCGATGATCCAGTTGGTATTGAAGAAGGGCCCCGTATCGGAGATCGGCCGGGGCGGCGGGTCTTGGTAGTGGAAATGTTAGCTGGATAGGTCGCCATAGGCTTGCAACCTGCACCATCAGAGGTAGTCTGAATGCAGGAGGTCGAAATGAGAAAACTCATTTTTATCGGATGCATTGCACTGGGAGTATTGATCGGTTTGGTTTCCGGCGTAAATGGCGACTGGGGAACCCGGATTGTCATGATGTGTATCGGCGCCCTGGTTGGGACCGCCATCGGTGGCGGATTGACGCGGATGGGTTCCAAGCCGCTGCCGAAATCTGCTTCGTGGTTGGACTTACCGTACGGAGAAGGTACGCCGGAGGACGAGTTGGTTAAGAATTACTGGCGCGACCGGGGGCATGCACCATTCACGAAGCCGTCAGAGGTTACCCCCGACAGGCATATGTTCGATCCCGACAAACTTTACTGACTACTTCCGCAGTAGGTCCTTCACCACATCTTTTGCATTCTCGATCGTTGCTCCTGCATCCTTCCCTACCTGTTTGCCGGACTGAACCAATAGCGACTTTTTCGATGCAAGCGTTCCGTCATCGGTTTTGACGATCTCAGCCTTGGTGTCAAAGCCTGCACGGCTTGATGCAGGGGTTTGGGGTGCAGTGGAACGGAAAAAGCAGTTAGGTTTTTGTCATTGATGTAGCCGCAGAATTCGGAAATTATCGTACGCTAGGCCAACATCATGGCGCCCGACGGTCTCTTGTGTGCCCAATCCGGCCATTCGCCGCTCGGAAGTTCTAAAGGCAGGTTACTGATTGCAGCCGTCGTTCGGTGCGGTGGCTGGCGTATGCCGAATCACTGCCGTAGCGCATTTCGTGTAGATTCAGCGCAGCGGAAATCTGTTCCGCAGCCTTATTTGCGAAAACAACTTAATTCCATTTGAATTTTAGCCCCATGAACTATCATGCATATTATTGACCGACGCCATCAGTGTTGAAGAAGAGGAAGAATTCGATCGTCCATGATTACCGCCGCTTAGCTTTTTCTTGATAGCGGAAAACTGAATTGAAAGGAAATTTAGCCGATTACTAAAGCGGTTTCGAAGCAACCGGCTTGAGCATCAACTTCATTTCATTTCGATGCTCGTTGATACTTTTCACAATTTCGTTTTTGAAGTCTTCACGATCAAATTTTTCTTCCACAGCGAGAAGGGCGTAATCGGTACCGACGCCTAAAACAAGTCCGCCGATAGCGCCCACAACCGCTCCAGCAATCGTTCCAAGTACCGGGACCACTGACCCAACTGCGGCCCCCGCTGCCATTCCGCCAATTGCCCCTGACGCCTTTGAGGTTGCCATTTTTGCTGCAGCTTTAGCTGCCAGTTTGAAAGTGCTTTTCCCCAAAACTTTGGCAGCAATTTTCTTAGCAACGATCGCTGAAGAGAAGGCAGCCACGCCTCCGGCGCCGGCCAATCTGCTGTGAATACCAACAGATTCCTCGTACTTCGGCATACTAAACATTTCAGCTACAGACCGCGTTTCAATCACGTCAACATCCGCAGAAACCGGAATTACCCGGCTCTCCTTCAATATTGCTTCAGTGTTTGCTTTAAATTTGGCAAATGCTTCTGCATTGCCTGATCCTAACTGGGTGACGGCAACATTTACTTGCCCCATGGGATCGCCCTTCTTAAGGTATTCATCAAGCTTTTCTGACATATCTTGCTCAATACTCCCGGTCAGCAACTGGAAGGTTCGGCCATATTCCGCAGTAAGACTGTAGTACCAATTCAAGAATGCATCGACATTGCCAACCATCAGATTGAAGGCCCCATCGATTTTTTCCTCGAGCAGTTGACTTGCCAAATCGATTTCTCGAACGGATAGCAATTGTAGATCTTGAATCTTTTTGATCGTCCCCCGCTGGAAATATTCGTTCCCAATCTTTTCTAAGGCAGGTCGTGCGACAACTTTTCGTAGCGTCGTAATTGGTTGCGTATGACTCTCAAGAGCCCCCAAAAATGGGACATAAATAAATGCCACGAAGATCGTCATGACCGCTGAAATTAAGGCAATGCGTCCGGTACTGATTGCCGGAGGATACTCAGAGTCGGCCAAAGAAGAAAAAACCCGTTTGAACTCACCGAGAGGGAGCAAGCAACAAGTCATAAATGCGACAAGACTGTACGAGACGGCAAATCCGGAGCCAATAAACAGCAGCAAGCGAACAAAATCGGGTGGGAGAGCCATGATGAAATACTCCCAAACTCCATCGCTCAATATGGACCACTCGAGCACTTCTCGAATCAAGTTGCTTGACGTTGTTATATCGAAGTCCGCATGTCTTGCATCTATCGCGAGAACGGGTGTGGCAAAGGCTTCGACCTCCCCAAGACAGGTCATACAAAGCCCGTATATTAGCCCCGTTAGTGCCGCCGAGCACCACCCTGCGCTTCTAACTGCCCACGCATACTGAATGTACTTCTGTTGTACTTCCTTCTGAAAAAGCCGGAGGAACTGCCAATGACAAGCTAGATATATAAACGGCAACACCACCAGAATTAGCCACTCAAGTGTTGAAAACCGCGCCAGTTGGATAATTGTGAAGCAAGACAATCCTATGGCCAGAATCAGGCTAAGGATATTTCTTAGCAATCTTCTCGACGAAATCAGCCTGAACAGCGTTCCATCTGAATGAAGGACGGACAAATGGCGAATTTGCTTGGCAGTGCTGATGTAGCTTAAAGAAAGTGCAATTGGTATCGAAAAAACAAGAAGGCCAAAAGCTGCAAACCACAATGGCATGTGTGGCAACAATTTTGCAATCACGAAAATAATGATCGAAACACAAGCCAACTTTGTAAAAAATGCTTTGGAAGAAAAAAATGAGTTTGCTTCGGTAGTCATGAATGCCAAGAATCGATTTTTGTGCGGAAAATTACGGAAGGTAACGCGTCTTCGGAAAACATGGGGGATGGCATCGTCAATACCTTGGATGCCGAAATCATTTTTTCGATTTGTAGCATTGATCTTCAATAAGCCAAGCAAATAGCAGGAGTAACACCACTGAAAAATAACCTTGCTCGTATTCGACTAGATAGATAAGCCCCGCTGCTCCGAGCATCCCTAGCCCACACCCTAACAACATCGTGTCGAAAAAACTCGCACAAAGCTTATGCCGATAGCTTCTAAACCGCTCAACACCGAGTGGTCCAACTCGTCCAAAACATCGTTTGTTTTTCCACAGAATCAGCATCGTTCCGACGAAAACTAACCCTGCAATCAAAACAGCCGTACCTGACATATCGGGTGGTCCCAAATTCCCAACAGCCTTACTGTTGGCATTGCCCTATAGGGCACGGATTGAAGGTGTTAGTCAGTGCCATTGTTCTTCCACATTATCTTGTGAAGACATCTTTTTCACGGACGCCTGCAGCCATTAATGCTTCAACTTTAAGTGCGTGAATCTGAGCAATAAACGCCGTGGTTTTCTGAAGATCTGCACGACCAGCAAGCGCAATCCCCCCTAGGGTGGCAAGACCAGCGATCGCCCATCCTATGGGTCCAGCGAGAACGCCAATTGCCGTGGCGGCGCCCGCATAGGCGGCAAAAGGAAGTGTGACACCCATGGCTGTGGCAACAGCAGCTATTGTGGCGCTCATGGCCGTATAGAAAGCAAAACCGGAAAATGCCACCGTAGCTGAAAGAGTGGTCATGGCCGCTGCAGTAGTCCCGGCTGCAATCGCGGCCTTATCCTTGATTGACCCATTCGGATCAATCTTCACAAGTAGATCTTGCCTTTGCTGAGGATTTAGCTTGTCCCACAGCTGAACAAAAAGGAGTTTGTATAGCTCTCGCTCAAGGAAAAATGTGGATCCGTTCTGAACCACTTCCATAGGAGCTCCAGCCTTGCTAGACGCCCAAACGACCAGCTTGTGATAGTCCAGTTTCGAGGCATCCTTGAAGGGACGAATCAGAATATTGCTGGAAAGCTGGAGCACCTTTTTCTGAATATCTTGAGCATCCTTATCAGCCGTTTTGAGATCGCTGACCTTCGATTCCGGTTTCAAGAGACCCAGCGATTGCTTAAGAGTTAGCCTCGCATCTGGTGGCAATGCAGTCAGAAAACGATAGAAATCTTCGGGGGTCCATTTCAGTTTTGGCTTCACAAATGGCGCAACCTCGACAATCGGCTTTCGCCCTGCAGCTGTAGCAAAATTCATTAGTCCAAGTGACGCTGTGAAAAAAAACAGAAAAGACCGGCGACTGATTCCTGACGAGTCATTGTTTGTTTTCATGCAGCTTTCTCAACTGTTGATTTATGCAGACACTATAAGCGCAATATCTACTTAAAATAACTAGAAAATCTTGTTTTTGCGCACTCGACCTAATTGTCAGCTCTCTAATACCGACTCCGTTCATCACGACGCGATTTTTCACGGACTTCCGGCGGTTTTCAGATCCAAGCGGTCGTTCGGATGGCTGCTTCCGGAGATCGGCGACCGTCCGCAGATGGCCGGTTGTGTGAGGTCGCCAATGGCAGCTTCGG
>OCTV010000398.1_pt1 | contig 17604 bp, 17 predicted proteins | sample 1539101 | NCBI WGS metagenome assembly OCTV01 (sample SAMEA3991422, study PRJEB22521) | metagenome | biome: anthropogenic terrestrial biome; feature: sewage plant; material: sludge | place: Sweden | collected 2012-09-26 | reverse complement strand
AAATGGTATCTTAAAAATATATTTTCTGTAAAACTTGAAGATGATTTAAATAATCCTAAAATAATAGTAGATGTACAAGATTTAATAAAAAATATTTTAGAAAAAAAATTAGATAAGTATATAAATAAAGAGGATGATGCACAAAAAATTGAGCTTTTAAAAGGAATTAAATCTCTTTTTTAATATCTTGATAATTATTATCATTTTAAGTAAACTCAAAGTTTTTTTTAGATTTAATTTTAAAAAAATTTAATATTACAAGGATTTTAAAATGAGATTTACTAATAAGCTTTTAGTCTCTTTATCAATTGCTGCTTCTTTAGCAATAAGTTCAGGTGCTGTTAGTTCAAAAAACGAGACAACTTCTAATGTTTCAAAAAACTTATCATTTCTTGAAAGCTATTCAAATATAGCTCTTGACAATTACACAGATGCACTAAAAGATGCAAAGAATTTAAAAATTTCTATTGATAAATTTGTTTCAAATCCAACTCAAGAAAATCTTGATAGTGCAAAAAAAGCTTGGTTACAAGCAAGAGAGTCATATGGAAGTACTGAAATTTTTAGGCTTTCAAATGGTCCAATTGATGCTGAAGATGGTTGGATAGCAGAAACTTATGGTGCGTTAGAGGGACAAATTAATGCTTGGCCACTTGATGAAAATATGATTGATTATACTATTGATGCAGATGGAAAAAGAACATCTGGAAATATTATTGACACTATTGGAAAGTTTAATCCAGGTGGTGAAGAATCAAAAGAAGTTGATGTTACAAAAATTACAGTTGAAGCTTTAACAGAACTTAATGAAAATGGTGGAGAAGCAAATGTTTCAACTGGTTACCATGCTATTGAGTTCTTGCTTTGGGGACAAGATCAAGATTATAATAACTTCTTAGAAGATAAAATTACAAACGGCGCAATGGTAGCTGGTTTAAGACCACTTAGTGATTTTACAACAGACAAAGATGCAAAAAGAAGATTAGAGTATTTAAGTGTTGTTACACAAAAATTAGTTGAAGATTTAAGTGTTGTTACAAGTGCTTGGGAAAAAGATATTAAAGGTAATGCTGGACTTTATAGAGCGGCTCTTTTAGGAAAATTAAAAGGTAAAGAAAAAGATAAAAATTTAGATAAAAAAGAGACAATGAAACAAATTATTGCTGGAATGGGTGTATTTATAAAATCTGAACTTGCAAACGAAAGAGTTGCTGTTGCTGTTTTAACTCCTAGCGAAGAAGATGAGCACTCTTGCTTCTCTGATAATACTCATAGAGATTTAGTAAAAAACTATGAAGGATTTAAAAATATTTTAACTTCTACATATAATGGTAAAAAATATGGAGAATCTCTACTTGATTCACTAAATAAAGATGATAAAAACAGAGTTTTAAAACTTATGAGTGATATTGAAGAAAAAATAGATAGTGTAGATAAAATTGCAAAAACGCAAGCTCACTTTGACTACCAAATCAAACCAGAGCATCCACAAGCAAAAGTTTTAGTAAAACTTAAAAATGAGCTAAGAAAATTAGGTGATGAGATGATAACTGTTGCAAAAGCAAATAATATCAAACTATCAACAGATGATGTTACAGATCCAGAAGAGACAAAACTGTAAATGAAATCTATAAAAAAGATTATATTTTTAAAAAGCCTTACTGCAATATTTTGCATAGGGCTTTTTGCATTTAATCTTGAAAATAATTATATATCAAATGAAAAACATAGTAAGCTACTTTTAAAACCAATTGATGGTTTAAATAATGAACAAACTGATATTTTTATGTTAGGAAGAAGCTTTTTTAATATTCCTTGGGTAAAAGCACCTAGTGTTACAACTGCACGAGATGGATTAGGACCACTTTTTAATGCAAATAGTTGTATCTCTTGTCACCCAAAAAATGGTCGTGGAGAACTTTTTACTAAAGATAATTTAACTTCAAGAGCTTTAATTGCAAGATTGTCAATAAAATCAGATGATAGTTTTCAGCACAAAGATATTTTAAAGAAAAAAGGATTTATTCCAGAGCCTGTTTATGGAGAACAATTAGCCATTAATGGTAATTTGAAAGTTCCTTTTGAAGGAAATATTAAAATAGATTTTGAAGATTTTGAAGTTAAATTCCCAGATGGTGAAACAGTGATTTTACAAAAACCAAAATATAGTTTAGAAAATCTAAATTATGGAGAACTCAAAGAAAATAGTGTAATTTCATATAGGCTAGCTCAAAGTTTAAATGGTATGGCTTTGATAGATTTAATAGATGAAAAAGAGATTTTAAAAAACCAAGATATTGATGATAAAAATGGTGATGGAATAAGTGGAAAAGCAAATTTTGTATATTCACCAATTTCAAAAAAATATGAGCTAGGAAGATATACTCACAAAGCTAGTGTTGCAAAACTAAAAGAGCAAGTTGCATTTGCAGCTTCAAATGATATAGGACTTACAACAACAATTGAACCAAACAAAAAATGCACAAGCTTCCAAAAAGAGTGCCTAGAAGCTTCTAAAGCAAAAGAGATAATCGATCTTCCAGATGAAAGATTAGAAGCGATAACTTATTATTTAAGAAATCTAAAAACTTATAGTGCAAATAAAAACCGAAATGAGTATAAAGAGGGATTTGCTATTTTTGAAGCTATTAGCTGTTCAAAGTGCCATATAAGTAGCTTTACGACAAAATTAGGTTTTGAAATATCTCCATTTTCAGACTTTTTACTTCATGATATGGGTGAAGATTTAGCAGATGGAAGAGTTGAATTTGAAGCAAATGAAAAAGAGTGGAGAACTGCACCACTATGGGGAATATCTTTGCATGAAAAAATAACAAAAAACAAACCTAGACTGCTTCATGATGGAAGAGCTAGAAATTTTGAAGAAGCTATTTTATGGCATGGTGGAGAGGCAAAACAAAGCCGTGAATCATATATGAATTTAGATAAAAACCAAAGAGAAAAACTAATTAAATTTTTAGAGGAGTTATAGTGAAAAAAATATTTTTAATATTAATATTTTTAACAGGAGTTCTTTTTGCAAATGAAACAATTTTTCAAAGTGTTATAAAAAATGTAGCACTAAAAGATACACAAAGTGCTATAAATAGTGCAAAAAAACTACAAAAAGAGTTAAATGATGAAAACTTTACAAAGTTTTTAAAAGATTGGAAAAGAGTTGAAGCAAACTATCTTGCTGGGGAAATAAATAGCGATTATTTAGATACTCCAAGATATATTGATGTTTTTAACAATTTAAAAGAGGATTTAAATTCTCAAATGCAAAGAGTTATAGATGGCAATTTGGATGTAAAAAAAGCACTATTTAAAAACTCATTTAAAACTATAAATGCTTTGGAATATGTACTTTACTCTTCAAAAGAGTTAAATGATAGAAAAAAAGAGATAGGAAGAGAGATTTTAAACTCAATTATAAAAAATCTTGAAGATATAAAAACTGTTTATGAAACTTATCTAAAAAATCCAATAATAAAAGATGATGACAATGCAAAACTTATAAATACACTTGTTGCATCTTCTTATAGACTAAAAGAGTGGAGAATTGGAAATCCAGCAGGATTTTCAACAAAATATAAAAATGATGCAAAAAATAGTAGAGCTGAGTATTTCTTAAGCCAAAACTCTTTTGAAGCTATAGATTCAATTTTAGATGCACAAAAAGAGATGATTGCAAATGAAGGTTATATAAATCTTCTTAATTTAGCAAAAGATAAAAATGCAACAAATGAGCTAGAAGCTGTTATTGCAAAAATAGATGAAGCAAAAAAAGAGTTAAAATCTCTTCCTAAAGATGATTTTACAAATGCAAAAAAACTTTTTGATTTGGCTTCACAAATTCATGATTTATACTATATTACGATTATTGATAAATTGGGACTTAAAGCTGAAATCTTAGATGCAGATGGAGATTAAACCTTGGACTATTTTGCCTTTGATTTTTTAACAAATCCAAACAAAAGAGTCTATTGGCTCTATTTGCTGGCTTCAATTTTTTTGGCTTTTATTTACTACTATTTTTCAAAAAAAAATAGTAGAGTTATACTATCTTCAAAATTGTGGTTACATCCTAGTGCAAAACTTGATTATATTTACTTTTTTTTAGCAAATTTAGTAAATATTTTTTTGCTTGTTCCTTTTATTTTAAGTGCAAAAAATGTGGCACTTTTTACAAATAAATTTTTATATCAAAATTTTGGATTTATAGAGTTTAACTCTTTTTCATATTTTCAAATTACAATATTTTATACAATAGCTATTTTTGTTTTTAGTGATTTTACTAGATATTGGTTACATAGATTTTTACATACAATTCCATTTTTATGGGAGTTTCATAAAGTTCATCATAGTGCAAAAGTTTTAACACCTATTACATTTTATAGAGTTCATTTTGTTGAAAATTTTCTTTTTGGGCTTAGATATGCACTAAGTGTTGGTTTTGTAACAGGAATTTTTATATATTTATTTGGTGCAAAAATAAATATATATATGATTTTTGGAGTAAATGCTTTAGTATTTATATCTTCAATTTTTGGTTCAAATTTAAGACACTCTCATGTTCCATTTTCATATTTTTCATTTATAGAAAAATGGTTTTTATCTCCCAAACAGCATCAAATCCATCATGATAAAAAGCATTTTAATAAAAATTATGGTGGTTATATAGCTATTTGGGATAGAGTTTTTGGAACACTAGCTCTTTCAAAAGATGTAAAAATTTTAAAATTTGGACTTAGAAAAAATCAGATGAGTGAATATATAAGCATAAAAGATTTATATTTTAGACCATTTATAAATTTATTAAAAAAAGGAGGATTTTATGAAAAAATTAGTTTTAATAACAATATTTTTAGGAATAGAGTTACTAGCAAATAGTATTTCAAAAGAGGATTTAGGTAAAGCACTTTTTTTTGATGTTAATTTATCAAAAAATAGAACTCAAAGTTGTGCAACTTGTCACAATCCAGAAGCAGCATTTATAGATGATAGGGATAATGGTGTTTCAAAAATGGCATCTTTAGGTGATGATTTAAAATCTTTAGGTGATCGTCAAGCTCCAACAGCTTCTTATGCAAAATTTTCTCCAGATTTTCATTTTAATGCAAAAAAAGGATTTTATGTAGGTGGTCAATTTTGGGATGGAAGAGAGACTTCTTTAGAAGGACAAGCTGGTGGTCCACCACTAAATCCTATTGAAATGGGAATGGAGAGTAAAAAAGAGGTAGTTGATAGATTAAAAGAGAATAGTTTTTATGTAGAGAGTTTTAAATCTCTATTTGGAAAAGATATTTTTAAAAATGATGAAAATGCTTATATTGCAATGACAAAAGCAATTGCTAGTTTTGAAAGAAGTGATGAATTTTCCACTTTTGACTCAAAATATGATAGATATTTAAAAGGAGAGTATGATTTAACTCCTCTTGAAGATTTAGGAATGTCAATATTTTTCTCAAACAACAATAACTCTTGTGCCTCGTGTCATGTTTTAAAAGGAGAAGGAAAAACTGGTGAAACATTTACAAACTATGAATTCCACAATATTGGAGTTCCTGTAAATAATGAATTAAGAGAGAAAAATGGTATAAATGAAAAAGATTTAGGTTTAGCAGCAAACCCAAATATTAAAAACAAAGATGAAAATTTAGGAAAATACAAAACTCCTACTCTAAGAAATGTTGCAGTTACTGCTCCGTATATGCATAATGGTGTATTTAAAGATTTAAGAACAGTTGTTGAATTTTATGATAAATACAATAACAAAGAGAGAACTTTAAATCCTGAGACAAATCTTCCTTGGGATGAACCTGAATATAAAGATACAATTTCATTAAAAGAGCTAAAAGCAAATGCTCAAACTGATAGAAAAATAGATGCTTTAGTGGCATTTATGAAACTTTTAACAGATAAAAGATATGAACATCTAATAAAAGATTGAAAAAAAGGTGAGTTAGCCCTCACCTTTTTAAATTGTCAATATTATATAGATTCTAAAATCTCAATTTTGATTATCTCATCACCTTGTTTTATAGCATCTAAAGTTTTAAAGCTACTATTTTGAGTTACTTCAATTTCTCCAAAAACAGTGTGGTTACCATCTAAATGTGGACAAGGTACAAAACATATGAAAAATTGACTACCACCTGTATCTCTTCCTGCATGTGCCATTGAAAGGCTTCCTCTTTTATGATTTTGTTTAGGAGCATCAACTTCACATTTTATAGCCCACTCTGGACCACCCATACCTGATTTTTGTGGACATCCACCTTGTGCCATAAAACCAGCTATTACTCTATGAAAATTTAATCCATCATAAAACCCATCATTTGCCAAAGTTACAAAATTTGCAACTGTATTTGGTGTCTCTTGGTTAAAAAGTTTTATTAAAATCTCTCCATTTTTTGTAGTGATTTTTGCATAATTAAATTTTGCAAGCTCCTCTTTTGTATAGTTATACTCTTTTAACTCTTTTCCAAATCTATTTGTACTCATAAATATCCTTTTTTTTAATTTTCTAAATTTATATCCTCTTTAGGGGATAAGTAGTTTAGTTTTATAAGATTTTGAATAATCTCTTTAAAAACTGGAACTGCTGATTGTGCTGCATAATAGTGTGGTCTGATTGGATTTGGATTTATTACTGTAACTCCAATAGTATATGAATTTCCTTTATCATCATTTACAAAACCAACAAAAGATGATATATATTTTTTCAAATACCCAGTTCCACCTGCAATTTGAGCTGTTCCTGTTTTTCCACCAATTTCAAGTCCTTCGATTCTAGCACTTCTTCCTGTTCCTTCTTGAACAGTTTTTATAAGCATTCTTTTCATCTCAGCTGCTGTTTCTTTTGAAATAACTTGCTCTGGTTCATGAAAAAATGGAGATTGGAATTTTGCATTATTTCTAGTTAAATAAGAGACTATTTGTGGTGTAACCATAGCTCCATCGTTATTAAATACACTATATGCTTTTATTAATTGAATAAAAGTTGAAGTCATTCCTTGACCAAAAGATACTGTTGCTTTATAAATATTTGGTCTTTTTTGTTTGTCCCCAACAGAAAATTGCCAAAGTTTTGGCATAACACCTCTTTTTTCATAAGGTAAATCTATTCCTGTTTTTCTTGTAAATCCAAACTTTTTCATACCTTCATAAAACTCTGGACCTGTCAATCTTTGTGCAATTTGAAGAGTTCCTATATTTGAAGAGAATATTACAATATCATCCATAGAAAGGTTTCCCTTTGGAAATGCATGGTCATCCTTTATTGTAAATCTTCCAAAAGGATAAGCACCTTTTGCATGTGTTTGATTATAAGCTGAAAAATACTCATTTTTTCTTACAACACCTTTGTCCAAAGCCAAAGATATTGACAATGGTTTCACAACAGAACCTGGTTCAAATTGATACTCAATAGCATTTACATTTAGATATGGAATATCACTTTGTTTTATATTTTCTGGATTAAATCTATTTGAACTAGCCATTGAAATTATTTTTCCAGTACGACTCTCCATAATTGTAAGTAAAATCTCATCAGCTTTTGTTCTAATTTTATGATTATCTAGCGTTGTTTCATTATTTTTTTGAAGTTTCAAAGGAATATTTAGATTTAGACTATAACCATCCATTCTATGTTCCATTATTGAATTTTTATCAAAATATATATAAGAGATTACATCTCTATAACCTTTTAAAATACCATCTTTCGCATCATTTAGCTTTTGATCATAAGATCTCTCTAACCCTTTTACTCCATCAACTTTTGTTTTACCTGTTTGTGACTCTATTTTTTTAATATATCCTAAAACAGGAGTTAAAGTATCATCATATGAAAATGTTCTTTTTTCTCCACTTTCACTAACTTCTAATCTTCTAATTAAACTTAAACTTCCACCTTTTCTAGGTACAAAAACATTTAATTGATTTAGTTTTATATCAAGTTCTCGCAAGTTTTTTGCAGCTCTTGAATCTATATTATATGAAAGTACTAAAAGTCCAGGATTTTTCTCTACTTCTTTAAATTTTTCACTCAAAGTTTTATAATCTATTCCACTATAAATGGAAAAAAGTATCATAAAAAGCTCTTTTTTGTCTGGATTTAAATATCTTGTATCAACAGATGCTTTATATATTTTTTTAGAGCTAACTAAATTAAAGCCATCTTCACTAATAATATTTCCACGAACAGCTAATTCACTCTTTTCACCAGTTAATGTAGGAAGCGTTCTTTTTTCATGAATAGTTCTATATATTGAAAAAAGTATGATAAAAATTCCAAAAAAAAGTAGTAAAAGCAAAATTAAGATTTTCTTTGTTTTTTGTTTAATTTCTAAAAGTTTATAATCTATTTGCATTTTTTTGAAGACATCTTTATCCATAATGTTATATAATAAAGCATGGATTATATCAAAAATAAGATTAAATTACTAACTACAGGCGAAAACCTAAGAGAACCGGATTACTTTTTGTTTATTTTGGTTTCTATGCTGATTATTGTAAGCATAGTTTTTTCATATTCGCTTACTATTTATACTGTTGAGTTTTTAGGTTATGGACAGTTTCACTATATTTTAAGACAAGGTTTAGTTGGGATATTTTGTATATACCTAATGTGGTGGATGGCAAGATTAAATCCTAATAAAATAATGCATAGAACAGGAATGACACTATTTGGTGTTGGACTTTTCTTAATGGTCATAATGCCTTTTTTACCAGCTTCTTTAGTTACTGCTTCAGGTGGTGCAAATAGATGGATTAGGCTTCCTGGAATATCTTTGTCTCCTGTTGAGATATTTAAAATAGGTTTTATATATTTTTTATCTTGGTCATTTTTTAGAAAAGTTATACATCAGCCAAAAAAAGGTCTTTTTGGCGATTTATTACTACTTTCTCCATACTTTTTAGTATTTATTTTTATTGTTTTTTTGATTGCTGTTTTACAAAAAGATTTGGGACAAGTTGCACTACTAACTATTATTATGCTTACTTTAATTATATTTGCAAATAGATCTTTAAAAATTATCTTTGCATTAATTCTTATAGCTATTGTAGGTATGATAGTTCTAATAGCAGCAGCACCTCATAGAATAAATAGAATTCACTCTTGGTGGTCTATGGTTCAAGATGGTATTTTATCAGTTTTACCTGGAACTTTTGAGCAATACTTAAGAATAAAAAACTTACCAGAACCGTATCAAGTTTCACACTCTTTAAATGCTATTAATAATGGTGGTTTTTTTGGACAAGGCATCTCTTTTGGAGATTTAAAAGTTGGATTTTTAAGTGAAGTTCACACTGACTTCGTTATTGCTGGTATAACAGAAGAGATAGGTTGGCTTGGAATATTTTTTATCACTACTATTTTGATGTTAATTATTTTAAGGATTTTTGCAATTAGTAGAAAAGTTGATAGTAAAATTTTTCATCTTTTTACAACAGGAATTGCTCTTATGATTATTGTTGCATTTTTAATAAATGGTGCTGGAATTTCAGGAATAATTCCTATAAAAGGAATTGCTGTTCCATTTTTATCATATGGTGGTTCATCTTTGATTACAAGCTCATTTGCAATAGGATTAGTTCTTTCAATTAGTAGAACTGTCAAAAAGTATGAACCACAAAAAACTATCATAAAAGAAAAACCTAAAAGGATAATTATTAGATGAGTAAAGTTGTTGTAATAACAGGTGGAGGAACTGGAGGTCATCTAAAAATTGCTGATGTTTTTATATCTGAATTCAAAAAAAGAGGTTTTGAAGTTGTTTTTATAGGTTCAAGTTATGGGCAAGATAAGTTTTGGTTTGAAAATGATGATAGATTAAAAGAGAAGATTTTTTTAAATACAAGTGGAGTTGTAAATAAAAGAGGAATAAGTAAGATTTTTTCACTTTTAAATATATTTTACAAAGCTATCTTTTGTCTTAAAATTTTAAAAAAATATAGAGTACAAAAGCTTGTATCTGTTGGTGGATTTAGTGCTGCTGCTGCTTCACTTGCAACTATATTTAAAAAAGATTGCAATCTATATTTGCATGAACAAAACTCAAAAATTGGGGCTTTAAATAAAATCACTCTAAAATATACAAAAAAAGCCTACTCATCTTTTCATGATTTTTCACCAATAAAAGATTATCCAGTTGATAGCAAATTCTTTGAAAACTCAAGAGTGAGAAAAGAGATAAAAACTGTTGCATTTTTTGGTGGCTCTCAAGGAGCAGTTGCAATTAATAACTTTGCTTTAAAAGTTGCACCAAAATTAAACGAAATGGGTATAAAAATAGTTCATCAAGCTGGAAAAAATGACTTTTTAAGAGTAAAAAGTGAGTATGAGAAGCTTGGAATAAATGCAGATGTTTTTGATTTTTCAAAAGATATTTTAGCAAAAATGAGTGAAGCAGATTTTTGTGTTAGCCGAGCTGGTGCTTCAACACTTTTTGAACTTTGTGCAAACAATCTTCCAACTTTTTTTATACCATTTAAATATGCAGCACAAAATCATCAATACTACAATGCAAAAGCTTTATATGAGAAAAATCTATGTTTTTTACAAAATGAAGATGAGCTAGATGAGAACTACTTTTTTGAGTGTTTAAATAGCAATATAGAGAAAATTAGCACTGGTTTAAAAGAGTTTATTAAACCAAATGCTGTAGAAAAAATTGTAGATGATATTTTAAATAATTAAAATATCATCAATATTAATATTCCAAAAACAATTCTATAAATTCCAAAAGCTACAAAGGTAAATCTCTCCAAAAACTTCAAAAACAGTTTTATTACCAAATAAGCAACAACAAAAGATGTCACAAAACCAACAGCTAGATTTATAAAATTTCCATCTTGAAGTATTTGCGCGTGGTGTTTATAAACATCATAAAAAGTTGTAGCACACATAACAGGAACAGCAAGTAAAAAAGAGAACTCAGCACTTGCTTTTCTATTAAATCCTACAAGCATAGCTCCAATTATACTAGCTCCTGCTCTGCTAGTACCTGGTATTAGTGCAGCTATTTGAGCAATACCAATAAATAAAGCTTGTTTGTAACTCACATCTTCAACATCTGTTATATGTTTTTTATTCTCATCATAAAACTTCTCAACTATTAAAAATATAACTCCACCAATAATAAACATCCAAGCTACAATCTCTATAGAAAATAGCTCTTTTATTTGGTTTGAAAACAAAAATCCAACTACTCCTATAGGTAAAAAAGCAATAGCAATTTTTATCCATAAATTTATATGTTTAAATGTAAATTTAGATGGATATATAAAAACCAAAGCCATAATAGCAGCAAATTGAATAATAATCTCAAAAGCTTTATTTACATTGTTTTGTTCAATTCCCAAAAACTCACTTAAAACTATTAAGTGTCCCGTTGATGATACTGGTATAAACTCAGTAACTCCCTCTATAATTCCTAACCAAATTGCATCAAATATATTCAAATAATCCCCTTTTGTTTTGTAAGTTTTAAAAATAGTTTTAAAGCGCGTTTCTCTTTATACCCAATATCATAATCAATTTTTGTAAGATAATCCAAAATATTTTTCTTTGAAATACCACTTCTTTTTGAGTAATGCTCTAAAATATATTGAGGAATTTTGATTTTTCTTTTATCAAAATTTTTTGTAAGTTTTTTTAATCTACTCTCATATTTGTTGTAACATAAAACTGAAAATACAAAAGGAAGATTGTATCTATTTTGCCACTGTTTAGCTAAATCTATAAAATCTTCACCTCTGTTATCATGATAAAACTTTAAAGCCTTATCTCCAATGATTACTTCGCCATCTAGTTCTAAAACTTTTGCTAGTGCATTTGAAGTTTTTGATTGAAAATCATCTTTATTTTTTCTATTTGGTAAGATTAAAACAGAATCCACATAATCTCTTGCAATTATTCCAAAATCAAGAAATTTCTCATTTCTTGAACCAATTGAAGAGATAAAAGCACTGTGAGTTTTTCGTTTTTTAAAACTATTTGTAATTTTTGATGGATAAGATTTTTTGTACTCAATACTTGACTTAAGTTGATTTGATTTTATATTTTTTTTGATATAAATGTGAAAAGGTAATAGGTTTATAAAATCAATTTTTGAAAATATCATAAAATTGTTGCCTTTAGTCTTTAAAATTAAAGTTGATATAATAGTATAAAAAGAATTAGAAGGTATTAAAATGGTAAAAGTAGAGTTCTTAGGACCTATAAATAAAGAGAGTATAGATTTAGATATAAAAAATTTAAGTGAGTTGTCAAATATTTTGAAAAATGATGAAAAAATATCTTCTTGGCTTGAAACTTGTGCAGTTGCTGTAAATGATACTTTAGTTTTTTCAAAAAACTTTGAGTTAAAATCGGGTGATAAAATTTCACTTCTTCCTCCTGTTTGTGGTGGTTGAAATGTTTACGAAAGATTTACAAATACACAAAGGTAATTTACCAATAGAAAAAATTCACAACTCTTGGTATGAAAAATATAAAAACCTAAATTATGGGGCATTTATAACTTTTGTTGGTGTAGTAAGAGATGAAAATGAAATAGATGGTCTATCTTTTGATATTTATGAACCTATTTTAAACTCTTGGTTTAGCTCTTGGCAAGAAAAAGCAAAAACTAAAAATGCAATAGTTTTTATGGCTCATAGTATTGGAGATGTAAAAAATCACGAAAGCTCATATATAGCTGGTGTTTGTAGCCCAAAAAGAAGAGTTGCTTTAGAGTTAATTGATGAGTTTGTAGAAGATTTTAAAAAAAATGCACCTATTTGGAAATATGATATTTTAAACAATCAAAGAATTTATGCAAAAGATAGAAGCCAAAAAATAGACGGAGCTGGGATTTTATCATGAGTAAAAAAACAAGAGTAGATCTACACAATCACACAACACTTTGTAACCACGCAACTGGAACTGTTGAAGAGTATGTAAAAAGAGCAATAGAACTTGGAATTGATGAGTATGGATTTGCATGTCATGCTCCTATGAATTTTGATCCAAAATATAGAATGAAACTTGAAGAGAGAACTCTTTACGAAAAATGGGTAAATGAAGCAAAAGAGAAGTATAAAGATAAAATCAAAGTTTTATTAGCCTATGAAGTTGATTTTTTAAATGGTTTTATGCTTGATGAGATTTTAAATGCAGATGTTGATTATCTAATAGGTTCAGTTCACTTTTTACAAAATAAAAATGAGATGTGGGGATTTGATAATCCTGAATTTATTGGTGTTTACAAAAGTGTTGATATAGATAAAATTTGGGAAGATTACTTTGATGCAATTGAAGCTATGGCAAAAACAAACTATTTTCAAATAGTTGGGCATTTGGATTTGATAAAAGTTTTCAAATTTTTACCAAAAAAAGATGTTAGATTAATTGCAAAAAATGCCTTAAAACAGATAAAAAAATCAAATATGATTTTGGAGCTAAATCCAGCAGGGCTTAGAAAACCAATAGAAGAGACTTATCCTTCAAAAGCACTTTTAGAAGAGGCTTTTGATTTAGGAATTAATATAACATTTGGTTCAGATGCGCATAGTGTTGAGCATGTTGGTTTTGGATATAGTGAAATTAGTTCTTTAGCAAAAGAGCTTGGATACACAAAATGTGCTACTTTTTATAAAAAAGAGATGAATTTAATCGAGTTTTAGATAAAATGGCAACTTAAAAATTTTTGGAGTTAAAAAATGGGAAAATTTGTAAATAATATAGAAGAGTTTTTTAAGTTTTGTAGTGAAAATGAAGTAAAATTTGTAGATTTTAGATTCACAGATTTAAAAGGTATGTGGCATCATGTAACTTACAATATTAAAGCTGTAAATAAAGATTTACTAGCAAATGGAATGCCTTTTGATGGTTCATCAATCGATGCTTGGCAACCAATTCATAAATCAGATATGATCTTAAAACCAGATGTTCCAACTGCATTTTTAGACCCATTTACAGCTGATAGTACAATAATTGTAATTTGTGATGTTTATGACATATATGAAAATCAAATGTATGAAAAATGTCCAAGATCAATTGCAAAAAAAGCAGTTGAATATCTAGCAGAAGCAAATATTGGTGATGTTGCATATTTTGGACCTGAAAATGAATTCTTTATTTTTGATGATGTAAAAATTATAGATAGCGTAAATGAATCATATTTCAAAGTTGATTGTGAAGATGGTGAGTGGAATGATGCAAAAAACTATGAAGGTGGAAACATAGGTCACAGAGCTAGACTTAAAGGTGGATATTTTCCAGTAGCTCCAATTGATAATGGTGTTGATATAAGAGCTGAAATGATGCAAGTTTTAGAGCAAGTTGGTCTTGAAGTAACACTAGGTCACCACGAAGTAGCTCAAGGTCAACACGAGATTGGTATTGTTTTTGGAGATTTAATTGAAGCTAGTGATAATGTTCAAAAACTAAAATATGTTATTAAAATGGTTGCTCACTTAAATGGAAAATCTGCAACATTTATGCCAAAACCTCTTTATGGAGACAATGGAAGTGGAATGCATGTTCATCAATCTATTTGGAAAAATGGTAAAAACCTATTTTATAAACAAGGTGAATATGGAAATTTAAGTGACATTGCAAGATGGTATATAGGTGGAATTTTTAAACATGCACGAGCACTTGCAGCATTTACAAATCCATCTACAAACTCTTATAAAAGATTAATTCCTGGATTTGAAGCACCTTCAATTTTAACTTATTCATCACAAAATAGAAGTGCTTCTTGTAGAATTCCTTATGGAGCAGGAGAAAAAGCAACAAGAGTTGAAATGAGATTTCCAGACTCAACAGCTTGTCCATATTTAGCATTTTCAGCTATGTTAATGGCTGGACTTGATGGAATTAAAAATAAATATGAACCAATTGGTCCTATGGATGATGATCTGTTTGAGTTATCTTTAGATGAGATAAGAGATAGAGATATTCCTCAAATGCCTCATACTTTAAGAGGTTCGCTAGAGGCATTAATTAGATACAATGATTTTTTAAGACCAGTTTTCACTAAAAAAATGATTGATACTTATCAACACTACAAATTTTCAACTCAAGTTTGGCCTTACGAAGCAAGACCTACACCATTTGAGTTCAAAACTATGTACTCTTGCTAAATTTCTTGAGATAAGAGTTTTACTCTTATCTCAATTTTTATTACTTTTACTAAATCTATACCCTTTTTAATAAATTCAATAATCAAAATATCTTATAAATAGTTCATAAACTATTGCTTTCAGAAATTAAGTACTATTTTTGTATAATGTAAGTTATTTATAAAGATTTTGGAGTTTAAAATGAGAGTAATAGAAGGAAGTTTGAGACTAAAAGGAAATGAAAAAGTAGCCATCATAAATGGAAGATTTAACCACATAATAACTGATAGATTAGTAGAAGGTGCAAAAGATTCATTCAAAAGACATGGTGGAAATGAAGAAAATTTAGATTTAATTTTAGTTCCAGGAGCTTTTGAAATACCATTTGCTCTTGAAAAAGCACTATCAAGTGGAAAATATGATGCTGTTTGTTGTGTTGGAGCAGTTATAAGAGGAGCTACTCCTCATTTTGACTATATTAGTGCAGAAGCAACAAAAGGAATAGCAACAGTTGCTTTAAAATATGGAAAACCTGTATCAAATGGTGTTTTAACAACAGATACGATTGAGCAAGCAATTGAAAGAGCTGGTTCAAAAGTTGGAAACAAAGGTGCGGAAGCTATGGTTACAATAATAGAGATGCTAGATTTATATAGCGAAATGGGAAAATAATTTGGCAACAAGAACACAAGCAAGAGAGTCTGTAATTGGACTTCTATATGCATATGATTTAGGTAATGTTGAGATTGCAAAATTTGTTGATGATATTTTAGAAGAAAAAAAGATAAGAAATAGTCAAAAAGAGTTCGCTTTAAATTTATTTAATGGAACTATCAAACATATTTCAAAAATTGATGAAGAGATTATAAAACATCTTACTCAAGGTACAATAGAAGATGTAGGAAGTGTTGAAAAATCAATATTAAGACTTGCAATATATGAGATATTATTTGAGAACTTATCAAGAGCAATAGTTATAAATGAAGCAATTGAACTATCAAAAAAATTAGCAAGTGATGGTGCTCCAAAGTTTATAAACGCTATTTTAGACCAAATAAAAATAGAGAAATAAAAGGTCAATTTATGAAAACAAATATGAAACTTTGTGTATCTTTAGATTTAGAAAGTAGTAAAGAGAATCTTGCTTTAGTTGAAAAAATAAAAGATTTTGATATTTGGTTAAAAGTTGGATTTAGAACATATTTAAGAGATGGAAAGAAATTTCTAGAAGATTTAAAGTCTATAAATCCAAACTTCAAAATATTTTTGGATCTTAAATTGTATGATATACCAAATACAATGGCAGATGCAGCAGAAGATATTTCAAACTTTGGACTTGTTGATATGTTTAATGTTCATGCAAGTGCAGGAAAATTTGCGATGCAAACAGTTATGGAAAGAATAAAAAATATTCCAAATAGACCTTTAGTTTTAGCTGTTACTGCTCTTACTTCATTTGACAATAGTAGTTTTAAAGAAATTTATGGAAAAGATATAGATACAAAAGCTAGAGAGTTTGCAAAAGATACATTTGAAGCAGGTCTAGATGGTGTTGTATGCTCTGCTTTTGAAAGTATTGATATAAAAAATAATACTAATAAAGAGTTCATTACATTATGTCCTGGAATTCGTCCTTTTGGAGAAGATAGTGGAGATCAAAAAAGAGTTGCTGATATAAACTTTTCAAAAGAAAACTTGGTAGATTTCATTGTTGTAGGTCGTCCTATATATAAAAATGAAAATCCAAATGATATAGTAAAGAAAATATTACAAAATATATAAAAATAGCAAACAGTTAAGGGGTTTTTAAGAGATTTTCTCTTATAATTCCCGTCCTGATTTTATGAACTTAAAATTAGAAACGGACAGTTGGGTGAGTTGGCTGAAACCACCTCCCTGCTAAGGAGACGTACTGGTAACGGTACCGAGGGTTCAAATCCCTCACTGTCCGCCATTAATGGGTGATTAGCTCAGCTGGTTAGAGCACTCGGCTCATAACCGAGTGGTCGAAGGTTCGAGTCCTTCACGACCCACCAGCTATTAATTTCACTACTTACCATAACATCTCAAAACGTTTCAAAACTCCCTTTTTATAGTATTTTGTTTGTTCCATTCTGTTCCATAGAATTCCATTAAATTCACTTATAGGAAAAAATTTTTGCGGTACAAAATTAAAATGGAATTTGTACCATAATAATATTGCTAAATACTTAAAAATAATCGCTTATACAGAAGTAAAAAGTTTAAAACCTAAAGATTAAAAGATAAGTGATGAAAACAATAAACTTGTATTTAATATACATAAAATAAGTACTTGTAAGTACTAAAATTTAATATTAGAGTTCTTATCTAAAGATTGAATATTACTATTTTTTTCATACTCGCTTTTTGCATTTTTTGTATATTCATTTGAGTTAGTTATTTGCTCATGTATCTCTTTTGTAAACTCTTGTTGAGCTTTCATCATAATAACTCTAGCCTTAGAAG
>OCTV010000394.1_pt1 | contig 17718 bp, 21 predicted proteins | sample 1539101 | NCBI WGS metagenome assembly OCTV01 (sample SAMEA3991422, study PRJEB22521) | metagenome | biome: anthropogenic terrestrial biome; feature: sewage plant; material: sludge | place: Sweden | collected 2012-09-26 | reverse complement strand
AATCTATAAACATAAGTTATAGTTTGCTTTTTACTATAAATTCTTATAAACATCGTGCGTTTTGTGTGTATGATGATGAAATCATATGGATATATTGGATTTTATCATAAAAAGTATTATCGCAAAAAGAAAAAAAGAAATATCACGAAAAGAATTATTTTTTATTATGTGTCCGGATAAAAAAATTTAATAAATCCGGAAAGAAAGATTACAGGAAAGAGGTTAATATGTTAAAGCTAATAAAAAAAGACGGACGAAGAAAGATGATTTCTGTTGCTGCAGCATGTGCATTACTTGTATCAGGCGTTACATATTTTCAGATGGATCACAGTATCGTTGTTTCAGCTTCAAGCGGAGAATATAGAACATGGAAACAAAGTGACTCAAGATGGAGCGGAACTTGTCTCGGCAGAAGCGGTGAAACAATGTCGCAGAGCGGATGCGCAGTAACGTCTCTTGCTATGCTTGTTGTTCATGCAGGATATTTTGACGAATCAACATTTACACCAGGGACATTATGTACATTTTTAAACAATAACGGCGGACTTGATGGTTCAGGAAATATATATTGGGGCGTTGTTTCCAAGTTGATTCCTGATTTTACTTTTGAAGGTACTGCTTATCTTTATGGTTCAACTGAAGCAGAAAAAGCTTCCGAAATAAAATCATATCTTGATCAGGGATATTACCTTGTTTCAGATGTTAAGTATTCATCACACTGGGTAGCAATTGATTCTGTATCAGACGGTGTTGTATATTCATTTGATCCCGCAAGAAATACTACAAACAATCTTTTTGACCAGTATAATTTCAGAGGAACTACAAGACTTAAGCTTTTCAAGTCTGCAGGCTCATCAAAACCGTCTGCACCACAGGAAAATGTAACAAATACTACGTTTGAAACTGGTACATATATAACTACTTCAAAGCTCAATGTCCGTACAGATCCTTCAGCTTCTGCGTCAAAGATAGATCTTCTTGATCTGAATGCAAAGGTCCAGGTAACTGAAACATCGGGCAACTGGGGTAAGATAACTATTAACAATAAGACAGGATGGATATGCCTCAATTATACATCAATGATAGGAAATCAGGATATTCCTTCTGTAACATATTCAACAGGTACATATATTACTAATGATGTTCTTAATTATCGTAAACAACCAAATAAATCTTCAGAATCAGACGGACTGATACCTAACGGAACAAAATTACCTGTATTAGAAGTTTCAGGCAACTGGGGGAAAACTGTATATAACGGAAAGACAAGCTGGATATGTCTTGAGTACACAGAGTTTGTAAATAACACTATTGTTACTGAGAGTCCGGTGATACAGCCTTCTGTAACCCAGCCTTCTGTCAGTGAATCTGTTCAGAAAAAGTTGTATATAACAAATGATGTTCTTAATCTCAGAACCGGTGCGGGAACTAACAATACAGTTATTTCACTCATACCGGCAGATACTCAGGTATTTGTATCAGAAATATCAGGCAACTGGGGAAAGATAAATTTAAATAATTCAGAAGGCTGGATCTGCCTTGATTTTGCTGAACCTGCCGATAATTCAAATGAAGTGGTAACAATACCGGCAGTGGCTGCACCAGCAGAAACACCCGCACCTGCACCTGTACCGTCAGAAACGGCAGCGCCAGCAGTAACAGCACCAGCTGAAACATCTGCAGCACCTGCACCTGTACCATCAGAAACAGTAGCGCCAGCAGTAACAGCACCGGTTGAAACATCTGCAGCACCTGCACCTGTACCGTCAGAAACAGCAGCACCAGCAGTAACAGCACCGGTTGAAACATCTGCAGCACCTGCACCTTCACCCCCAGAAACAGTAGCACCAGTGGTAACAGCACCAGCAGAAACACCCGAATCTCCTGTAATAAAAATAGTGGGTGATGTAAATAATGATGGAAAGATAAATGCTGTAGATATGATAGCACTGATAAATATAATGTTATCTGATGGTTCAGATACAGACTCATCATCTGCAGATATAAACGGTGATTTAATTCTCTCAGCTCTTGATCTTGTTTCATTAAAATTTATTTTACTTTCATATTAAAAAATATATTATAGCTTAGTTTCAGATAAAACAATTATTTAAAAGGGCTGTAAAAAACAACTGAAAAACAAGGGCGGAATCGAAAAGATTCCGCCCTTGTTTTTCAGTTGTTTTTTACAGTCACTTTTTATATACTGTTCGGTTTTAGATAATCAGCCTGATATACATACATCTGCTTAAATAAAAAACATATAAATATAGCAGTAAATTAAACTATGCAATAGTAGTATAATCATTTTGTTCTAAATCATTTTATTCGTTCATATATTTTACCATATAAACACTGTTGTGTAAGGCTGTTAAACAAGAAAGGATGGCATATAAAATGATAATGAATAATAATTCATCTGCTGCAATATTCAGATATTTTTCACCAAGAATAAAAAGTTTTTTTTCTCAGGTAATTGAAAGTGATTTTAAACTCTTTTATGAAATCAGGTTAAGGACAGATGCACCTGTTGCAGTCAGAAATGCTGACGGGGAAAAATATCTTACTACATCGGGAAAATTTATATCTGATGTTCATTCAGCAGTTATCTGTACTAAGGATGATATGGAATACAGCTTTAATGCTGTATGTGATAATTCTGTTCATAGTTACTCGCGTGAACTCAAAGAAGGTTTTATTACTATACCTGGGGGACATAGAGTGGGAATATGCGGTACTGCTGTTACATCCGGCAGTAAAATGAAAACCATTAAGAATGTCAGCGGAATGAACTTCAGATTAGCTAAACAGATAATAGGATGTGCAGACGAAATATATGATAAAGTGTTTAATAAAGGTCCATGTGGTCTGCTTATTGCAGGTGCACCACTTAGCGGAAAAACAACAGTTCTCCGTGATCTGTGCCGGCGGCTTGCCAATGAGTACAGAATAGCAGTTATAGATGAAAGAAGTGAATTAGCTGCAGTATATCTTGGAGAGCCTCAGAATGACGTTGGTGCAATGAGTGATATATTTGACGGTTATCCTAAAATGGAGGGGATACAGACGGCAATTAGAGTCATGTCTCCTGATATGATAATATGTGATGAAATCGGTGCAAAATCAGACGTAAAGGCACTTGTTGCTTCTGCAAATACCGGTGTAAAAATAGTTGCTTCAGTTCATGCAGGGAGTCCTCAGGAACTTCAATCAAGAAAATACATAATGAAGCTTATGAAAACAGGGGCATTTGAGTATATAGCTTTTCTTGATAATAAGAACAGGACAGGCCGAGTAAAATCCGTAATAAAATATAAAGATTTTATTTCAGAATCCTGAAGGAATGTTTAATTATGATTTTTAAACTTGCAGGTATGATATTTATTATTATGACCACCGCACTTGGTGGAATAAGTTTTTCAAAATCACTTTCAGAACGAGTAAAACGTCTTGAACTAATTGTTCTTATGCTTGACAGAATGTCAACATATATAGAGTTCAGAGCATTGCATACAGGAGAAATATTATCAGAACTGTCATCTGATAAAAGTTTTGAACAGTTGAAATTTCTTACGTTGGCAGCTGAATTTTACAAGAGCGGTGAATCATTTCATGATGCATGGATGAATGCAGTTGAAAATGATGCTTCTTTAAAAAATGAAGAGCGTGCACAGTTATTAGCAGTAGGAAATTCACTGGGCAGAAGCAATACAAAAGGACAGCTTTCCATGATCAGTATTCATAGCTGTAACATAAAGCATATATGTAGGACGGCATCTGTGGAAAGTCAAAACAAAGGAAAACTATACAGAACATTGGGAATTCTTACAGGGGTTTTTATATCTGTTATGTTGATATGAAAGGACTGATAAATGAGTGGATATAGATCTGATTTTTAAAATAGCAGGAATAGGAATAATAGTTGCTGTTTTAAATCTTGTATTAAAAAGAGCAGAGCGTGAGGAACAGGCGATGCTTACAACACTCGCAGGCCTTATCGTCGTCCTTATGATAATTATAAATGAAATAAGTAATCTTTTTGAAACTGTTAAAAGTGTGTTTGGAATATGGTAGATAATATTATGCTTGTAGCAGCGCTGTGCATTGTGGCAGCAATATTGTGCAGGCTGCTTGATAAATATAATAAAGAGCAGGCTGTGATGCTTTCAATTGCCACATGTGCTGCTGTACTTGGATTTATTATCATATTTATTTCACCTGTGCTTAATATGATAAGTAACCTTTATTCTATGTGTGATATGGACGAGGATTACTCACTGATAATATTCAAATCACTTGGAATATGCTATATTACACAGTTTGCCTGTGATGTATGTCGTGACTGCGGGGAAAATGCCATAGGTACTGTTGCAGAAATTGCAGGGAAAACTGCTCTGGTAATATTAGCACTTCCGTTATTTGAAAATCTGATAGAGTTTGTAAACAGATTATCCCAGTAGAAAGACAGACGGAGAATAAAAAATTATGAAGATGTTAAAGACGGTTTTAGTAGTATTATTGTTATTTTTAATATATGTACCTGAAAACGTATACGCTGAAGGAGAACTTGATGATCAGACGAAAGTTATTGATCAGATACTTGACAGTTCTTCAGGAGGTTTTCTTTCTGAAAATGATTTATCGGTTGAAAATGCCGGATCATTTGCAAAAATAACTCCCGAAAATATATTTTCATGGATAGCTGAGCAGATAAAGGAGAGGATAAAAGCACCGTTTACACTCATGACAACATTGCTGTCTATTGTTTTTCTGTCATCAATTACTGAAAATATGTGTACAGTCGGAAAAATAAACAGCTCAAGTAAGGTTGGCAGTATAATATGTGTAATTGTTTCAATCTCCGCAATGCTCTCTCCTGTAAGCGAGTGTTTTCTGAATGCCGGAGATACACTTAAGGAAGGCGGACTTTTTATGCTGGCATACGTTCCTGTCATGGCAAGTGTAATGTCAGCGTCAGGAAATATAACTTCAGCCGGAAGCTATAATCTTATTGTACTTGGGGTAAGTGAGTTATCTGTTCAGATTGCATCAGGTCTTCTGGTACCGATGCTTGGACTTTGTTTTTCAGTAAGTATAGTTGATGCTATCAATCCCGAACTTTCACTTGGAGGATTAATCAATGGGCTTAGAAAGATCGTTACAGTAGCACTTGGATTTATTATGACTGTATTTGTAGGAATGCTCTCTATTCAGAATATTGTAGGTGGTTCTGTAGACTCTCTTTCTGTAAAAACAGGAAAATATCTTGTATCCAACCTTGTGCCTGTAATAGGGGGAGCCGTATCAGATGCATATTCAACGGTCAGAGGAAGTCTCGGTGTATTAAAGAGTGGGATAGGAAGTGTGGGAATAGTAACATTGCTGCTTATGGTCATGCCGGCTGTAATAAATTTGTTTTTATATAGATTTGCAATAGGAGCGGCTGCTATAACGGCAGAGATACTGTCAGTAAACAGGATAAAAACACTTCTTAAAAATATAGAAATGATATTCGGAATAATAATAAGCATAGTATCTGCTTTTATTATTATGCTTATTATTTCAACGGTAATTGTTATGAAAGTGGGAAATGGAATATAAAGGGAGTGGATTGAAATGGAAATAATCAGTAAAATGGTGGCATCAGGTTGTTTTATCGGAATAGCCATTTGCGCTGCAGATATAATTAAACCTGATGATCGTTTTTCAGGTCATATAAGGTTAATTTTTTCTTTGATCTTTACTCTGGTATTTTTTTCACCTTTAATAAAAAATAAGCCGTCAGAAATTCTTAATTGTCAGGCAGAATATGATTCAGAAATGATGGAAGGTTCTGTAGGAAATGCTGTTGATGATGAAATGAAAAAAGCTGTTGAACAGAATATATCAAATTCTCTTGGTGGTAAGCTTGAAGAAGAAAATATTTTATATGATGAAATTTCTGTAAATGTTAATATTGATGAAAGTAGCAGCATAATAATTAATGAAGTATATATTACGACACAAAATTTTGATGAAGCTAAAAAAATAATAGAAAATCAACTTGGCTCAGGTGTTGTTGTTTACGAAGGTGAAAAAAATGAATGACATAAAAATATTTAAAGAAATTAAAAATAAGCTTTGGTCTGCAAAAGGAAGCAAGTGGATCGTAATACTTGGGTTTATTGGTATGATACTGATACTTATATCAGAGTTTATTCCTGAAAAAACTGATAAAAAAAGTAATGAAAAAGAGTTGTATAAGGTATCTGATTATTCATCATCTATGGAGAAACAAATTGAAAACATGCTAAGTAAGATAGATGGTGTTGGAAAGGTAAATGTCACTCTTATGGTCAGTGGAACAGAGGAATACATATATGCTCAGGAAAATAAGAGCAATATTTCAAAAAACGGTGAAAGCAATAGTTCTCAGAATGAAAACAGTTATATATTTATTCAGAAAAACGGTGATAAGGAAGCACTTGTACAAAAGGTAATTAATCCTGTAATATCAGGAGTTGTTATAGTTTGTGAAGGAGGTGGAAACAGTGTGGTGAGAGAAAGTGTGTACAAGGCTGTTTCAGTATCACTGAATATAGCATCAAACAAAATTTATGTTACTAAGCTTGAATAATTATTCAAGTAAAATTTAAAATTATATCTGGAGGAATGATCATGAAGAAACCGGCAATTATTATAGGAAAAAAGCAGATTATTATGGCTTGTCTTACAATGATACTTGCGATAGCAGTATATGTCAATTATGTAATAGCAGGCGGGGCAAAGGTTAAGAATGAAGCTATGGATAATACTGCCCACAATGAGGAATACGGAGATACAAAGTTTGTCAACGCCGGTGATGGTGATATTCAGAATATGAGTGCTGTAGATTATTTTGCACAGGCAAGAATCGATAAAGCCGCAAGCCGGGATGAAGCTGTCCAGACTCTGCAGAGCATTATGGGTGGCGGAGATGTCACCAAAGATGAAGCTGTTGTAAATGCTCTGGCAGCTGTAGAACTCAGTCAGATGACAGAACTTGAAAATAAAATGGAGTCTCTGATAAAAGCACAGGGATATAAGGAATGCCTTGTATATCTTGATAAAAATGATGCCAAAGTGGTTGTACAGTCAGACGGACTTGATACAGCACAGGCGGCAGCTATTAAGGATATCCTTCTGAGTGAGACAGCAGTTTTAGCACAAAATATAAGAATTTTCGAAATAAAATAGTTGTGTAAATAAAAAAATAATGTTATAATATAGAGGATTGATTTCATAGGAGTATTTCTGTGGTCATGCTCCGTTGATTTTCACGGGGGTGGCCACATATTTATGTATTATTGATATGGAGGAAAAATATGCAAAAGCAAAATACAGGCTCTCTTCGCATTTCGGAAGAAGTTGTTGTAACAATTGCAACTGCCGCAATAAATGAAATAAAAGGTGTTGAAGGCATAAAGCCGAACGGCGGAGTGATAAAAAAATTTTTTGTAAAAAAAGAATCTGTCAATGTTAAAATTATCGGCGATGTTATTGAGGTGAACGCAAAGATAGTAGTTAAACATGGGTATAATGTAATATCAGTATGTGAAAAAATACAGGAAGCTGTAAAATCAGATATTCAGGCTATGACAGGAATAACCGTATCAAAAGTAAATGTAGTAGTATCAGGAGTAAGTTTTGAGAAAAAATAGTCAGATTTTAATATTAAACGAGGAGTTCAATTAAATGACAAGAAGAGAAGTTCGGGACAGTGCATTCAAAATTATTTATGAGTCACTGTTAAGGGATGATACAGTTGAAGAATTATTTGCAGCTGCAGAGGGTATTGATGAAGTACCTGTTGATGATGAAGTAAAAAGTATGGTAAAGGACATAATTGAAAAATCATCAGAGCTTGACGAAATGATTTCACAGCACAGTAAAAAAAGAGCATTATCAAGAATCGCTAAAATAAATGTAGCAATTCTCAGAATAGCTTTTTATGAGATATTATATAATGACAGAATTCCTACGAATGCTGCTATCAAGGAAGCAGTAGTACTTGCACAGAATTATTCCTTCAAGGAAGATGTAGGATTTGTAAACGGTGTACTCGGCGTTTACTCACGCAGTCAGAATGGGGAAGAAAAATAACATGTCCAAGTATCTGGGAATTGACACAAGCAATTATACAACATCACTTGCAGTTTATAATAGTACAGAAAACAGTATGTTCCAGAGTAAAAAGCTTCTGCCTGTAAATAAAGGTTCGTTGGGATTAAGGCAAAGTGATGCTGTTTTTCATCATACAAAGCAGCTGCCTGTTCTTATTGAAGCTCTTAATCTTTCTGAAATATCTCTTAATGGTATCGGTGTTTCTACAAGACCAAGATTGTCAGGGAACTCATATATGCCATGTTTCTTGTGTGGAGAAGGTCTTGCACGGTCGTTATCTGCAGTGACCGGACTTCCGGTATATACTACTTCTCATCAGATAGGTCATATTCTTGCTGCATTGTACTCTGCTGATAAAATTGAATATATTCACGATAGGTTTATTGCTTTTCATGTAAGCGGAGGTACTACTGACTGTCTGATATGTGAGCCGGACAGCGAAAGGGTGATTAAAATCACCCAAATCGGTACATCTCTTGATCTGAAAGCAGGACAGGCTGTTGACAGGGTTGGTGTTGTGCTTGGAATTCAGTTTCCATGTGGAAAAGAAATTGAAAAAATGGCTCTTAAAAGTACGGAAGATTATAAAATAAAACCATCAATAAAGGGTTTGAATTGTTCTCTTTCAGGTATTGAAAATAAATGCATTCGTATGAAAGAAAATGGTGAATCTCCTGAAAATATAGCAGCATTCTGTCTTTCATATATTTATGAATCAATAAAGGCAATGACAATGGCGGCAATAGATGCATACGGAAAAATGCCGGTAATTTATGCTGGAGGTGTTATGTCAAACAGCATTATACGTCAGAAAATACTTTCACAGTACGAAGCAGATTTTGCCCAGCCTGAATTTTCATGCGATAATGCTTCAGGTGTGGCTATTTATGCAAAAATAAAACGGGAGAAAATTTAAAATTTGAATATACTTACAGTGACTCAGCTTAACAGATATATTTCATTTAAGCTTAAAGAGGATTCAAAGCTCCGCGGAATTTTTATAAAAGGTGAAATATCAAATTTCAGAAATTCCGGTCATCTTTATTTTACAATAAAAGACAACGAAAGCCTTATAAAGGCTGTTATGTTCAGAAACAATGCTTCAATGCTCAGATTTTGTCCTGAAAATGGAATGAGCGTTATAGCTATGGGAACAGTATCTGTTTTTGAGCGTGATGGAGCGTATCAGCTTTATGTGTCAGATATGCAGCCTGATGGAATCGGAAATCAGCATATTCTTTTTGAAAAACTAAAAAAAGAGCTTGAAAATGAAGGACTGTTTGATGTCAGTCATAAGCTTCAAATTCCTGAATTCCCGAGGAAAATAGGTGTAGTTACTTCTGATAAAGGAGCTGCACTGCAGGATATAATTAATATTATTAAACGTAGATACCCTATAGGAGAACTTTGTGTCTATCATTCTATTGTTCAGGGTGATGGAGCAGCTTTATCGGTATGCAGTGCATTAAAAAAAGCACAGTCAGAATGTTGTGATGTTGTTATTCTCGGGCGTGGAGGTGGTTCGTCTGAAGACCTCAGTGCATTTAATGATAAACAGCTTGCATATTGCATATATAATATGACTGTTCCCCTAATAAGTGCTGTAGGACATGAAACGGATTTTACCATAGCTGACTTTGTAGCAGACCTCAGGGCTCCTACTCCCTCAGCTGCTGCAGAGCTTGCTGTACCGTCTGTACAAATGCTTTATGACAGAATTTATACACTTAACGAAAAAATGAAAAAAGCATTTGAGATTCTGGTAAGGCGGAAGGATGAAAGGCTTTCAGATATAATCTCAAGACTTCATTTTGTTTCACCGGAGCTTTCACTTCAAAGAAATATTTCAGAATCAGATACTATTTGTCAAAGGCTTCATCAGTCATATAAAAATATTATTTTGAGATATGATTCAGATTTATCCGGAATGATAGCTCATCTTGAAGCACTTAATCCGCTTAGTGTTCTTAGCCGCGGATATTCTGTTATTTATAAAAATAATACAATAATAAAAAGTATAGATCAGCTGAATAAGGGAGATACAGTAAGTCTTAAAATTTCAGATGGAACGGCATATGCTGAAATTTCAGAAACGGAGAAATAAATATATGTCTTTTGAGGAAAATCTAAAGAAACTTGAGGAAATTGTTTTATCACTTGAGGGCGGAGAACTGACCCTTGATAAAGCAGTCGAGTTATATGCTGACGGGATGAAGGTCTCACTTAACTGCCGTAAAGAACTTGACAGTGCAAAGCTTAAAATAACAATGAATAAACCGGAGGAAGATAAAAATTGACAGATAAATCAAAAAACAGGCTTTCAGAATATGTAGCTTTAACAGAGAATAATCTAAAGCTTTATACAAGGGATAAAATAAATAATATGCCTCAGAAAATATTATCAGAAGCTATGAGGTATTCACTTGAGGCGGGCGGAAAAAGAATTCGTCCAGTTCTTGTTATGGAATTCTGCAGAATATGCGGAAGCGATATCAGAAATGCCTATGCACCTGCATGTGCGGTCGAAATGATGCATACATTTTCACTTATTCATGATGATTTACCTGCTATGGATAATGATGATTTCAGACGTGGCAGACTGTCATGCCATAAAGCATTTACAGAATCATTTGCAATACTCGCAGGTGATGCTTTGGCTATTCTTCCTTTTGAAATAATATCAGAAGACAATATACTTGATTCAGATAAAAAAGTAAAACTTATTGCTGATCTTTCCTCTGCATCAGGAGTTTATGGGATGACAGGCGGCCAGGTTATTGACATTGAAAATGAAAAACGAAAAGATATTGATGAAGAAAATCTCAGATATATGTATTCATTAAAAACAGGTGCACTTATTAAGACGTCATGCACAATGGGCTGTATAGCAGCGGGTGCTGACGATTCAGTTATAAAAATGGCTGAACAGTATGCACAAAAGCTGGGACTTGCATTTCAGATTATAGATGATATTCTCGATGTCACATCTACATCAGAAGAGCTTGGTAAACCTGTAGGAAGCGATCTGGAACAAAATAAAACCACATTTGTAACTATAAAGGGAATAGAGAATGCTCAGCAGGAAGCTGACAGGCTTACCTATGAGGCACTTGAAATCCTACAGAGTTTTGATAATAATGAATTTCTTACTGAACTTACAAAAGAACTTCTTGCAAGAAGAAATTGATTTATTATTTACACTGTTTGAAGTGTGAATTCAAATAATACCAAAGGATGTGCTTAAATGCATAATACAATAATACTATGCGGAGTATTAGCTTGGCTTGCAGCACAAATAATAAAGACGATACTTCATGCAATAAAATTCAATAAGGTTGTTTTGGAAAGAGTAGTAGGTGCAGGGGGAATGCCAAGCTCACATACAGCTATGGTTTTGTCATCACTGATATCTGTTGGTCGTATTGAAGGTGTAAATTCAACTGTATTCGGAGTAATGTTTATTATTTCAGCAATTGTTATTTATGATGCAATGGGTGTAAGACGTGCAGCAGGTCTTCATGCAAAACAACTCAACATTATAAACAGAATGATAATTAAAAATAAAAAAACAAATACAGGCGAATCTGATAACATTGAACCGGAGCACATAGAATTAAAAGAATTTTTAGGACACACTCCTCTTGAGGTAATCGGAGGTGCAATTGTTGGGATAATAATTGCATTTGTTGTTCCTGTAAAGGACTAGATGAAAAATGGATGGTAAGATGAATAAAAACAATGAAATTGTTCAATTAAAAAGTCTTGATTTACCATATGATCTTAAAAAGCTTACTGTTGATCAATGTATGGACCTGTGTAAAGAAATAAGATCAATACTGATTAAAACTGTTTCGCGTACAGGAGGACATCTTGCTTCAAATCTTGGTGTAGTAGAACTTACAATGGCTATTCACAGGGTATTTTCATCTCCGGATGATAAAATAGTCTGGGATGTCGGACATCAGTCATATACCCATAAAATTCTTACAGGTAGACTTGATCAGTTTTCTACACTTAGGCAGGAAGACGGAATATCAGGTTTTCCAAAACCGTGTGAATCAATACATGATTCATTTATAAGCGGACACAGCAGTACATCGGTTTCAGTTGCATGTGGTATTGCAGAGGCTATGAAGATTCGTAATCAGAATAATCATGCAATTGCAGTAATTGGCGATGGTGCGTTGACAGGCGGACTTGCATATGAAGGACTTAATAATGCCGGAAAAAGCAATGACAATCTTATAGTGATATTAAATCATAATAATATGTCGATTTCAAAAAATGTGGGTGCACTTGCAAAATATCTTTCAAGTATAAGAAGCAAGGAAAAATATGTAAACACTAAAAATGCCGTTGATAATGTGCTTAAAAAGACCCCGGTTGTCGGAACCCCTATAAGTAAGGCACTTGTTGCATCAAAAACAGCATTAAAGGGATTGGTACTCAAGGGAAATACAATGTTTGAGAATCTCGGATTTGTGTACCTTGGCCCTGTAAACGGTCATGATCTTGCTGAACTTGAAGAAGTACTTTCTCTTGCCAAGACATTTAATAAACCAGTGTTTATTCATGTAAATACAATAAAGGGAAAGGGTTATCTGCCGGCAGAAAGAAATCCGGGTGAATACCATGGAATAGCAAAATTTGATATACTTACGGGAAACCCGGAGGTTGTAGGTTCAGATTCATATTCATCTGTTTTCGGAAGAGAACTTGTAAGCATGGCCAGATCAAATGATAAAATATGTGCTATTACTGCTGCAATGAAATATGGAACAGGACTTCAGTATTTTGCTGATGAATTCCATGAAAGATTTTATGATGTCGGAATAGCTGAACAACATGCAGTTATATATTCTTCAAGTATTGCCAGTATGGGATTTATACCAGTGTTTGCTGTATACTCAACATTTCTGCAGAGGGCATATGATCAGCTTGTGCACGATGTTTGTCTGTCAGGAACGCATGTTATCATAGGAATTGATCGTGCAGGATTTGTTGGTGAAGATGGTGAAACTCATCAGGGAGTATTTGATGTTTCTATTCTTACAACTCTACCGGAAGTTACTATATTTTCTCCGTCCTGTTATGATGAACTGAGGATAGCACTGCATAAAGCAGTTGATGACTATACAGGTCTTGTATGTATACGTTATCCGAGAGGGAACGACTGTTCAAGCTATGAAAAAAAATCTCCGGACAACGATTATTGTATTTATAAATCAGAGAATTCTCACATATTGCTTATAACCTATGGAAGAATTTTTGATGATCTGTATAAGGCACGTTCTGTATTGAAAACGGAACATGATATATCATGTGATATTCTGAAGCTTACAAAGATATTTCCTATTTCTGAAGATACAGTAAATATAGCAAAATCATATGACAAAATTGTTTTTTTTGAAGAGGGAATGAGAAACGGCGGAATTTGTGAGCATTTGCTTATGAAACTTGTACAGAATGAATATAAGGGAAAATATTACAGTGTGGCAGTTGATGACTTTATCAAGCAGGCAACAGTAAAAAATCAGCTTAATAAACATAATCTTGATTGTCAGACTATGATAAAATATGTAGCCAATAATGTATCCGAAAGGAACAGCAATGAACAATAACAGACTGGACATTGAACTATTTCAGCGTGGATTATGTAAAAGCCGTGAAAGAGCAAGACAGCTGATAAAAAACGGAAACGTAATGACTGACGGTACAGTCTGTATTAAGCCGTCGTTTATAATAAATGATGATACTGATATACAAGTGTCAGGTGACATCCATAAATATGTAGGAAGAGGCGGCCTTAAGCTTGAAAAAGCACTAAGTTATTTTGAAATATCAGTGGATGGCCTGGTATGTGTGGATATTGGTGCTTCAACCGGTGGATTTACAGATTGTATGCTTCAGAACGGTGCAGCAAAAGTATATGCTCTTGATGTAGGGCATAGCCAGCTTGATGAATTTCTTTTAAATGATAAAAGAGTAATTAATATGGAAAAAATGAATATAAGAGAGACTGTTATTTCAGATTTTAATGATACAATTAATTTCATAGCTACTGATGTCTCATTTATTTCTCTGAAACTGGTTATTCCAAAGATAAAGGAACTTCTTATGCCTGATGGCGAATCGGTTGTACTTATTAAACCCCAGTTTGAGGCGGGAAAAGGAAATATTAATAAAACAGGACTTGTGAAAAATCCTCATATTCACAGACAGATTCTCAATGATATTACACAATTTGCTAAAGAAACAGGCTTTATTATTGCAGGATTGTGTGTTTCACCTATAAAAGGCGGGAGCGGTAATTCAGAATATCTTATGTATCTTAAGAAATTATCTGATTTATTAGTGCAGTCACAGTATAAATATAATATAGATGGACTTATCAAAGAAGTATTTACGGAAGGTCGTAAAAAATGAATATAGTTATTTTCCCTAATCTTATGAAAAAAGATGCCTACAGCTGTACCGTGTCCGTATGTGATATACTGACAAAGCTGGGCGCTGATGTATATATGGATTTAAAGTACTATGAACTGTTTAAGAGCAACAATCTGATAAAATTTGATTTATTCAATGATATTATAAGCCATTCTGACATAGCAATTGCTATAGGCGGTGATGGAACAATATTAAAATGTGCATCTAAAATGACAAACAGTAATACGCATCTTCTTGGAATAAATACAGGAAGGCTTGGGTTTATGGCATCCGTTGAAAAGAATGAACTTGGAATTTTAAAAAATCTTTTTACGAATGATTATAAGATATCAGAAAGAATGCGATTGAAGGCGGAAGTTGTCAAGGATAACAGAACTTTAGATTATCATGCGTTGAATGATGTTGTCGTATCAGGGGAATATGCCCGGATCGCAGATTTTGATGTGTTTGTAAATAATAATCTGATAGGAAACTATCGTGCTGACGGAATTGTATTCAGTACTCCTACTGGTTCAACAGCATATTCTTTATCAGCAGGAGGCCCTATAATAGAACCTGAGCTTGAGTGTATCGAGATGAATCTGATATGTCCGCATTCACTGTTTACAAGACCTATGATTTATTCTGATGACAAAATAATAACACTTGTTCAAAATTCACCTGAAAGCACAAATATTTTTTTCTGTGTTGATGGAAATGAAGCTATTTCTCTTGAAAGGGGACAGAAGCTGACTATAACAAAATCAGAAAATAAGGTAAAGCTTATTGATATGACAGGGATAACTTTTTATGATTCGCTTAATAAAAAATTGATGCAGTCACTTAAGGGAAAATAATATGAAAAACAAAAGACATAAAAAAATACTTGAGATAATAAATGATCGGGACATAGAAACACAGGAGGAGCTTCAGGAAGCACTTGTTAAAGAAGGGTTTAATGTAGCACAGCCTACGGTTTCAAGAGATATTCAGGAACTGATGCTTGTCAAGGTAGCATTTGAAAAGGGAAAATATAAATATGTTCAGTCAAATAACCAGGAAGTAAGATTTTCAAATCTTCTGATACAGACAATTACTACTGTTGATTATGCTATGAATATCGTTGTTGTAAAATGTTATACCGGTATGGCACAAGCAGCGTGTGCTATGCTGGATTCAATGAATTACAGTCAGATTTTGGGTACTATTGCGGGAGATGACACAATTTTTATCCTTCTGAAAAATGAAGAAAATGCGAGAAAACTTGTATCAACTCTTAAAAATTTTATTAATGAAAGGTAAATCCGGAAAGGAAACTTAGCAATGCTAAAGGAATTATATATTGAAAATCTTGCAGTTATACAAAGTGCAGTAATACCACTTTCAGAGAATTTTAATGTATTTACAGGTGAAACCGGTGCTGGAAAATCAATTCTTATTAACGGAATCAATGCTGTTCTGGGGCAACGTGTTACAAAGGACATTGTAAGAACAGGAAGCAGCAAGTCGATAATTACAGCTTTGTTTACAGGACTTTCAGATAAGGTAAAAAACAGACTGTATGAACTGGGAATACAATTTTCAGATGATGAAATTACAGTAACGAGGGAAATAAGTGCTGATGGTGGCAGTATTGCAAGAATAAATAACAGAATATCAACTGTTTCAGTTTTAAGAGAACTTGGTGAGATGCTTATTAATATTCATGGGCAGCATGATAATCAGATTCTTCTTGCGCCTGAGCTTCATCCATCAATACTTGATGGATTCGGGGGCAATGATACATATCTTAATGATTATCGTGAAGCATTCAAGAATCTGCAGAATATGGCAAGGAAACTTGTGGAGCTAAAAAAAGAATATCAGTCTGTAAATGCCAGAATGAATTATCTTGAATCAATAATAGATGAACTAGAACCGCTTGAACTTGAATATGATGAGGACAAGCAGATAGAAGAAGAATATAATATATTAAAAAACAGTACTGATATAATAAAAGCACTTTCTGGAGCAAAATTAAATATAAGCAATGATGATGAGTGTATAATTGACAGTATAAATGATGCAGAGAGTACATTGGAATCTGTTGCAGATGTTTACTCTGCAGTCAGACCATTAATTGAGCGCATAAATTCTGTAAAAATCGAGTTATCTGATATAGCATCTGAACTTTCACATAATGCAGATTCAATGGAAATTGATGAAGAAAGAATGGATTATGTATTTAAACGCCATGATATGATAAATGGATTAAAACGAAAGTATAACATTGAATTTAATGATATAATAAAATTATTTAATGACTCGCAGAAAGAAATTAGTGATATGGAATGCAGCTCTGATATGATCGATAAGCTTACTCAACAAAAGGAAAAACTTCTGGAGGATGTAACAGAAAAGGCAAAGACACTGTATTCATACAGAAAGAAAACGGCTATAAGTTTCATTTCAAGAGTTACAGAAGAACTCAGATTCCTTGATATGCCAAATGTAATAATTGATGTAAAGCATGAAAAAGGAAAGCTTTCTATTAATGGAATGGATACTGTTGAATTCCTCATATCAGCTAATAAAGGTGAAGAACCAAAACCAATAGCCAAAATTGCCTCAGGCGGTGAGCTTTCAAGAATAATGCTTGCTTTAAAAACAGTTATTGCTGACAAGGATGATATACCAACACTTATCTTTGATGAGATCGACACAGGTGTAAGTGGACGCGCAGCCCAGAAAATCGGCATAAAGCTTCAGGAGATAAGTTCATTAAGACAAGTCCTGTGTGTAACACATCTTTCACAGATTGCTGTAATGGCAGACAATCACCTGCTTATTGAAAAGAAAACTATTAATGACACAACAGTAACCAGCGTAACGCAGTTGGATTTTAGTGGCCGCGTTAACGAGGTAGCAAGAATTATGGGTGGAGAAAATCCAAGTGAACTTATGATTAAAAATGCTCAGGAGCAGCTTATACTTAACGCAAGAAAATCATAAAAAATAAAGGCACACAAGTAAACTTGTGTGCCTTTTTCTTCTTCGTTGGAATCGGAGAAGAATGATGAAAAAAGAGTTTGGAGTATTAAAATACAGAAACATGGGATTATGATTCTGTACTAAAATCACGATTATAAATTCTTCTATATATCTTATAAA
>OCTV010000389.1_pt1 | contig 17799 bp, 17 predicted proteins | sample 1539101 | NCBI WGS metagenome assembly OCTV01 (sample SAMEA3991422, study PRJEB22521) | metagenome | biome: anthropogenic terrestrial biome; feature: sewage plant; material: sludge | place: Sweden | collected 2012-09-26 | reverse complement strand
TAAGATCTCTAGGATTTGTATTATAGTATGTTTTGGCAGCTGTCTTGATTCCATAAGAATTTGATCCGAAATCAACTGTATTTGCATACATTGTGATAATCTCTTTCTTTGAATATACAGTTTCAAGTTTGGTTGCTATGATCCACTCTTTACTTTTAACAATAAGAATTTTTAAACCCGGGATTTTTCCCATAATTCCTGTAGAGTATTGCGATCTAACACGGAACATATTTTTGGCAAGCTGTTGTGTAATAGTAGATGCACCACGACTATCATGATGTAAGATCGCATCTTTTAGTGCGCCAAACAATCCTATAGGATCAATTCCCATATGCTTGTAAAAACGCTCATCCTCTGTATCAACTAACGCCTTGAAAAATTTAGGATTTACTTCTTCATATTTTACAGGAGTTCGATTCTCATTAAAATATTTGCCGATAAGTTTACCATCTGCACTGTAGATTTCAGAGGCCTCACTAGTTTCAGGATCTAGAATGCCAGATAAATAGCCTGGAGATTTACCAAACAACCAAAGAAAGTTCATATCTACCATTCCTAGATAGATAATAAAAGCTACAATGCATGAAAGGAAGCCTACCATTGTCTTAGTATACCAAGCGCGCCCTTTATAAAGGGATTTGTACCACGGCCAGAAATTGTGAGCACAACGCAGACTCCACTTAAATAATCTCTTTATTTTATTCATAATTCTATAATTATCTTTTTATAGTGCAAATGTAATAAATAAATTAATATTTACACGTTTTTATCTATGTATTTTAAAATTTCTTCAACGTTGTTTGGGTTAAACCATTTGATACTATCATCACGTCTAAACCATGTAAGTTGCTTACGCATGTATCTTCGAGAATTTGATTGAATCTGCCTTATAGATTCATCTAGTGTCAGAAGTCCGTCTAAATAATCAAAAATCTCTTTATATCCAACTGTGTTGAGAGAATTCAAATTACGGAAATTATATAGTTTAGATACTTCATTAATAAGCCCAGCATCAATCATATTTAAAACTCGCTTATTAATCCTTTCATATAACTCTTCACGGTCTCTGTTTAATCCAATTTTTAAAATATTAAAAGGTCGTTTTTTATTTGTATTTTTTCTAAATGAAGTATAAGTTTTTCCTGTCATCATGCAAATTTCTAAAGCATGTATAACCCTACGTGGATTTTTTTTATCCACAATCTGCCAATGTTCAGGGTCTAGAACCTTCAACTTCTCAACAAGTTTATCCAACCCGTTTTTTTCAAAATCATTCTTTAATTTTTCCCTTGTATTTTCGTCAATAGTGGGAATATCATCAATACCTTTGCAAACAGCATCAATATACATCATACTTCCACCAGACATTAATACACTGTTATGCTTTTCTTTGAAAAGTTCATCTATGATACTCATAGCATCCTCTTCAAACATAGCTGCGCTGTAATAATCAGTAACATTGTGATTACCAACAAAATAATGTAAAACCTCACGTTGTTGTTCTTGAGTTGGAGCTGCTGTACCAATAGGTATCTCTGCAAATATTTGTCTAGAATCAGCATTAATAATAGGTGATTTTAGATGTTTGGCTATGTTCAGACATAATTCTGTCTTTCCAACGCCAGTAGGTCCAAGAACAACAACGAGAGTTTTCATCTATCTGATAATGCCTCGTTTAGATGTTTCTACAAAATCTATTATATATTGGATTTCAGGAGTAATTTGCAGATTATTTTTTATTTCATTAATACCTTCAGATATAATACCTTTAGAATATAGCAATCTGTAAGCTGAATGAATATGCTCTATTAACTCATTGCTGAATCCTCTTCGTCTAAGTCCAATAAGGTTTAGTCCACAATATTTTACAGGGAATTTACCAGCAATGATATATGGAGGTATGTCTTGAGAAAAACGACTTCCACCTTGAATCATTACATATCCACCAATATGACAGAACTGATGACATAATATCGCAGCACTTACAATAGCATTATCATCAATGGTAACTTCACCAGCAAATTTAGTAGAATTTCCTACTATCAATCCGTTTCCCAATACACAATCATGAGCAATATGCATATTTTCCATAAACAAATTATTGCTTCCAACCTTGGTTGTTCCCTTAGATTCAGTTCCTCTTGAAATGGTTACATTTTCACGTATGCTATTGTTGTCACCAACTTGACACGTTGTTATTTCTCCCTTGAATTTCAAATCCTGTGGTTTAGTTGAGATACTAGTACCAGGAAAGAACTCGTTTCCATTACCAATTCGTGCACCAACATTGATTGTCACACTGTTCTGCATTATATTATTATCACCGATGACAGTGTCACGGTCAATATAACAGAACGGTCCAATAATATTATTATCTCCTAATTTTGCGTCTGGATGTACAAAGGCAAGTGGACTAATTTTATTCATATATAATTACTTATTTTTTACTATCTGTGCTGTAAATGTAGCTTCGGAAACAACTTGATCTCCAACAAACATATATCCTTTCATTGAACTTATTCCGTGCCTCACAGGACTTAAAAGCTCAACTCTAAATAGCAAAGTGTCTCCAGGAACAACCTTCTGGCGAAATTTCACCTCGTCAATTTTTAGAAAATATGTTGAATACCTCTCTGGATTTTCAAGTTGACTAAGAACCAACAACCCTCCACACTGCGCCATTGCCTCAATCATCAAAACACCTGGCATTACTGGTTCATTGGGGAAATGGCCTATGAAAAATGGCTCATTTGCAGTTACATTTTTTACTCCAACAATACTTGTTGAACCAATAGATGTAATCTTATCAACTAACTGCATAGGATACCTATGTGGCAATAATTCACGAATGCGAATATTGTCCATAATAGGATCTTCATTAGGATTATATATAGGAGCTTGGACTTCGTGTTTGCGTATTTCTTTACGCATAAGTCTAGCAAACTTATTATTTATCGTATGTCCTGGTCTTGTAGCTATGATTCGACCTTTTATTGGCTTACCTATAAGAGCCATATCGCCAATAATATCGAGAAGTTTATGACGTGTACATTCATTTTCCCACATAAGAGGTTTATGCTGTATGTAACCAACCTTAGTTGCATTCATATGAGGAACTTTCAGAACATCAGCAAGTTGGTCAAGTTTTTCCTGACTTACCTCACGCTCATATATTACAATAGCATTGTCTAAATCACCACCTTTAATTAAATTGGCTTCAAGCAATGGCACAATATCACGTACGAAAACAAAGGTTCTAGCAGCAGCTATATCTTCATCAAAAGTGCTTGTATTATCAAGTGTTGCAAATTGACTATTGATAAACTTTGAATTAAAAGAACACATTGCAGTTAAACTAAACTGATCATCAGGAAGAATTGTAATAATTGAACCCGTTTCATCATCCTTTATTTCTATTTTATGGCGAATAATGTAATAGTCTTTAGCTGCATTTTGCTCTATTGTACCTATTTCCTTGATTTTCTTGGCATACATTGCTGCCGAACCATCCAATATAGGAAATTCCGGTCCATTTACTTGAATTAAGCAATTATCTATACCTGAAGCATATAGAGCAGCCATACCATGCTCTACAGTAGAAATACGTACATCTCCTTTCGCAAGGACTGTACCTCTCTGAGTATCAACCACATTTTCAGCAATAGCATCAATTATAGGTTGTCCATTAACATCTATTCTTTGAATTTTATATCCAGTATTTTCTGGAGCAGGATTAAAAGTTACCGTAAGATCCAATCCTGTATGCAATCCTTTTCCAAAGAGAGAAAAACTACCCTTTAGAGTTGTTTGCTTTGTAGTTTCCATATCTTATCGTTATTTTTGTTTTTTAAGTTCTGTAACTTCCTTTTTTAAATCCTCTATTTCCTTAAATAATTCAGGCAATTTTTGAACCAAAGCTTGCGATTTAAAATAAGACAGTTTACCCATTGGTGGAGTTCCTATAAGCATTTGATTACTTTTCAGATTGCCAATAACACCGCTTTGGCCACCTAAGAACACCTTATCACCGATTTCAATGTGTCCGGCTATACCAACTTGACCTCCAAACATGCACCATTGTCCAACCTTTGTACTTCCAGAAATACCCACCTGTGCAGACATTACCGTATTTTCTCCAACTTCAACATTGTGTGCAATTTGTATAAGATTGTCTAATTTTACACCTCTGCGTATAACAGTACTTCCCATAGTAGAACGGTCTATACATGTATTAGCACCAATTTCGACATCATCCTCTATTGTTACTATTCCGATTTGTGGTATTTTGTCATATCCATCCTTTCCGTTAGGAGCAAATCCAAAACCGTCAGCACCAATAACACTTCCTGAATGAATGGTTATTCTGTTACCTAATTTACATCCCATATAAACAGTAACGTTTGGATATATTATACAATCATTGCCCAACTTCACATTGTCTCCAATAACTGTATTTGGATATATTTGACATCCGTCGCCAATAACAGCTCCGTCACCAATACATGCAAAAGCTCCGATATATACATTCTTGCCAATTTGAGCATTTGAAGATATGAAGGCTAAAGAATCAACACCCGTTTTCTTTGGGTGCATAGCTGCATCATACATCTGTAATAGCTTAGCTACGCAATCACGAGCATTAACTACACGAATTATCGTTGTTTCGACAGGCTTATCTAATATTAATGTTTCATCAACAAGAACTACTGATGACTTTGTTTCATAAATATAATGAGTATATTTGGGGTTGGAAAGGAACGAGATTGCTCCCGGTACACCTTCCTCTATCTTTGCAAATGTATTGATTGTTACGTTTTCATTACCCTCAATACTACCCTGAATAAATTGGGCTATTTGTTTTGCTGTAAATTCCATATTTATATGTCAAATTCTATAATAATTTTGCAAATATAGCAATTTTTATTCAGTTATGATTAATAACTAAGATATTATTTGATTTTTAATGTTGTGATAATGATAGAATATACCTTACACTATCAATGTTAATGATTTTAAGCAAGCTTTGATAGTTCATCAGCCATTTGTTGCTGAAGATCACTAGCTTTTATCGCAGCTGCATCTGCATAATCAACGCCATTGCTAGCAAAAATTATACCACGTGAAGAATTAACAAGCAATCCACAATCCTTTGTGATTCCATATTTACATACTTCCTGTAGACTACCTCCTTGAGCTCCTACACCAGGAACAAGTAAGAAATGATTAGGTACAATTTTGCGAATGTCTTCAAACATTTTTCCTTGTGTTGCACCAACGACATACATCATATTATCTTCATTTCCCCATTCCTGACTTTTTTTCAAAACCTTTTCAAATAGTCTTTCTTCATTTTTATCTTCAATAAGTTGGAAATCATGGCTTCCCTTATTACTTGTTAGTGCTAATAATATAACCCACTTATTTTCATATTCAAGAAATGGTTTCACACTGTCCTCACCCATATAAGGCGCAACAGTCAAAGCATCTACTTTATATTCTTCAAAAAATGTTTTAGCATACATTGTGCTCGTATTACCAATATCACCTCGTTTAGCGTCTGCTATAATAAAATGTTCAGGATACGATGACTTTAAATAACTTATAGTGCGCTCAAAAGCTATCATTCCTTTAATACCGTAGCATTCGTAAAAAGCTAAATTCGGCTTATATGCTACACAATATTTAGCAGTAGCATCAATAATAGCTTTATTAAAAGCAAATATAGGATCTTCTTCTTTCAATAAATGTTTTGGAATCTTATTTATATCAACGTCAAGTCCAACACACAAAAAACTCTTTTTGTTGAATATTTGCTTTACTAAATCCGTTCTATTCATAATCAGTAATTCTATTGATTCTTATGTTTACAAACTTTCAGCCTTAAGTTTTTCAGAATTTTCAGCTACAGCTAAGGCGTCAATCATATCTTGAATGTTTCCACCAAGAAATCCCTGAAGATCATGGGTTGTATAACCGATACGATGATCAGTAACACGTCCCTGTGGGTAATTATATGTTCGAATCTTTGCAGAACGGTCACCCGTTGAAACAAGACTCTTCCTTCTGTTTGCTATATCATCTACATACTTTTGATGCTCACGATCATGGATAAATGTATACAAACGGCTTAAAGCACGGTCTTTATTTTTTGGCTGGTCGCGAGTCTCTGTACATTCAATAAGAATTTCCTCGATTTCGCCTGTATTTGGATTTTTCCATGGATAGCGCAATCTTACTCCAGATTCCACCTTGTTTACATTCTGACCTCCAGCACCACTAGAACGGAATGTATCCCATTTTACGTTACCTTCATTTATGTTAACTTCAAATTTGTCAGCTTCTGGCAACACTGCAACAGTAGCTGCACTTGTCTGCATTCTACCTTGAGATTCTGTAGATGGCACACGTTGCACACGATGCACACCACTTTCATATTTCATAGTGCCATAAACATCAGGCCCATTGATAACAAAGTCTATCTCCTTGTATCCACCGACAGCACCTTCAGATATATCAGTAATAATAAGATTCCAGCCCTTTGTATCACTATATCTCTTATACATATTAAATAAATCGCCTGCAAACAGTGCTGCTTCATCACCACCAGCACCGGCTCTAATTTCCATCTGGACATTTTTAGCGTCTTCTGGATCTTTAGGAACTAAAAGCATTTTAATTTTCTCTTCAATTTGTGGTTGTAGAGTTTCATTTTCTTGCAATTCCTCACGAGCCATTTCTTTCATGTCAGCGTCATTCTCATTTGTAAGAATGTCTTTTGCTTCCTTGATTGAATTCAGGCATGCAAGATAATTCTTACGTGCTTCCATAATGTCACCAAGGTCTTTCCATTCCTTCGTGAGTTTTACGTATCTTGATTGATCCGTTATAACATCTGGATCAGTGATAAGTGTGCTGACTTCTTCGAAACGGCTCTCAAGTCCGTCCAATTTCTCTAGTATGCTATTATTTTCTGGCATATATGTATATTAGTTGTTATCTTTTTGTGACAGAATATTTTAAAGGTTTTGGCACCTTTACTTTAATATTCAAAAGTTCCGAATTCTGATTTAATCGTCAGACTCTTATTCCCGTTCTCAATGTGACCTACTATTTGTGCATCAATATTAAACTCATTACTGATCTTGATTATCTCATCAGCAACTTCTGGTCTAACGTATATCTCCATTCTATGTCCCATGTTGAAAACCTGATACATTTCTTTCCAATCAGTTCCTGAACATTCTTTTATTGCCTTGAATAATGGTGGAATAGGGAACATGTTATCCTTTATAATTTTACAGTTATCACTTACAAAATGTAACACTTTAGTTTGTGCACCACCTGTACAATGTACCATACCATGAATTTCAGGACGTAACTTATCAAGTAATTTTTTAATGACAGGAGCATAAGTTCGAGTAGGAGAGAGTACTAACTCTCCGGCGTTCAAAGGACTACCATCTACAGAATCAGTTAATTTATATTTACCGCTGAAAACTAGTTCTTCAGGAACTGCATGGTCATAACTTTCTGGGAATTTTTCTGCAAGATATTTTGAGAAGACATCGTGCCTTGCACTAGTAAGTCCATTACTACCCATACCTCCATTATACTTATTCTCATATGTTGCTTGACCAGTAGAACTTAATCCAACAATAACGTCTCCAGGGCGTATGTTAGCATTGTCTATGACATCGCTACGTTTCATTCTGCAAGTTACGGTAGAATCAACGATAATGGTTCTTACAAGATCACCTACATCAGCAGTTTCACCTCCTGTAGGATAAATACCAATGCCCATATTACGCATTTCTGCCAAAAGGTCATCAGTTCCGTTTATAATAGCAGAAATCAAATCACCTGGTATCAACATTTTATTTCTACCAATTGTACTTGATACAAGAATATTGTCAACAGCACCAACACAAAGTAAATCATCTGTATTCATTACTATAGCGTCTTGGGCAATACCTTTCCAAACATTCAAGTCTCCTGTTTCTTTCCAATACATGTATGCAAGCGACGATTTTGTACCAGCACCATCTGCATGCATAATATTACAATATTCAGGATCTCCACCTAATATATCTGGAATTATTTTACAGAATGCCTGTGGAAAAATTCCCTTATCTATATTCTTGATAGCGTTGTGTACATCCTCTTTTGCTGCGGATACACCGCGCATCATATATCTATTATCCATAATATTTTTATATTATTATCTATCTTCATTCCAAAACTCCCAACTAGCAAAGGCCTGCAATAAAAGCATTTCTAAACCATTTTTAACTGTAGCACCTTTCTTAGCCCCATTCTGCATAAATAGTGTCATGTCTGGATTATATATAAGATCATACAATAGAGTATGATTATCCATAGATTCGTATGGTAAATCAGGACACTCATCTGCATGAGGATACATTCCACATGGCGTACAATTCACAATGACATTATATTCCTTAATAAGTTCTGGGGTGATTTTATTGTACTGAATAGTACCTGGGCGTTCATATCTACTTACAAAAAGAGTTTCAAGTCCCAATGACTTCAAACCATAATTAATAGCTTTTGATGCACCGCCAGTTCCTAGAACTAATGCCTTCTTATGACATTGTTCAATTAGAGGCTCTATACTCCTCGTAAACCCAATCACATCGCTATTATATCCTTTCAGAATTGTATTCTTCCCTTTATGAGAAATACGAATAACATTTACTGCACCGATAGCCCTTGCCTCTGGACTAATTTCATCAAGATAACTGATAACTTTCTCTTTATAAGGGATAGTAACGTTAAGTCCTTTAAGCTCTGGATTAGATGCAATAATCTCAGGCATTGTTTCAATGTTAGGTATCTCAAAATTGATATACTTAGCATTGATTTTTTCGTTTTCAAACTTTTCATTGAAATAGCCAATAGAAAACGAATGCCCTAACGGCATACCTATTAATCCATATTTATCCATATTTGTGATGTTTAAGAAAAATAATAATAGCTTTTATTTAGTAGCGAAATACATTGTGCATATACCAAATGTCAATCGCCTGAAACTAGCTTCTTCAAAACCAGCCTTATGCAATATTCCCAACATCACTTCCCCTTGGGGGAAAGCTTCAATTGTAGCTGTTAAATACTTGTATGCATTGCAATCTTTTGAGATTAACTTTCCATAAGTAGGAAGAATAGTATGTGAGTATATTTTAAATAACTGATGCATTGGAAAAGAAACAGGCTGTGTAAGTTCTACAATACTTAAGTGTCCTCCTTTTTTAAGTACTCGATAAATTTCACACAAACCCTTGTCTAAGTCTTGGAAATTACGAATACCAAAAGATGCAGTTACTGCATCAAATGTGTCATTTTCAAAAGAAAGGTTTAAACAATCTTCTTTTTTAAACGAAATAATGTCTTGCAGTCCTTCCTGTAACACCTTTTGTTTGCCAACATTCATCATTCCTTCAGAAATATCAGCACCAACAAGAGCTTCAGGCTCCAGCATCTTTGCTGATAAAATCGCAAAGTCACCAGTTCCTGTCGCTATGTCCAAAATATGCATAGGTTTGAAAGGCGCCAACTGTTTTATAGCTTTCTTACGCCATCCTTTGTCTATATCCAATGAGAGCCTATGATTAAGAGTATCATAAGTAGGGGCAATGTTGTCGAACATCTGTTCCACTAATTTGCCTTTATCTTCGTCTCTGCCATAAGGCTTTATTTTCTCTTGTTTATACATCATCTATTATATACATCACTAAATATTCCTAAATCGTTTAGTGTTTCGCTATTTTGAGATATTCAGATACGTTTTTCTCTATTCTAGCAGCAATATCACTACAGTCAGTTGTTTTATCAAGCTTTTCACCAGTTATATGCTCATAAAGTTCAATGTATCTTAGGCTAACACTTTCTGCATATTCATCAGTAATTTCCGGCATAGTCTGACCTGGTTCATTCATGAAATTATGTTCTATAAGCCATTGACGAACAAATTCCTTAGATAATTGTTTCTGAGGTTCGCCAGCATTGAATTTTCTCTCATATCCTTCAGCATAAAAATAACGGCTTGAATCAGGAGTATGAATTTCGTCAATTAAATAGACTTTACCATCATACTTACCAAATTCATATTTTGTATCAACAAGAATAAGTCCTTGTTTCTTAGCAATTTCCTGACCACGCTTAAATAGTTTTTTAGTATAGTCTTCCATTACCTCATAATCTTCTTTAGAAACAATACCTTGAGATATAATTTCCTCCTTTGAAATATTCATGTCATGACCTTCGTCTGCCTTTGTAGTAGGAGTGACTATTGGCTCTGGAAAATACTGATTTTCCTTCATTCCATCAGGAAGCTTAACTCCACAAAGTTCTCTGCATCCTTCATTATAAGAACGCCATGCACTACCTGTAAGAATTGAGCGGATAATCATTTCAACACGGAATCCTTCACATTTAAGTCCTACTGTTACCATTGGGTCTGGTGTAGCAAGTTTCCAGTTTGGACAGATATCACTAGTTGCATCAAGGAACTTTGCAGCTATCTGATTTAACACTTGTCCCTTAAAAGGTATACCTTTTGGCAGGACTACGTCAAAAGCCGAAATTCTGTCTGTTGCAACCATGACCATAAGGTCATCATTGATGTTGTAAACGTCACGAACTTTGCCGTGGTAAATACTTTTCTGTCCATCGAAATGGAAATCCGTTTTAGTTAAAGCCTTCATTTTAAATATTAATTAATATCGTTTTCTATCTTTTCTAATATTGCAAACTCTCCGTCATCATTAAAGCGTTCACGTAGTTTTGCTTTTTTAATATTGTTTTCTTCCTTCTCTTTTTGCTTACTTATATCATATTTGTCATAAGCATTCACTATACGAGTAACTAGCTTATGTCTGACAATATCTTTTTCGGCAAGATTAACAATACTAATACCTTCTACATGTTCAAGAATTTTAAGTGCTTCCTTGAGTCCACTTTTTTGTTCTCTCGGTAAGTCTATTTGCGTCATATCTCCAGTTATAATCATTTTCGTGCTCCATCCCATTCTGGTCAGAAACATTTTTATTTGTTGAGGTGTTGTATTTTGCGCCTCATCAAGAATTACGACGGCATCACTTAAAGTTCTTCCTCTCATAAAAGCCAGAGGAGCAATCTGTATTATATGTTTTTCCATCATGTCCTGTAATTTTGCCGCAGGAATCATGTCTTCTAAAGCATCATACAGAGGTTGTAAATATGGATCTATTTTATCTTTCATGTCGCCTGGAAGAAATCCAAGTTTTTCACCAGCTTCAACCGCTGGACGACTCAAAATAATTTTCTTTGCAGTCTTTTCTTTTAATGCTTTTACTGCTAAAGCTATACTAAGATAGGTTTTACCTGTTCCTGCAGGTCCAACAGCAAACGTCATATCAGTTTTCTCAAATGCATCGATAATTTTTTGTTGATTTTCAGAGCGACTCTTGATAGGTCGTCCAGATATATTGTAAACCAATACACCTTTAGTTGCGTCAGACTTAGTTTTCTTTCCTTTTATGATATCAAGAATATCTTCGTCTGTAATCGAATTGTATTTCAAAACGTGCAAACGCATAGTTTCAATGTCTTCTTCTATTTTAGCCATTTCTTCCTCATCGCCTAAAACCCTTATTACATTGTCACGTGCAACGATTCTGAGTTTAGGAAACAGGGACTTAATCATCTGTAAATGACTATTATTGACACCATAGAAGACTACCGGGTCAATTTCTTCCAGAACTATATGCTTCTCTATCAATGTGTGAGATACTTAAATTTTAGGTGCAAAATTATTGTTTTTTTTTGAGATTACCAAATATTTAGTATATCTTTGCATGACTAAAAATGAAGTTTATAAAATCATGAAGATATCAAAGAATAGATTTATACAGAGTTTTGGTATTATTGTTGTGTTACTTGGCATAATAAGATGCACGTTTCCAAATATTGTTAAAACGCATCTTGGTGCATCAAAGTCTAATAGCTCATACAATAAATCTATAGAATCTGCTGATAAATCTATTGAAAAGACAGAAGAGTTTTCACAAAAGATACCCGTGGCTTCTAAGTTCTTTAATAAAGATGGTTCTTTAGTGAAAAATAAAATATATAGTGTACCTAATTTTGGGTATGCCTTCCCTGATCAGAATGACGTGCAATTGATTTCGGCAAAGAAATATGGTGTAAATCCAGTTCAGAATCGTAATGAAGCAGAACAAAGAATAGGGGAACTTGTATATATTGGCAGCAATCCATACTTTTGTGTAGACAACTTGAAATCCAGCATTCCATACCTTGTTCCACGTGCTGCAGTTTTACTTCAAGATATCGGTCGTAATTTCTTTGATTCTCTGCAAGTTAAAAGGATACCACTACATAAGATTATTATTACTAGCGCAATGCGTTCAAAGTCTGATGTGCAAAAATTGAGAAGCCATAATGGTAACGCTACACAAAATAGTTGTCATCTTTATGGAACCACTATTGATGTGTGTTACAACAGATACAAAACAGTAGAAGCTCCTGGTGAAAATAGGCGCAAAGTAAGAAACGATACATTAAAGTGGGTGCTAAGTGAAGTCCTTAATGATATGCGCGAACAAAATCGCTGTCACATTAAATATGAAGTTCATCAAGGATGCTTTCACATAACAGTTAAATAGAAATCTCCCTGTTTTATATTTTCTTTCTTTAGGTAATTCATAAAAAGGTTTGTAAATTCATAATTTTTCAATCCCCATTTCGGTGCTATAAGCATATCTGATGGAGACTGACTTACAAAGCGTTCCAATACAATATCAGGATTGAGATTACGAATATACTCTGCTAATAATTTTATATATTCATCAACACTATAAACCTTAAAAGGTCTTTCAGCGTATTGAGCAGCTAGCTTTGTCCCCTTTATTACTTGTAGTTGGTGGATTTTAAGTATATCTATTGGTAGTTGTGATATCGTTCGAGCTTGATTAAAACACTCCTCTTCGTTTTCACCAGGCAAACCTAAAATAACATGTCCGCAGCATAATATTCCATGCTCATGTGTCCGACATATCGCATCGCGACTACATTCAAAGTCATGTCCTCTATTAATTTTTTTCAATGTTTTATCGTTTGCGCTCTCTATGCCATATTCAATTATAACAAACGTACGTTTATTAAGTTCTTCAAGAAAATCAAGTAAATCATCACTAATACAATCAGGTCGAGTGCCGATTACGATTCCAACAACGTCTTCTATTTCCAAAGCTTCACTATACATTCTCTTTAACTCGTCAATAGGTGCATAGGTATTTGTAAACGCTTGAAAATATGCTAAATATTTCATGTCAGGATATTTGTTTCCAAAGAACTTCTTACCTTCTAAAATCTGTTGAGATATAGATTTTTTAGGATTGCAATACGATGGATTAAATGTTCTGTTATCACAAAACACACATCCTCCATAGCTGATTTTACCATCTCTATTTGGGCATGAGAAACCAGCATCAATACTTATTTTTTGCACCTTATATGGTAATACCGTTTTTATCCAAGTAGAATAATCATTATAATATCCGTTCATGCCACAAAGGTATGAAAAAAATGTCCATGTATTAATACTTTTACTTTATTTTGCTGTTATTGTGTAACAAAAAGACGAAAATTATAAATTATTTATTTTGTTTTTAATCGTTGCTCGCTTATAATAGATATTTTTTGCTTAATTTTGTATTCAAATTATAAACACTTAATTTTCATCTTATGAAGAAATTTTTTGTAATGTGTATATCTTTAATTTTTGCTTCATCACAAATGAATGCCAATAAGATTATAACATTGAAAGATGTTACAGGAAACACCTTTTCGCCACAGTATGTTACAGGAGTAAATCCCCTTCCAGGAACAGATCAATACGCTAATATTAGCGAAAATAAGAAGCAGATTCTGACTTATTCGTTCAAGAATGGAAAACAGACTGGAATAATGTTCGACGTTTCTAACACTCAGGGAGAAAAAATTAAAGACTTTGATGGATATATATTATCACCGGATTCAAAGTATTTACTTATTCAGACAAATACTCATAAGATTTACAGGCGTTCTTTTACCGCAACATATTATATATATAATGTGGCAAGTCGCAAACTTGACAGACTCTCAGATGGTGGTCCACAACAAACACCAACTTGGTCACCTGATGGACAACAGATAGCATTCGTTAGAGGCAATAATATTTTCCTCGTAAAATTATTATATGGCAATTCAGAAAGTCAGATTACTAAAGATGGAAAATTTAACGAAATAATTAATGGTATACCAGATTGGGTAAATGAAGAAGAGTTTTCTACAAATAGTTCTTTATGCTTTACAGCCGACAGCAAGATGATATGTTGGGTAAAATATGACGAAAGTAGAGTTAAACAATATCCATTGGAATTATATAAAGGAGAAGCACCTAGCATTGATAGCAATGCTGTTTACCCTAGTATATATTCATATAAATACCCTAAAGCAGGTGAAGACAATTCTTTAGTATCTGTTTGGAGTTATAACATAAGCAGTCATAAAACTAATAAACTTCAAGTTCCTTTAAATTCGGACGGATATATACCAAGAATCAAGCCAACAACTGAAGCTGAAAAGGTTATTGTTTTCACGATGAATCGCCATCAAGATGAACTGAATCTATATAGTGTAAATCCACGCACTACAACATCACAGCTTTTGATAAAAGAAAAGACAGACAAGTATGTTAAGGAAGAGGCTATGGAAGGAATTATCATAGGAAAGAATTCCATAATCTTCCCAAGTGATCGTGATGGTTATATGCATTTATACCAATATAGTATGAATGGCAGTTTAGTGCGCAAAATTGGCAATGGAAATTACGATATAACAAATGTTTATGGATTTGACGAAGCATCAGGAGATGTCTATTATCAGGCAGCAGCGCTTAATGCACATGATAGACAGATATATGTTTCTAAGAAGAACGGCAATATCGAACGGCTGACAAATGCCGCAGGTTATAACTCAGCCATCTTCTCTGGTGATTATAAATATTTCCTAAACACATGGGGTGATTACAATAATCCTTATGTATTCACGATTAGAAACAATGATGGAAAGATTATCTCAACTCCTGTCACTAACAATGAACTAAAAGAAAAAATAAAAGAATATGGTTTTACACCACGAGAGGAATTCTCGTTTACTACATCTGAAGGTGCAAAACTTGACGGTTGGATGGTTAAACCAGCTAATTTTGATAAGAACAAAAAGTATCCTGTGATAATGTTCCAATATAGTGGTCCTGGAAGCCAACAAGTTTTAAATTCATGGAGTGCAGGTTCTATGGGAAATGGGGGTGCATTTGACCAGTATTTAGCACAACAAGGATTTATTATTGCATGTGTTGATGGTCGAGGTACTGGCGGTCGAGGTTCTGAGTTTGAAAAATGTACATATCTTAAGATTGGTGAATTGGAATCTAAAGATCAAGTTGAAACAGCACTTTGGTTGGGCAAACAGGAATATGTAGATAAAGACAAAATTGGTATTTGGGGATGGAGCTTTGGTGGATTCAACACTTTGATGTCAATGAGTGAAGGAACTCCAGTGTTCGCTGCTGGTGTTGCCGTAGCCCCACCAACAAACTGGCATTTCTATGATACAATATATACGGAGCGCTATATGAGAACACCAAAGGAAAATGCACATGGATATGCAACTAATCCAATAGAACGTGCAAATAATCTTCATGGTGCATTACTTATATGCCAAGGTCTTGCCGATGATAATGTTCATCCACAAAACACTATTGAATATTCAGAGGCCTTGGTTCAAGCAGATAAAGACTTTAAGGAAAATTTCTATACTAATAGGAATCACGGTATAAGCGGAGGTAACACACGTAATCATTTGTTAAGACAAATAACAACTTGGTTTACAGAAAACCTTAAATAAAATAAAATGGGCAGGAATTAAACATCCTGCCCATTTTATTTTATTCTATTATTCCAGCATTAAGCCAGGATTTAACTAAACTGTCAACATCAGATTTAGCTGTAATTTCGTCTACATCATATTCTTCTGTCAACAATTTGACAAGTTCAACTTCTGAAAATTCCTTATCCTGAATATTTTTCCAAAGATAGGCAGAACTTTCATTCATACTGATGATATTGCTGAAATCAATATTTTCTTCACCTTCGGCTATAATTACATTCTCACCACATATCTGGCGAAGATTAAATCCAATTTTTGTCTTCATTTATTTATTTTATTGTTATACTATTCCAAATAATCTTATCCATATTCTCCTATAAAAAGCCAATAAGTAACGTCGGATAGGGTATAGGTTCATCCAAATAAACGAATATATTTTCCATTTCATCCCATCAGTCCTATCAATTCTATTACTTCCTTTTCTGTAAAATCCAATTGCCGTTCCCAAAATATCTGCTTTAAGACAATTTTCATTACTTAAATTACCATCTCCTCGGAGTGTTATTGCGTTATTGTCTATTTTTACAATTCTGTGTAAGACAAATTTATGTGGTAATATTTCGGCAAGAACTGCGTCACCAACTTTTATATAGTCAGTCTTTTTCAATAAAGCCTTATCACGGTTATCTTCCAAAAAAGGACGCATGCTATATCCTCTAAGTAGTAGAGTTACAGTATGTCCTTCTCTAAGGATGTTAGCAATTTCTGGTAACAGAGATGCATTGCTAAAAGTTTTCTTTATTGTTTCGATATCGTCTTGTTGCATATTTCTGCTGCTTCTTTCTCTGGTGTGCAATGCAAAGTGTAAATTGATACTTTTTCAATTATCCGACTTACAACATTACATATATTATTGAATATATCTTTGTCCCATTTCATTGACGAGCACGATGGCAATACAGATGCAAAAGATTCAACTGGTGACAATCTATCTACACTGTTTATTTTAGCCCTGTCAATACGTGTGATTGCTCCGAGTGGTGCTTTCACATTTCTGTAACATGGAGTTTTACCGCTCCATGGACTACCATAAATATACGGAATGCCATCTAGTAGCCTTATTACAGGATTGTCATCATTCATAAGATCGCAATTTGGAATATATTTCAACCACAAACTTACCTGAGTACTTTTACCAGTTCCGCTTTTGGCTATAAAAGCATAACCATAATTATTATGTCTAACCAATGAGGCATGCACAAGAACCGTATCTTTAGAACTTCCTGCAAAAGCCATAATAAGCATTAAGGCATTGTTTAAGCCAAAACGCCGCATATTACTAGTACCATACAAACTACATTTGCAGTCCGAGAAATCCTTATTTGTAATCAAAAGTACACAGTCTTCACCTTTGATATTCTTAATTACAAACTGATATCCTCCGTCATCAAGTCTATCAACAACGGTGTCACCATTACCTGTATCAAAAGTCCTTATCCGATGAACTCTATCACTGTCAATAAGACTAACAGCCTCATCTATGGTTAGTGTAAATAGTACATTCTCGTTTAAAGATCTATCACATTTAAATGGAACAAATGATGGCAACAAACTTAGAATACTAAGTTCATTGCCATTATTATTTATATTTATTATATGGTCGGCAATCCTATAATATGAATTCATAAAACAATTTATTTTCTATATTAGTGCCTTGGACCATTTCCATGACCGCCCATCATTCCACCATCTTTTTGATTCGGCTTTTCACCTCTTGGCTTCATGAGTTCATGTTTTTTACCGTTTTTCTTTGCCTTAACAGCCTCTATTTCTATTTTTTTAGCGGTT
>OCTV010000385.1_pt1 | contig 17861 bp, 15 predicted proteins | sample 1539101 | NCBI WGS metagenome assembly OCTV01 (sample SAMEA3991422, study PRJEB22521) | metagenome | biome: anthropogenic terrestrial biome; feature: sewage plant; material: sludge | place: Sweden | collected 2012-09-26 | reverse complement strand
TGAAGCTTCTGAAAATAATAGCAATTCCAACAAGAAGAAGTATTACAGGGACCATTACCTTCCACGCTTGTTTATAACTTAATACTTCACGTTCGCTCAAAAATAATAAAACACCAACTCCGACTCCGATTACATTGCCAACCTGAATACCTGTTGAAATCATACTTACAACACAAGGAATGATAATAAACAATGTCCACCATCCGTCAAAAAATACCGAACCCCACCAGTCAAGAGCTTGGCCAAGAAAAGCGATACCAAATGCAATGAAAATCAATCCGATAAGTGTGTTTGAAATTTTATTTCTCATAATTGTTCACCTCATAAAAACATATCCCGAAGTATTCCTTCGGGATTAATTGATTAACCAAGATCAGTCATAGCAATCATTTCAGGGAAAACGTTTGCGGGTGTATCCTGAAGAAAAGTTGTATTGACATGACCGCTTATTGTTGCACCTTCAATAACTGTAAGAGTTGATACGTTAATATCACCGATGATGTAAGCGTCTGATTTGAATTCAGCTTTGCCATTGATATCAATGTTGCCCTTAACTTTACCGTTCATATCAAGGTACTGAGCAGCTATATTACCAAGTATAAGTGAATCTCTGTCAAACTTAACCTGACCCTTTGAGCTAACGTTACCCTGAATCTGTGAGCCAGCCATTGAAGCATTGTTGCAGTCAAGATTTCCGATTACTTTACCTGAAATGCTTGCGTTCTTAGTGCTGAGAACATCACCTTTGATACTTCCTTCAACAGTAACGTTTGCGAAAGAACGGATATTACCTTCAATAATTGTATTTCTTGAAATAACAGTCTGCTCTTCAACATCGGTGTAAGGGGATCCAGCTACCTGACGAGCCTGAGGTTCTGGTGCAGAAGTCCTTGCTTCCTGCTGTGCAGGTCTTGCGCTCTGCTGCTGATAGCCTTCATTTCGTGCAGTATATGTACTCTGTGTATTTTCCTGTGCATATGTTCTTTGTTGTGTAGGCTGCTGAGCAACAGTCTGTTCTTTTGTTTCAGCAGGAGCAGAAGTACGCTCTAAATATCTGTCAAGATCGGTTTTCTGACCCTGATTTGATGCTTCAGTGCCGTCATCCTTAACATCTTTTTTAAGGATGTCTTTAACAGCCTGGCTGAAATTATCTTTTAAACTCATTTTAGCTCTCTCCTTTAATTTATGTATCCAAAAGTAATTGGTTTATCTTTATTTTCAAGCTTGTCAAATTTATAGCCCTGCGTCTTAAGCTTCTTAATCAGATCTTCAAGGACGGTAACAGTTGGCTGATTTGTAGGGCCTGTATGCAACAGAACAACAGCACGCGACTTGCCGTTCATTGCTTTTGTGACATTATTATAAATACTCGTCCAGTTAGCGGATGTTGATGCATCTTCTGCGCTAACATTCCAGTCGTAATAAACAAATCCGCGACGGAGCATTTCAGCAATAATCTGCTTATAGATAGTTGGGTTATATTTGTTTATGCTTCCACCTGGGAACCTGAAGATTGTTGGTTTTACGCCAGTATTTTTACATATGTAATCGTATGCAAGATAAAAGTCATCAAGGAAATTGTCAACACTTGCATAAATTTTATTATAATCGTGTGAATATGAATGGATACCTATTGAATGTCCTCGCTTGACAATCTCTTTAAGGTATTGTTTGCCCTGCTCAGATTCATTCCCGACAACAAAAAATGTTGCTTTGATGTTGTATTTATCGAGAATGTTGAGGACATCCCTTGTGTTGCTTGAAGGGCCATCATCAAATGTAAGATAAACGGTATTCTTTGTTTCAACGAATTTATCAGGAGCTGTTGCATATAACTCAGGATATTTTTTCCTGTAAGCAAGTTCGCTCCCCGGGGCATTGAAATTTGCTTTATATATTTTATCTGAAAGATTTATATTGTGTTTTTTAAGACCGTTTATAAGGTCGTCAGTAGTGTAGTTGTTCATTAAAAACATGTTGCAGAAGTTATCGATTGAAGTACTGCTTATCCTGTCATTCATTACTTGCAAGGCTTCAGATTTCTTTGAAAGGTCTTTTTCAAGTTTGTTGCATCTGATAATAAAAACTGTAAGAATTATTAAGGGAACAAGAAAAATCGAAATAAGTACTGCGACTATCAGGTGCTTGAAAAATCGAACGCTTCCAAAGTACATTTAATCACTCCAAAGTTTGTAGAAGATTAAGAATTAGGATAGTACAATAATACATATTAATAATACCTTAACAATATTTTTTTGTCAAGCAAATAGCTATAAAACAATATAAAAATAGGAATATTTGTACAAAGTTTACAACTTGTCAATGCGGTTTATGGTGTTTTCTATTTCCTCCTCAAGACAGGCGTAAAACATAGTGAAAAGTATATCAACAGCGCCAAGAAGAAACATATTTTTGTTTTTAATCTCTGACAGCTCAGGGATACGGGTAAAGATAAATGCCTTGTACCAGTCAGCGTTATAAGGTGGAACAGGTTTTTTTGTCTTGACAAGCTTCTTTATTTCATCATAGCTTTCAGGTATAGTGTCAAGATAATTTCTTGCGCCCTTTGAGATGACATTATCATAAATTGCTTTAAGCTGGTCATCGGTAAGAGTTTGGTTGTTGATTGTGAGATTTTTAAGAACAGGAATTCTGATAGCAAAGCTGTATACAATAAGTGAAAGAACGTTGTTGTATTCAGGTGAACTCATTTCACTGCACTTGTCTGCGTTGATACGGAGACCAAGTTCCTGAAGGAAGTCAATATTAGTAAGGTTATTCAGAACAACCTTAAGTACATCTTTAATATTACAGTTGTAGAAATCGTCTTCAGCAAGTGAATAAATATATTTAATTGAATTATAAAGGCTTACTCCGCTCTTGACAATTACATCAGAAATTATCGAAACTGCAGCACGCTCACTTTGAAATTCCATAATATTCTCCTTGTTATTTAAGATAAAATAATTATATTACAAAAGGGGTAAAAGTTCAATTGTTTTTCAAAAAAACTAATATAATAATAGGTGTTATACAGCATTATTACAAATATTTCAAAACCACTTTCTTTTTCAAATAAAATGTATTATAATAGTATTACTTAATTTTTGTTCAGAAGGGATATAAGTATGAATATATTAATAGTCGGTTGCGGTAAAGTCGGCTCAAATCTCGCCTCAGTTTTAATTAAACAAGGGCATGACGTTTCAATTGTTGACAGGAATGAAGAGAATTTTGATTTACTCCCTAATGATTTTAATGGATTCACTACAGTCGGCGTTCCAATTGATCTTGATGTTCTTAAAAGAGCTGGAATAGAGAGTTGCGATGCGCTTGCAGCGGTAACACCAAACGATAATATCAATATTATGGTGTGTGAAGTTGCAAAAGAGTTTTTTAATATACAGAATGTTTTTGTAAGAATATATGACCCAAACAGAGAAGAAGTTTTTTCAAGACTCGGGATGTACACAATATGTCCTACAAACCTTACAGTATCAGCAATATGCTCAGTGTTAAACCATAATACTCTGTGCAAGACAATTCACCTTGGTACAAGGACACTCACATTCTCAAAAATGGATATTCCAAAATCCTTTATCGGACTTAAGGTTAGTGAAATAAACTATGAAGAGAAGGAAGTCCTTTACGCTGTTGAGCGTAATGGCGAGTTAAGACTTGTCGGTATTGATAATATTGAGCTTCAGAAGGACGATAAGCTTGTATTTTCAAAAATTGTTGATTAGCTTTTAATAGGAGGGCATATGAAAGTAACAATTGTTGGTGGCGGAAAAGTCGGATATTATCTTGTAAAAACGCTTGTTGAGCATGGATATGAGCCGACAATAATAGAAATTGATAAAAAGACCTGCTCGATGATAGCAAATGAGCTTGATATACCTGTTATCTGCGGTGATGGAACAAGTGTTGAAGTTCTTGAGGCTGCTGGTGTTGCACAGACTGATGCTGTTATTGCAGTTTCAGGTCAGGATGAGGACAACCTTGTTGCCTGTCAGCTCGCAAAGAAAATATTCAATGTTGAAAAAACTGTTGTAAAGGTTAACAACCCGAGGAATTCACAAGTTATGAAAAAGCTCGGCGTTGATAATGTTATCAGTTCCACAGACAGAATAGTTGAAATGTTCGAGCGTGAGGTTGACACTTCAAAAATCAAAGAGCTTATTTCACTTAATCATGGAACAAGTGCTATTGCACAGATTGAGCTCCCTGATAATTATAAATTTAACGGAACAACTCTTCAGGAACTTAAGCTACCGGACAGCATAAATATTATTTCAATAGAAAGAGATCAGGAGCTTATTGTCCCTCGTGGTAACACTGAGCTCAGAAGCAATGATACACTTCTTGTACTTTCAAACAATATTTCTACCGCTAAGATTCAGGCGATATTAAAGATTAAATAATTCTATCAGGAAGGATATGAAAATGGATTTGGTATATACTCTCGGTGTAGACGTAGGTTCAACAACAGTCAAAACAGTTATCTTAAAAGAAGACGAGATAATTTACACAAAATATGAGCGCCACTTTTCAAAGGTGCGTGAAACTGTTATAGAGCAATTAAAGCTTATTGCACAGCAATATCCTGATGCTCAGTTTAAGATATGTATTACAGGTTCAGCAGGACTTGGTATAGCAAGTAGCGCAAATCTCCCGTTCGTGCAGGAGGTTTATTCCGCATACATAGCTGTAAATAAAACATATCCTGATGCTGATGTTGTTGTTGAGCTTGGCGGTGAGGATGCTAAAATCATCTTCCTGACCGGTGGCGTTGAACAGAGAATGAACGGATCCTGTGCTGGTGGTACAGGTGCTTTTATTGACCAGATGGCAACCTTGCTTGGAATTACACCAACTCAGCTTGATGAGCTTTCACTCAAGGCTGAAAAAATATATCCTATCGCTTCCCGCTGTGGTGTTTTCGCAAAGAGCGATATCCAGCCACTTTTAAATCAGGGTGCTAAAAAAGAAGATGTCGCAGCTTCAATTTACCAGGCTGTTGTTGACCAGACAGTTTCCGGACTTGCACAGGGACGTGAAATTCAGGGTAAGGTTTTATTCCTCGGTGGACCATTATCATTCTTAAAAGGACTTGGAAACGCTTTTGTAAGGACTCTTGGACTTGATGAAGAAAATTCAATCTTCCCGGAACTTGCACCTTGCTTTATGGCATATGGTTGCGCTCTTCACGCTGAAAAGATTTCAGAGCCTGAAACTATTGAGGAAATCTGTGACAAGATTATCACAGCCAAAACAGTAGAAACAGTTTCACACGGAAAACGACTTTTTGAGTCTAAGGAAGAATACCATAAGTTTGTTGACCGTCACGCTAAGTTTGATCTCAAATACGAGGATATACAGACCTATAAGGGCGATGCTTATCTTGGAATAGATGCAGGCTCAACCACAACAAAGCTTGTGCTTATCACTCCTGACGGAAAGCTATTGTATAATCACTATTGTTCAAATAAGGGACAACCTCTTGATATAGTTTCAAAGAAATTACAGGATATTTATGAGCTTGCAGGTGACAGAACAAACATCCTTTCAGGTGCAGTAACAGGTTATGGCGAAGATATGATAAAAGCAGGACTTCGTCTTGACTTTGGTATTGTTGAAACTGTTGCTCACTATACGGCTGCTTCATACTTCTGCCCTGATGTTGATTTCATTATGGATATCGGCGGACAGGATATAAAGTGCTTTAAAATTAAAAACAAAGCAATCGACAGCATTATGCTCAACGAGGCTTGTTCATCGGGCTGTGGCTCATTTATTCAGACATTTGCATCAGCACTCGGTTATGATATTGCTGATTTTGCAAAGCTCGGACTTTATTCAAAGAACCCTGTTGACTTAGGTTCAAGATGTACTGTATTTATGAACTCCTCTGTGAAACAGGCACAAAAAGACGGCGCTTCTGTTGAAGATATTTCAGCTGGCCTGTCAGGAAGTATTATCAAGAACGCTATATATAAGGTTATTAGAGCAAAGAGTGTTGAAGAACTCGGTAAAAACATTGTTGTTCAGGGGGGGACCTTCCTCAACGATGCAGTTCTGCGTTCATTTGAGCTTGAATTAGGAAGGAATGTTATCCGCCCTGCAATTGCTGGATTAATGGGTGCGTTCGGTTGTGCTCTATATGCAAAAGAACACACAAATAAAGGCACAACATCAAATGTTATCACAAGTAAAGAACTTGATGAGTTTTCATATACATCAACATCCGGTCAATGTAAGGGCTGTACAGCAAACTGTAGCCTTACAATACTTAAATTCAATAACGGACACAGATTTATTTCAGGTAACCGTTGCGAAAAGGGTGCCGGAATCAAGAATTCAACTCTTGACCTTAATCTATACGAATATAAGTACAAGAAAATCCTTGCGATAAATGATACTAAACCTGAAAAGCCAAAAGCAAAGGTCGGTATTCCATTGGTACTAAGCTACTATGACTTATTGCCTTTGTTCAATTCACTGTTCACAGAGCTTGGCTTTGAAGTTGTATTATCTGACGAATCCTCAAGGGATACTTATTATAAAGGTCAGCATACAATTCCATCAGATACAGTATGCTACCCTGCAAAGCTCGTTCACGGTCATATTGAAACATTATTTGAAAAGAAAGTTGACTTCATATTCTATCCTTGTATGAGCTATAATATCAATGAGGGACAAAGTGACAACCACTTTAACTGTCCTGTTGTTGCTTATTATCCAGAGCTTTTAAAGGCTAATATGAAAAAGCTTAATGATGATAATTTTATCACTCCATATATTGATCTTAACAGAAGAAAACACGTTGTTAAGGAACTTGTTGCATCATTAAAGAAGTATGGTGTTTCAAAATCTGCTGTGGCAACTGCACTTGATAATGCTTTTGAGGTTTATGAAAAATATCAAAAGGATATTGAAGATAAGGCTCAGGAGATTATCACAAAAGCAAGAGAAGAGGGAAGAAAAATCATCGTTCTTGCCGGCCGTCCATATCATATTGACCCTGAAATAAATCACGGTATCCACAAGCTGATTTCTTCACTTGGTATGGCTGTTATTACCGAAGACAGTGTTTCACCACTTGCAGACAACGGAAAGCTTGATATTTTAAATCAATGGACATACCATTCAAGATTATACAGAGCAGCAAATTACGTTATAGAAAATCCTGATATGCAGATGGTACAGCTTGTTTCATTCGGTTGCGGAATTGATGCTATTACAACAGATGAATTAAGAGCTATACTTGAGCAGAACGGAAAATTATATACTCAGCTCAAAATTGATGAGATTAATAACCTTGGTGCGGCAAAGATAAGACTCAGAAGCCTTGTTGCAGCAATGGACAAGAAGGAGGAAGAAAATGTCGCAGCCAGATAAAAACCCAGCAATGTCTTCATCAAGAGTAAAAGCTTCACGCTTTACTGATGATATGAAGGCAACACACACAATACTTGTACCCGACATGCTTCCTATTCATTTCAGCCTTATACTTTCTGTTTTCAGACAGTATGGATATAAAATGGAGCTCCTTAAGACATCAACAAAAAGCGTTATTGATGAGGGACTTAAAAATGTCCACAACGATACCTGTTATCCTGCTCTACTTGTAATTGGTCAGTTTATGGAAGCTTTAAAAAGCGGAAGATATGATGTGAATAAAACTGCCCTTATGATCACACAGACTGGTGGTGGTTGCAGAGCATCAAACTATATTCACCTTTTAAGAAAAACTCTTAGCACAGAGTATCCGCAGGTTCCAGTTATTTCGCTTAACTTCAGCGGACTTGAAAAAGGTCGCGCTATGCCTATTACTGTCCCTATTGCATTAAAGCTTATCTTAGCTATTTTATATGGCGATATGCTTATGCTTTTATATAATCAGTGCAAGCCGTATGAACTTGTTGAGGGTGCAACAGATAAAGTCCTCGAAAAGTGGGAAAATATTCTTAACGATAAGATTGCTAGGAATAAATTCCTGTCAATTAAGAAAACCTATCTTGCTATTCTTGATGACTTTGCACAGATTGAACGTTCAAAGCAAAGGAAACCTCGTGTAGGAATTGTCGGTGAGATTTATGTAAAATACTCACCACTTGCCAACAATCATCTTGAGGAATTCCTTATTTCAGAAGGTTGTGAACCTGTTGTTCCTGGACTTCTTGACTTCGTTCTTTATTGTGCTATCAATACAGTAAACGACGGAAAATTATATGACTTTAAGAACAAAGCAACTTTTTTCAACAAAATCGGTTATGATGTTCTTTATAAAAAGCAAAAGCAGATGATTAAGGTTATCAAGGAGCACGGAGTATTCATTCCTCCTCATAATTTTGAAACCTTACGTCATGATGCTGATAAATACATTCATCAGGGTGTAAAAATGGGCGAAGGCTGGCTTATTACTGCTGAAATGGCAGCTCTTGCACAGACGGGTACAGAAAATATAATCTGCACACAGCCATTTGGTTGTCTCCCAAACCATATTGTTGCAAAGGGTATGGCAAGACGTATTAAGGAATCCTTCCCTGATGCTAATATCGTTGCTATTGACTATGATCCAGGTGCAACAAAAGTAAATCAGGAAAATCGAATTAAGCTTATGCTTGCAAATATTAAGAAGTAATCAATAGGGGAAGACGCAAGTCTGCCCCTATAATTTTATGAAATGCCAAATAGAGGGTAAATTATGCAGAACGCTAAAACCAACGCAATGAGAATACTTGATTCAGAAAGTCTTGAATATGAGGTTCATTTTTATGAGTCTGGCGATTCAGTAGACGGAATATCCGTCGCTCATAAGCTCGGTCAGGATGTGAACCGTGTTTTCAAGACGCTTGTCACAAAAGGCAAATCGACTTATTTTGTGTTTGTAATTCCTGTCGCAGAAGAACTTGACCTAAAGAAAGCCGCAAAATCCGTATCAGAAAAAAATGTGGAAATGATTCACGTTAAGGATATCAACAAAGTAACAGGATATATCCGTGGCGGATGCAGCCCTGTAGGAATGAAAAAAATTTTTAAAACTGTGATTAACTCCACAGCACTTGATTTTGATAAAATTATCTTCAGCGGTGGCAAAATTGGTGTACAGATTGAAATGTCGCCAAAGGAGCTTGCAACACTCATCGGTGCAGATTTTGATACAATAACAGCCTAGAAAAAGAAACAAAACAACCCCTTCTGACATATACTGTTTGAAGGGGTGATTTTTATGCTTCCAGCTTTATTACTTGTCATTGCTGTGTGCATTGATGCTTTTGCAACATCAATATCATACGGAATTAGTAAAATAAAAATTCCTTTCATTTCTGCACTTATAATAAGCATTACAGGAACAGGCTTTCTTGCGTGTTCGCTTTTTTTTGCACGGATACTCTCGGAGTTCATTAATCCACAGGTATGCATAATAGTGAGTGTAACTTTACTTATTGCTCTTGGAGTAATTAACCTTTTTCAGAATACAATCAAATCATATCTGAAAAAACATAAGGGCAGGAAGAATGTCAGCTTTTCGCTCTTTGACGTTTCCTTTGTGATTGATATTATTCTCGATGATACAAAAGCTGATGCTGATAATTCAAAATATCTTTCATCGAGTGAAGCGTTCGCTCTGGCTATAGCTCTGTCAATAGATTCACTTGCGACTGGCTTTTCAGCCGGACTTTCTATACAGAATATATGGATTCCAGTTGCTTTAAGTTTTGCAATTGGCTTGCTTGCAATAACAGCAGGGTGCATGATAGGACAGCGAATATCACGTAAAACCGGCGTTAATCTGTCCTGGATAAGCGGAGCGGTGCTGATAGTGCTTGCCGTATCGAAACTACTGTGGCGCTAATGTCAATCACTTTACTAAATAATGTTGACAATACAATACTGATGTGATATATTTAACTCATTATAAGAAAATAAAGGGAAGTTTTAATATGGATACAAAAAATAAAGTCCTTGAATATCTTGAAGGTAATAAAGGCACAAGTGTTTCAGGTGGAAAAATTGCTGAAAAGCTTGGCGTAACAAGAAGTGCTGTATGGAAGGCAATTAAAAGCCTCCAGGATGAGGGCTACAGCATAACAGCAGTAACAAACAAGGGCTATTGCCTTAGCGAAAAAAATGATATAATTTCAGCAGAAAGTATAAAGCCATATCTTAATAAAAAGACAAAGAATATGGACATTCAGGTTTTTAAAACAATTGATTCCACAAACACATACGCAAAAAAGCTTGCACAGAATGGTGCACCTGAGGGTACTGTGATACTCTCCGAGGAGCAGACTCAGGGGCGTGGAAGAATGGGGCGGGAATTTTATTCCCCGTCATCTACAGGAATTTATATGAGTATAATCCTACGACCGAAGCTGTCGGTTGAGGATTCACTTTTAATAACAACAAGTGTTGCTGTGGCGGTTGCAAAGGCTATTGAAAAGATTGCATATATTGACACACAGATCAAGTGGGTCAACGATATATATTTTAATGGCAGAAAGCTTTGCGGAATTCTTACGGAAGCCTCACTTGATTTTGAAAGTGGCGGGCTTGAATATGCAATAGTCGGCATTGGAATAAATGTTTCAACAGTTCAGGACAGCTTCCCGACTTCAATCCGAAAAACAGTAACATCTATATTCCCGAATAAGAGTCCTCGCCCGGTGAGAAGTATTCTTATTGGTGAAATACTGAACAACATAGCAGAGTGCTGTGATAATATTACTGATAAATCATATCTTGATGAATACAGAAAACGCTCCTTCCTTATCGGAAAGAGCATAGTAGTAATAAATAACGGCACAAGAACAAATGCAAGAGCAATAGAAATTGATGATAAGGCAAGACTTATTGTGAGATTTGAGGACGGAAAAACACAAGCACTTAATTCAGGTGAAGTAAGTGTAAGAGCGAAATAAAAGTCCAATAAAAAATCCCCTGAGGAATTTTCCTCAGGGGACTGATTGTATATCTTTAATTATGCAAGTTCAGCAAAGTATTTGATTGTTCTAACCATCTGTGATGTGTAAGAATTTTCATTATCATACCATGAAACAACCTGTACTTCGTAAAGATCATCAGCAATTTTAGCAACCAATGTCTGTGTTGCATCAAAAAGTGAACCGTATCTCATACCGATAACGTCAGAAGAAACGATTTCGTCTTCGTTGTAACCGAATGATTCAGAAGCAGCAGCCTTCATAGCAGCATTGATAGCTTCTTTTGTTACGTTTTTACCCTTAACAACAGCTGTAAGGATTGTTGTTGAACCAGTTGGAACTGGAACTCTCTGTGCAGAACCGATGAGCTTGCCGTTCAATTCAGGAATTACAAGACCGATAGCCTTAGCAGCACCTGTTGAGTTAGGAACGATGTTAGCAGCACCAGCACGAGCTCTTCTGTGATCACCCTTACGGTGTGGTCCGTCAAGAATCATCTGATCGCCTGTGTAAGCGTGGATTGTTGCCATGATACCGCTCTGGATCTGAGCAAAATCATTAAGAGTCTTAGCCATTGGAGCTAAGCAGTTTGTTGTGCATGAAGCAGCTGAGATGATTGTATCATCTTTTGTGAGTTCCTTTTCATTAACACTGAAAACTACTGTAGGAAGGTCGCTTCCAGCAGGAGCTGAAATAACAACTTTCTTTGCACCAGCGTCAATGTGAGCCTGTGATTTTTCTTTTGAACAGTAGAAACCTGTGCACTCAAGAACAACGTCTACGCCGATTTTACCCCAAGGAAGATCCTTAGCATCTTTCATAGCATAGATAGTGATCTTCTTGCCATCAACAGTGATTGAATCTTCGCCAGCTTCTACAGTGTGAAGACCTTCACCCATTCTTCCACAGTAACCGCCCTGTGCTGTATCATACTTAAGAAGATGAGCAAGCATCTTTGGGTCTGTAAGATCGTTGATAGCTACTATTTCGTAACCTTCTGCACCAAACATCTGTCTGAATGCAAGACGTCCAATACGTCCAAAACCATTAATTGCAACTTTAACTGCCATAATTAATAATCCTCCTAATTAAATTCTACATTTATTTTAACTCAAATCGTGCTTTTTTGCAAGCACTTTGATAAAAAATTAACTTATTTATATTAATTTTAATATGCGTACAAAAAAGTACAATACAGATGTATATTATATGTACATTTTTATTATATATTACTTTCACAAATAATTATTTGTTTTATTTAACTTTTTAACAAAAAACAATTGGTTATTCAAAATATTATAGACTTTGTATAATGTTTGTATTATAATTTACTAAAAGGTTATACCAATATAAAAAAAGGAAGAGAGTGCAACCGTACTTGATGGATAATTGCAAACTGGATTTTATATCAAATTTATATTCTGAAACACTATTACCTGTACTAATTACCGACGAGAACCTCAAGGTTATATGGTCAAACGACAATAGCTTGCTTGAAGAATTGAGTAATACTGACTTATCAGAAATTTTTGTTTTTGACAGTCAAGAAAGCTCATCGTTGCTTTCAGTTAAAATTAATGAAGAAATTCAAAATGTCAGTATTTTCAATGTAAAGGAAAATGATAAAACTGAAGGATACATTATTAAATTCTTATCTGTTTATGACAGTAAAAGATTTTTTGTTAATGAAAGATATCTTAATTCACTGATGCTGTTCTTCTCAATGCTAAGGAATAACATTTCAGGAATAGTCAGTATTTCTGCAATGCTTCAAAGCTCACTTGAAGAAAAAGAAATGTATGATGAGCTTGGCTATCTCAATATCCAGATGAATTATTGCTATAAAATTCTTGCCGAAACAGTAAATTCCTCTGAAATGTCAAGATATTTTTCTAATATTTTTAATATTTATATTATCCGCGATCCTAATTTAAGTATAACATGTAAATGTGAAGACGATGTATTTATTAATATTGATAGCGACCGATTTTTAGTGGCAATAATGAATATTATCATTAATTCAATTCAATATAATATTTCTGAACACAAAGAAATAAAAGTTACATTAAAAAAATCAGATGCATATGCTTCAATCAGTATTTCCGATAACGGAATCGGTATTTCAAAGGATATTATTGATGAATTACTTGAAATAATAGATGAAAACGATATAATTGTTGACCAGAGTATAAAGACTGGTAAGGGTTATGCAAACGGTTATGATGTTATATCAAAGTTTTGCAAAGCTTTTGGGTGTAAAATTCTTATATCTTCAAAGGAAGATGAAGGAACAACAGTAATGCTCAGAATACCTCTTGCAATCAATGACAGCTATCCTGAACATCTGCAGTCAGAAACAGCTGATTACTTAATAAACCGTTTTTCCAATGTATATCTGCTTGTTTCAAAGGCTTGTCAGATAAAATATATATAGAAAACAATTATTTATTTTTTCTTATTGCTTTTTTTGACGAAAAATAGTACAATAAGAAATAGTTTGTTAACGAGAATTTTTGTTAAAAGAATAATCGCGGTACTATATGGGTGTCGTTGAAAGGAATGTATTTATGTCAACCAAGTATGTATTTGTCACAGGTGGAGTAGTTTCAGGACTTGGAAAAGGAATAACTGCTGCTTCTTTAGGTAGGTTGCTTAAAGCAAGAGGTTATAAGGTAACTATTCAAAAATTTGATCCTTATATAAATGTTGACCCGGGAACAATGAGCCCGTATCAGCATGGTGAGGTTTTCGTAACAGATGATGGGGCAGAGACAGACCTTGATCTTGGCCATTATGAGAGATTCGTTGACGAAAACTTATCAATCAATTCAAATGTTACAACAGGTAAGATTTATTGGAACGTTCTTAATAAGGAACGTCGCGGGGATTATCTTGGCGGAACAGTTCAGGTAATTCCACACATAACAAACGAAATAAAGGACAGAATCTGGCGTGTAGGTAAAGAAAAGAATTCTGATGTTGTTATCACTGAAATCGGCGGAACTGTCGGTGATATCGAGAGTACACCTTTCCTTGAGGCTATCAGACAGGCTTCTGTTGAAGCAGGCAGAGGAAATGCTATTTTCATACACGTAACATTAGTTCCTTTTATTGCTGGTTCAAATGAGCTTAAATCAAAGCCAACACAGCATTCAGTAAAAGAACTTCTTTCCCTCGGAATTCAGCCTAATATTCTTGTTCTGAGAAGTGAAATGCAAATCCCAGAGGATATGCGAAATAAAATAAGCTTGTTCTGTAATGTACGTTCACAGGACGTTATTCAGAACCTTACAGCTCCTTCACTTTATGAAGTTCCGCTTATGCTTGAAAAAGAAGGTTTAGCTGATATTGTCTGCGAACAGCTTGGACTTGAAAACAGAAAGCCAGAGCTTACAGAGTGGATTGATATGGTTAAGGGTCAGAAGAGTGCAACAAAGAAGGTTACTATTGGCCTTGTCGGAAAATATGTTGAACTTCCTGATGCGTACCTTTCAGTTGCAGAAGCATTGCGTCATGCAGGCTTTGCAAACAGTGCAAAGGTCGATATTAAATGGGTTCAGTCAGAGGATGTAACACCGCAGACAGTTGAGACTCTTCTTTCAGACTGTGATGGTATTCTTGTTCCTGGTGGCTTTGGCGACAGAGGAATTGAAGGTAAAATTGAAGCAATCCATTATGCAAGAGAAAACAGGATTCCATTCTTCGGAATATGTCTTGGTATGCAGATGGCTGTTGCTGAATTTGCAAGACACGTTGCAGGACTTGAAGGCGCTAATTCAGGTGAATTCGGCGAAATCAAATACCCTGTAATTGATATTATGGAAGATCAGAAGGATATTACTGAAAAAGGCGGAACAATGCGTCTTGGACTTTATCCTTGCAAGCTTACAGAAGGCACTAAGACTCAGGCAATTTATGGTGAGGACCTTATCTATGAACGTCATCGTCACCGCTATGAATTCAACAATACTTTCAGAAAACAGCTTCAGGAAGCTGGCATAGTTCTCGCAGGTTTATCACCTGACCAGAATCTTGTTGAAATCATTGAACTTCCTGATCATCCTTGGTTTATTGGTGTTCAGTTTCATCCTGAATTCAAGTCAAGACCAAACAGACCACACAAGCTATTCAAGGATTTCATCCGTGCAAGTATTGAAAATCAGAAGTAAATTTTATAAAGCGGCCTTATGGGCTGCTTTATTTTTTTCCTGCATATAATCGCTTGAATACGACGGACTATTGTGATATTATTAATATGGATTTTCAAAAGGGGTGACAGGTAATGAGCAATATTAACTTTGTTACAAAATACAGCAACTGCTTTTATAAAATAGAATTATCGAAAACTCTTCTTCATTTTATGGAGTTTGATTTTGTGTACTTCTGGGAACAGTCTGTCGCTCTTGGCAAGCAGTCACAGGCAAGCAAATCTTTTTCTTATGAGCAGTCAGGTGTACTCAGAAATCTTATTTCAAAATGTCATCCTTATTTTGAAGCACTAACAAATTTTGAATTTGATCATATTGTTGTGGACTGTATTATTGAACATATCTGCAGAACAGAAAACATAGGTCTTGAAGCATTATGGTCAAGATATATATCGCCTAAAAATTCTTATGAGAAAGTGATTTTCTCACGAATTTCTGAATATAAAACGAATCGTGCTATCAATGAATGGGTTAATCTTTTACGCGTACAGGAATACGCTAAGAAGAAGATTGCCTTTATTTTTGATGGCGACCCTTGTTCACTTCCTGAATCAAAGGCAAGATGCAGATATTTTGACCTTGCTTATTCTGTTGCAGCAAAAGAAACTGGTTATCCTTCTGATGAGCTGCCAACAGCTCGGAGGTATTCATTGACACAGATGCCGAATGCGGTTTTTATGATTAATAAAACCTCAAAGGATATTTATAAAAAGCTCCGTGACAGGCTTGATGAAGCCCCTGGCCCAGTAAAATACCGTACAAACGATATTCTGAGGAATTCATATGCACTTGATGCATTTGATTATATGAGAGATTTGAAGCGACCTGAAGAGCTTGAAATGTTATCTGCTATTGAGAATTTCAGGTATCTTCCTGAGGTTGTGTATCTTCCAAATTGCTTCAAGGCTATTATAGATCTTGAAATTGAAAAAATGCTTGATAATGGCATTATGTTTCAGAAGTGTGATAAGTGCGGACGTTATTTCAACAGGGATATCAATTATCACGGCGGATTATGTGACCGTGTAAAATCATCGGGCAAGTCATGCCGTGAGGAAGAGAAAGATCACAACACTGACCCTGAAGCTATTTCAGAAGAACTTACAAAGAAAAGTGAACTACTGTATTCGAACCTTTATAAAAAGGTCGGAAAGGAAATTCCAAAGGCAGAGTTCTTTGAATGGTCAGAGTATCTCGTGAAATTACGCAAAAATGTCGAGAATAAGAGTTCAAGTATAGAAGACCTTGAATCTTTTCTTCGCTATTCAGAAAAAATGTACGGTGAGATAAAAAATTGAGGAAGAGTAGGGAAATCCTGCTCTTTTTTATGTCCATGGAACACAAATAAAAGGCACATTATAAATCTAATTAATACATTTTGTCAATTTACATACTTTTGAAATAATGTTATAATATAAAAAACAATAATTATTTTTGGAGGCATTATGTTTAATATTGCAGTGGCACAATCAGGTGGACCTACCTGTGCAATTAATTCATCACTTGCTGGAGTTTTTGCAGAGGCTGAAAAGCAACCATTAATTGACATGATTTACGGTTCAAGGAATGGTATTCAGGGTATTTTAAATGAAAATCTTGTTGACCTTTCAACTGTTTTAAAGACAGATGAAGACATCGAGCATTTAAAATGCACACCTTCTACAATGCTTGGATCCTGCAGATATAAGCTTCCTCACTATAATGATGACCAGATAGTTTATGAAAAAGTTATCTCGGTATTTGAAAAATATGATATCAAAGCTTTCTTCTACATCGGCGGAAACGACTCAATGGATACTGTTGCAAAGCTTTCCGCGTATATCAGCTCAAAAGGGCTTGGTATAAAAATAGTGGGTATTCCAAAAACTATTGATAATGATGTTACTATGACAGACCATACACCTGGTTTTGGTTCTGCTGCAAAATTCATTGCAACAACTGTTCAGGAAATTATAAGGGACTCAAGCGTTTACTGGCTTGATTCTGTTACAATAATTGAAATTATGGGACGTGACGCAGGCTGGCTTACAGCTTCAAGCGGAGTATTGAAAATAAACGGTGAAGAAGCCCCTCATCTTATATACCTCCCTGAAGTTCCATTCAGCATTAAAAAATTCATTGAGGATATAAAGGAAGTTCAGAAAACACACAAGAGTGTTATTGTTGCAGTTTCTGAAGGCTTATGCTCTGAAAACGGATGTTATGTTGCAGGTGAATATATGTCAGGTGGTGTTGATGCTTTCGGTCATGCACATCTTGCTGGACTTGGAAAATACCTCGAAGATGTTGTTAAGAGTGAGATAGGCTGTAAGGTTCGTTCTGTTGAACTTAATGTACTTCAGAGATGTGCTTCACATATTGCTTCAAAAACGGATATTGACGAGGCAATGCAGATAGGCAAAGATGCTGTAAAGGCCGCCCTTGAGGGACAGACAGGCGTAATGCTTATTTTTGAAAGAGTCAGCAATTCTCCATACAAGGTTATAATAAAAACTGCTGTTATTGATAGTGTAGCAAATGTTGCTAAGCTTTTTCCGCTTGAGTGGATTAATGAGAATAAGAATGGCATTACTGATGAAGCTGTTGAATACTTTCGTCCGCTTATTCAGGGTGAAGTAAAAATCCCCATGAAAAACGGCTTGCCTGTTCATATGACTATATAAAAATAACCCGATATTGATTATCAATATCGGGTTTATTATAT
>OCTV010000384.1_pt1 | contig 17867 bp, 10 predicted proteins | sample 1539101 | NCBI WGS metagenome assembly OCTV01 (sample SAMEA3991422, study PRJEB22521) | metagenome | biome: anthropogenic terrestrial biome; feature: sewage plant; material: sludge | place: Sweden | collected 2012-09-26 | reverse complement strand
GGTGCACCTTGAATGTCAGTTAGGCGATGTGCCGGCTTATCAATACAGGGTGCGCAGAGTCGGTACTACCTCATGGGATGAATTGAGTGAAACTCCCAATAGCATCGATACGGTAAATGTCAGCTGGGATGAATCCTGTGATGATGACAGTGTAGAATGTAATCTCTATGAGTTCCAATGCAGACTGTACTTACCGGATAGTCTTCGTTCAGGATTCAGCCGAAGTATCAAGTGGTCAGCCTGGTCTGTCTCCGTGTATTTCAATCCAATGAAACCACATTTGTCCTCTTGTTCCACGCCGTCACTGAGTGAAATAATTGCATTGTCAGTCGATGATGCATCTGCCGTCTTATACTGCGACATCCCAAATGCGCTTAAATATGAGTTTAGGTATCGTATCAAAAACACACAACCATGGACTTTTACTCCAATCACTGATAAGCCAGGAGTCGGCTTAAAAGGGCTTTATGCAGACACCAGCTATGAATTTCAGTGCAGGATTGCCTGCCAGGCTGCCGTAAGTCCATGGTCCAGGTCTAAAAATTTTAGGACTCGATCTTCTACCGATTGTAGTCCACCTTTATTTAATAATCTATTTGTACGCGAAATAAAAACAAAAGATGCCCGATTAAACTGTGCTATCAATGGCGTGTTAGGATTTGACTGGAGATATCGTGAGCCTGATAGCCTTACCTGGCTGCCGTTGCCTGCAAGCAGGGAAAATTTTTATTATGTTGATCAGTTAAAGCCTGCGACCAAATATGTATTTCAATCCAGGGTCGGCTGCCTGGATTCTACCCTCAGCCCCTGGTCGTTATCCATTCCATTTCAGACATTGCAGGACTGCCCTTCAGTCACCGCACAATCTTTACTACTAACCAGGGTTGATGCTAATTCGGTACGATGCGCTTATATTAATCCAGCCCAGGCAAGATACATCATCAGACTAAGGACGGTGGGAGCGGAAGATTGGACTACACTTGGTCCTACCCGCGATTCATCCATCCTAATCAGTACATTGGAAAACAAACCCTATGAGTTCCAGGTGATGAATCTTTGCAGTCAGACTAGCAGCAGCTGGTCATCGTCTATCCTATTTGATCTCAATACAGTTACCGCCTCAAAGTCAATGGCTCACCCGGAACTATGGGCTCTATATCCCAATCCGATGACCGATCATTTATGCGTTGATTTGACTGCATACCCGGGACAGGTATCCTTCCGCATCTTGAATGCACTCGGCCATTCGATGTATCAATCAAAGGTCGCAGGTGGGCGATTAATAAATCTTTCAGTGAAGCTTGCACCCGGCATTTATTATTGTAACCTGGAAACAACAGGCAGCAGAAGCTCTATTAAAAAATTGATTGTGTTGTAAAAGAATATCCAGCGGATTAAGTAATTAAAAAAATGCCGGATACATCAAAGTACCCGGCATTTTTTTAATTACAGAAGAAAATAACCTCATCAACTCCACAACCTATCCCAGCTCCTGATATTATCCCACTCCGGAGTAGGCGCGAAAAATCCAGGACTTTCCGGAGCAATATGTTTTCTCAACTCCTCTTCATTGAGTTCTATACCCAGACCAGGAGTATTTGGTACATTAGCATATCCATTCTCATAGAGTGGTTTGCCATCTAAAGTTTTCACCAGGTTAGGCCAGTAAGGCACATCGATAGAGTGATTTTCAAGGCCCATGACATTCTGCGTAGCAGCGGCACAATGTACATTAGCCATGAAGGACACAGGAAGCCCGGCAAAATGCATGGCCATCGCGACTCCGCGTTCTTCCGCATAATCTCCTATGCGTTTGGTTTCTAACAATCCACCGGAAGTGGCCAGATCAGGGTGTACGATGTCTATAGCTTGCTGGTCTATCAGGTGGATAAATCCTTCTTTGAGATAGATATCCTCACCAGTACAAAGGGGCGTTTCGATAGCAGTTTTGATTTCTTTGAGCTGTGAAGTCAATTGCCAGGGGATCATATCCTCCAACCAGGCAAGGCGATATTTTTCTACTGCTCTACCCAATCGAATGGCATTATTAGAATCAAAATGCCCATAATGATCTGAGGCTAGTGGGATCTCATACCCAACTACTTCACGCACTTTAGCGATGTATTTGCAGATCTCATCTAGTCCTTTATCTGTGATCTGGACTTGGGTCAGTGGATGCAATGTGGCCCCATAACTCATTGGTTCATTTGACCATTGACGATTTACATCCCAGAAATTGCCATTGATGATGGTGCCAGGGATATCTTTTACTAATTCAATGCCAAAGTCCATTTTCAAGAAAGTAAATCCTTTATCAACCATTCTAACCCGCATCTTCTCAGCAAAAGCAACTGGATCTTTCACCTGAGGAGTATCCGCATACAATCTTACTTTGTCCCTGTACTTACCTCCTAATAACTGATACGCCGGTACGTTATATGCCTTACCGGCCAGGTCCCATAAAGCCATCTCCACCCCACAGACGCCTCCGCCCTGACGGGAGTGCCCTCCAAACTGTTTGATGCGTTTAAATACTTGCTCTACACTACAAGGGTTCATGCCTTTGATTCTGCTTTTGAGAAATAAAGCATAGCGCCAGTCTGCGCCGTCGCGGACTTCACCCAGGCCTACGATTCCTTGATTGGTTTCCAATTTGATGATAGGGCATCGGCCATTGCCATTAAGGCCTACAGCGTACTTCATATCAGTGATTTTCAAATCAGAGGGAGCTGAAAATCGATTGACTTTAGAAGTGGAGTGCTCAAGTGTCTCTTCGGAAGAAGCAGAAAACATCATACTTCCCAGAGCGAGACCACCGATAGATTTTTTAAGGAAGTTGCGGCGATCTTTGGGCTCTTTTGTTGATCTGCCTGACCTGTCAGCCCGGGAGGATTCATCCGGCTGTATGGCATCAGGATCCGGATCACTCAGTCCAAATTTTGCCAGAAATTTTTGCGATGGAGTTAACATGTTTAAAGGTTTTTTTAGTTATTAATATTTCAGAGGTCAGCAGTCAGACATCAGCAGTCAGGCATCAGATTCAGACATCTGACATCTGACATCTGACTTACCAATTTCTATCTTTCATATAAGCATCAAGTTCCGCTCTGGTCATAGGAAGCTTTTGACTACTGAGCCAGCCCAGGAAATCTTTTTTAATCACCTCCGTCCAACGGGTGTCTATTTCCCCGGGAGTATACTTGCCTTCTATAAGTCTTTGATGACCAAAGTGATCTCTTAATTGAGTAAACTCGGAATTGATAATGAGGTCCTCCGCAAGGTGAGGAGGAATAAACACGACCCCGCTTTTTTTGGCCAGGAGAAGATCTCCCGGCAATACAAATGCTCTACCGACACGAATAGGCACATTGAGCCCGGTAAGCATCATCTGCTGGATATAGCTCGGATCATGGCCTTTGATGAAGGCATTAAATCCTTCGATCTCTTCGAGACCGGCTATATCCCTGACTGACCCGTTGAAAACCACCCCATTTTTTGATTTGGCATAGATGGCATTGCCCAGGTTATCCCCGATAAGGGTGCCATCCACTATTTTACCATAGCTGTCGGCCAAATATATATCTCCTGTCTTAAGTACATCGATCGGCCAACTGTTCATGGCCCCTACCCGGCCTTCTGCAGTTCCCTGATCTTTTAACACCTTCTCGAGGTCGGGACGCAAAGGAGCATACTGAGCAGTAACTACTCTTCCGACCATAGGCTGCTCCGGACGCAATATAAACCAATCTCCTTCAAATTGATTTTGAAATCCTTTGTTGCGCAGGTATCCCCAGGCCTCTTCGATAGAGACGCCTTTAAGTCGTTCCAGCAATTTGTCATCCAACCGGGGTCTGCCATCAGGTGTACGAACTCCGGTCCACAATGGCGTGATAGATTTGATATATTCCGGTGTCGGGGAGACCGATTGAGTCAAGCCAAATAAGGGAATAAGCGCTAAGAATAACACTGAAATTTTCATCATTATATCATATTTGATTTATAAATATATACAATGATTGCATGAATAATGGTGTTCGTGCAATAAAAATCTTGCAAATAGATAATCTGAATGAACTAACATGTGCTTTATGGGGCAGCAAATACAATAGACAAATCACTACCCTGTTCAGGCACTCTATATGCCTCATTTATCAAAAAAAAATCTCAGCTGGCACCAGTTGCCCTTATCTCACTCCATCCGCAGCGAAGTCACCGGCTTAGAAGTAATCGCTTTGAAAGCCTGCACACTGATCGTGATGAAGGCTATTAATAAAGCGATACCGCCTGATATCAAAAATACCTTCCAGTCCAATGTAGTGCGGAAAGCAAAACCTGCTAGCCAGTTTTTCATAATCCAGTAACAAAGTGGAATCGCTATCACAAGCGCTATCAAGACCAGCAGGATAAAATCTTTTGTCAATAACTTCAATATATTCACCTCTGATGCTCCGATCACTTTTCGGATACCAATCTCTTTGGTTCGTTGTATCACATTGTAAGCAGACAAGCCCAATAGACCAAAACAAGCGATTAATATCCCGAGGATTGCAAAAATGGCAAAGACTTTTCCAAATAAAATCTCCCCTTTATATTGCTCATTGTAAGCCTCATCAAGGAAAAAGTAATTAAATGGATCTTTTGGGAAAAATTTATTCCACTCAGATTCAATTTGGGCCAATGCCTGAGCAGTATTGCCTGATTTTAATTTGACTGAATAATAATTTCTGGCATTTGGTCTTAATAGGATAATCATGGGATCCAAGGATTTTTGCAATCCCTGGTGGTGATAACTCGCAGCGATCCCCAGGATGGTAAGCGTATCTCTACCTCTTTTAAGTTTTTTATTGATCGCATCATTCATGTCTGTAAACCCAAGTTCACGTGCTCCATTCTCAGTAAGGATGACTCCCCGATTGTCTGTAGAGAATTCTTTAGCATAATTGCGCCCGGCAATCATTTTTATTTGGTAGGAAGGAATGAAATCATAGTCTACTCCCATATTATACATGGTGTGTGCGCTGGCTTCTGGGACATCAACTCTTTGCACACCATTGGTCCAGTAGATTTCTTTACCCATCACACTGGTGGAAGCAGATACACTGGCTACCTGAGCACCGGATAACACTGCTGACTTAAACGGCGAAAACAAATCATTATACATAGAGTCAGTGACTGTTTGCACTCCACTTAATACTACCGTCCGATCGATATTGGCTCCAAGGTCATGCGACCTCATGTACTTCAATTGATTAAAAACAATGATCGTCCCTGCTATCAATACGACGGAAGTGACAAATTGAGTGATAATCAAAGATTTGCGTAGCAAGACACCGGAGCTTGAATTTTTAAACATACCTTTTAACACAGTGACCGGTTGAAATCCAGACAATACAATAGCCGGATACATTCCTGAGAGTAAAGTCCCAACAATAAACATCATGCTGAATAAAATCCAATATTGTGCACTCATCAAAGTATAGGATAGATACGACTTGCCCGTAAACACATCGAATGGATGTAGTATTAAAGAAAACACAATCAATGAAATAATAAAACTCAATAGATTCAAAAGCAGGCTCTCGGTCAAAAACTGTTGAATTAATGAGGATCGTTGAGCTCCCATCACCTTACGAACACCTACCTCTTTTGCCCTTTCTACGGAACGGGCAGTAGACAGATTGATATAGTTGACCCAGGCTATGCCGAGGATAAACAAAGCGATGAGGAATAAAAAAGAGACAGCCTGTCCATTGCCATTCACTTCCGCCTCCTGGTTATAGTTAGAATAAAGGTGAATGTCTTTCAATGGTATCAATGACAAAGCATCAATAATATTATTTTTTTTACTGTAGTCCCCATTATTCATATGCGTGTTACAGAAAGCCGGAAATTTAGCTTCAAACTTTTTGAGGTCCGTACCTTTCTTCAATTGCAAATAAGTGTAAAAATCATACCACCCCCACTCCGTTTCACTGGCATTAGTAGTATCTCCCTGCGCATTGAGCCGGTACTGGAAGGTTTTATAAGACACCAAATAATTCAATTGCAAATGCGAATTGACAGGAAAATCTTTGAACACCCCGGTGATCATCAAAGCATTGTCGGCACCAAGGTCTTCATCACCGATCAAAAGTCTTTTCCCCATGGGATCTTCATGCCCAAAATATTTTTTCGCCATTGATTCTGAAATGACCATTTGCTTGACCTCACTCAATGCATTAACGGAAGTGCCAGCGATAATATCAACACCCAACATAGGAATCGCTGACGCATCCGCATAATATCCCTTTGTCTCGGAGTATTTGACATTATTGCCGGGATTGCTTAAGATAATGGCATAATCATATAAACGACAAAAATCTTCCACTTCGGGAAATTCCTTTTTCATCGTTGGACCAATTGCAGGATAAGAAGTAGCAGACTTCCATGACAAGGTACCTTGTCGATAATTGTCCAATCTCAACCGAACCACTTGATTTCCCTGATTAGAAAAATTGTCAAAACTTCTTTCGAAAGACACATAATGAAATATTAAAAGGCATGAAGTCATACCGATAGCCAGTCCTAGCATATTGAGCAGTGAGAAACCCTTTCTTTTGACCAGACTGCGATAAGCTGTTTTAAATGAGATTATGGACATAATATCCAGGTTTTATGGTTAAAAATTAATTGATCTAATAATATAGTTTCCAAACCATTTATTCGCTTCTCAGTGATTTAACAGGATTGGTCCATGAAGCTTTGACAGCCTGCGTAGATACAGTCACCATAGCCAGCGTTAATACCAATACCATAGCTACCACAAACATCCACCAGGATATATCCGTACGATATACAAAACCCTGCAACCATTGATTCATAAAATACCATGAGAGCGGCGCTGCGATAAAAAATGCGACCATGACCAATATTAAAAAATCTTTGCTGATGAGACCTACTATGTTACCGGTCGTAGCGCCCAATACTTTTCTGACACCTATTTCTTTTAATCTCCTGGAAATAGCAAATGAAGCCAGTGCAAATAATCCCAGGCAGGAGATGAGCACTGCCAGCAGGGCAAAGCCTTTGCATAAAGCGGTAAACTTGGTATCTGTCTCGTAAAACCGCTGGATCTCTGTATCGTAAAATGTACCCTTGAACACCTGCTCCGGAAACATATCATTGTAAATATTTGCTATCGCAGCGGTCGTTGCATGGATATTGGCATCTCTGAGCTTGACGCTAGCCAAAAAATAAAACTTATTATAAGAAGTCATTAAAAGTGCCTCCAGTGGTTCATGGGCAGAATGACTATGATAATCTTCCGCTACCCCCACCAGTATCATTGGTTGACCACCACCCAGCCTGATAGGACTCCCGATCATCGAATCGACATTGGTGATGCCATATTTTAATAATGCTGTCCTGTTCAGTACTGCCTCCCGGGCAGTATCAGATTGATTTAACCATCTTCCTGACAATAATTTTATATCATAGGTCTTTTGAAAATCTTCATCACAATATTTTATAGAGATACTAAAAGGTGCATCTTCTTTGCCCTGGCTCAATGACCAATTGGAGCTCCACGTATTGCCAGAGGATGGCATATCGCTACTGACGCTCATGTTTTCCACACCCGGGATAGCTGTCACCCTGTTTTTTAAAGTGCCAAGCCGGGATTGAGTCAGGCTATCATTGTTGTAGCCAAAGGTGTAGACCAGATCCTTATTGAAGCCAAGATTCATATTTTGAATAAAGGACAACTGGCTCAATGTCACCACGGTACTGATTATTAGCCCAAAAGCTATCACAAATTGTATAACTACGAGGACCTTTCTCAACATCACGCCAGATCCAAATCCTTTGTCATAATCTGATCTGAATATTTTAACAGGTTGAAAGGATGTAAGCACAGATGCAGGGTACAATCCCGCAAGCAAAGTCACGACAACGAACAAGCCCAATAAAAACAAAATCAACCCAAAATCACTAAATAAAGAAATGTCAGCAGGCAATGGGGATATATGCTGCAATACAGGTGTAGTGACAAACGCTATACCCGCTCCTAATAAAATGCCACATAGGACCAGCAGACCAGTCTCCAATAAAAACCCGGACATCAAAGCGCCATTGCTTACACCCAATGTCTTACGGATGCCGACTTCTTTTATCCTGGTGACGGATTGGGCATTGGCCATATTGATAAAATTAAAACAGGCCATGATAAGGATCAGGAACCCAATCATGCCCAAGATCCACAGTTTCTTTTTGTCCATTACATGGCTTCCTGAAGTACCCAGGTCTTCATTATAATGCAAGTCTGACAGCGGCTGCAGCATATGTTTCCTGCTACCTCTGTCCGTTTCATAATGTTCTTGTCCTATTCCTGCCAGCACCTGATTGGTGGCATCTGCCTGAGTAGGATCATTCAGTAACGCAAAAAATTGATTATTGGTACTGGTAGAACCCCAGTCATCACTATAAAAATAAAATTCGGGGTGCGCTCTGAATGTGGGATAGGACACAAAAGCCGTGATCGGAAAATCGGAAGTCGGAGTCGGATCATTTACGACACCTTCTACCCGAAGATAAGGTTCTAAATTGTCCATGATGATCGTCTGGCCAATCGCCTGGGTGGCATCTCCAAAACATTTTTCTGCCAGGCTTTTAGTCAGAACGATAGTATTGACTTCATTCAAGGCAGATTGGGCATTGCCAGCGAGCCATTGGTAATCAAAAATCTCAAAAAATGCAGGTTCTACAAAAAATGCGACGGAGGGTTCTTCGGTATTAAATTTTTTCAAAGGAGCGCCCCCGGAAGGATTGGGCACAGCGATCGTAGGCCAAAATTCTTTAATTTTAGTAGTGGTCTTAAATTGGGGCACTGATCTTTTAATCACATCCATTGCCGGTAAGGTCATGCCTTGATTCTGGTAATGATTTCCTGTAATTTTATTTTTTCCATCGACGATCACCCGGACGATGCGATCATAATTATTAAAATGTTTATTATAGGATAGTTCATAGGTGATGATCCTGTAGATTAAGATAGTAGCTGCGATCCCGATAGATAATCCTACCAGGTTGATACTGGTGTACAGTTTGTTTTTGAGGAGATTGCGAAGTGCGAGTTTGAAATAATTGGTTAGCATAATTTTTAGTTTTGAGCTATCAGCTTTGAAGTGGGAGATCCCGATGATTCGGTATCAGATACTCCTGGTCTAAAGCTGATCATTCTGTTCTTAAGGCTTTTACAGGGTTATTCAAAGCAGCTTGCAGCGCACGTGCCCCGATGATGAGGAGTGCCGTACTCAGCACCAATCCTCCAGCCAATGCAAATAACCACCATTCAAGTTTGATTCTATAGGCAAATTCCTGTAGCCAGTGATCGACTCCAAAATAAGCAATGGGAGAAGCGATCACTATAGCTATCAGGATTAATATGACAAATTCTTTAGAGATCAGGCTCAGGATAGATCCCACACCAGCACCCAGCACCTTGCGGATACCGATCTCTTTGGTTCGGCTTTGGATCGAATAAGTAGCCAGGCCAAATAATCCCAGGCAGGCGATAAAGATGGCCCAACCAGAAGCTATCATAAAAATGGTTGCAAATTGCCTTTCACTTGCATAAGCCTTTTCAAAATTTTCATCAATAAAATAATATTCAAAGGGATTGCCAGGAAAATAGGATTGATATATTTTTTGCAGACCACTGATTTTGTCTTGAAACTGATCCGGGGTTATTCTGATGGTAGTGTATGCTGTACTCGATTCAGGGTAAAATATCATAGGATCAATAGGTCTTTGCACACTCAGATGATTATAATCTTTGACCACTCCAATGATATCAAGGAACCTTTCATCCCACCTGATCCGGGTAGCTACCGCTTCTTGTGGAGTATTAAAGCCTAATTTTTTAATGGCTGATTCATTTAAGATCACTTTACTGTTATCATTCCATTCCACTTTACATTCAGCAGCAGTAAAATTGCGACCTGCCACGATCGGAATCTCATAGGCAGGTAAATACTTTTCGCCAATGATTGCAAAAGCATAGGAAGTAAATTCATCGCCTGGTTTTGACTGAGGCTGCGTAAATCCGGAGGTCTGGAAATTATAAAATTTACCGGGTACACTTCCAGAATTACAATAGTCTTTGACAAAACTTTGTTGCGCAATGGTATTCAGATAACCTTCCTGCCGGAAGCGATAGGTACTGTCTTTGCCGACCTGCGGTCCCGGGATGACCACCAGTTGCTCGTGGGCAAAACCCAGGTCTTTTTTTTGCATATAGTTCAATTGATACACGATCGCCAGGGTGGCTATGATCAGCATGATCGAAATAGCAAACTGGGCTACTACCAAGATTTTCCTCAATAATCCCCTTGTCTGGCCCTTTAAGAGCTTGCCTTTGATGGTCGTGATTGGATTGAAACCTGATAAGATAAAAGCAGTATAAGCTCCCGAAATGAACGACCCCAGGATTATAAGCAATAAACCTGTCAACCAACCCGACTGATACATCATACCTGACAAAGACAAATTTTTGCCAATAAGATTGTTGAACAATGGTTGTATCATGACCACCAAAATGATAGCTGCAATAAAACTGATTAGATTGGTCAGAAAAGCTTCACTTAAAAACTGAGCTACCAGGTTGGCCCTGGTCGCACCGATTACTTTTCTCACCCCTACTTCTCCGGCTCGTTGCAGTGCTTTAGCCGTACTAAAATTGATATAATTAAACCAGGCTATCAATAATATCAATAAAGCTATGGCCCCCATCATCAGGAGATATTTTAGCTGAGCAGTATGAGTATATGTATCTGCCAGCGTACTGGCCAGGTGAACCTCCTTCAACGGCTGCAATCTAAATATAACACCATCCTTGTCGTCATTTAAGGTATTTCTAAGATCTGTCAATTTTGCTTCTACACGCTGAGCGGAGGCCCCGGATCGCAAACGAAAAAAAGTATTGATATACTGCGAATCATAATTGTCAAGGCGCGCCCAATCATTGCCATTCAACTGATCAGGATTCTGCAAACTTTGTAGTGAAAACACCATATCATATTGGATATCGGATTCGTCACCAATATCCTGGTATACACCTCCAATAGTAAATGTTTTATTGCCAAATTGATTGAACAATGAAAGAGACTGACCTACCGGGTCGAGCGTACCAAAATATCTTATGGCTGACGACCGGGATAAAAACATCACATCCGGTCGCTTCAGGGCAGCTTTGTCGCCAGTCAAAACCTTAAAGCTGAAAAATTCAAAAAAATTGCCATCGGCATAACCAATATTTTCTTCTTTGAAGGAAGTATTGGTCTTGTTATTCAGGACCACTCCTTTGCAGATGCCTTGTTCAAAACGGCAGTAGTCGATGATCTCCGGAATTCGTTCTTTGGCAGTCGGCCCATAGCCTGGTTCGATCTCTGTCCATGTATTTCCCTTAAGGTCTTCATTGATCAATCTATAGACCTGATCAAGATTATGATGAAAAAGGTTGACACTTTTTTCAAGACTGATGTATTGGAGAATGAATATAAATGCTACCAATCCCAGGGTAAGACCACTGACATTGATAATAGATTGGCTGGGATGTCGCACCAGGTTGCGCCAGGCTAATTTAAAGTGATTTCCGATCATATGCCGTTACTAGATCCATGTAACAATGCTCATCCGTAAAAGAAATAGCCGATCCAGGATCTTATCCAAAAGAATGCACAGGTCGTACCAAAAATGTATATCACTGATATTGTGAGGATTATAAGTATAAATTGTATTTAAGTGTGTTCGCTTTTGATACAAAGTGTACTAAAAATGACTGTAACTGGATCATAGAGTATTTTAAGAAATGAATCTTGTTCACATTCAACTGATGTTTTGGGATATGCAGTTTCAGGCGATCGCTCCTATTTCAGTTTGTTTATCCGATCAGAAAGCAATCAGGTTTAAGCTCATCCTATGCCGCCTGCATCAGGGAGGAATTGGCAAAATCAATTATATTACATCTCTATTAGATCCAGGTCCCAATTTAAGCCGCACGACTTTATACCTATGAACGAACAATTGCAAACTACCAAGTCCAATTTTGGTACAACTCCTGTTTTCCTCACTGCCATATCAACCATATTAGGTGCCATCATGTTTCTTCGGTTTGGGTTTTCGGTAGGGTCTGTAGGATTTGCCGGATCCTTGATCATCATCCTGATAGGCCACGCCGTAACCATACCTACAGCCCTGGCGCTCGGAGAGATCGCTACGAATCAAAAAGTAGAAGGCGGCGGTGAATATTTTATTATCTCCAGATCCTTTGGCCTTAATATCGGTGCTGCCATAGGCATTGCCCTATTCCTTTCGCAAGCAATCAGCGTAGCTTTTTATACCATCGCATTTGCAGAATCATTTAATACGATCAAGCCCTGGCTATCAGAGCATTTCCATATTGAGGTATTGGACAATCGGCTGTTTAGCATACCTGCCCTGGCGGGTCTTATATTGTTAATGGTCACCCGGGGTGCTGACTTGGGTATAAAAGCGCTGTATATCGTCGTAAGTTTACTGATTGTTTCCCTCATTTTTTTCTTTTTAGGAGATACTAGTTTTAGCCATACCCCGGAAAGTTCAAAATTTCTGTCTTTGCCTACTGCTGACCAGGGATTTTTTTATGTTTTTTCGATCATATTTCCTGCCTTTACAGGTATGACTGCTGGAGTTGGGCTTTCAGGAGACCTTCGTGATCCTAAAAAATCTATTCCCTTAGGTACGCTTGCTGCCACCATCACAGGCATGATTATTTATATTCTGATTGCTTATAAGTTATTTGTGTCCGCCAGTCCGGCAGATTTATTGAGTGATCAATTGATCATGAGTAAGATTGCTATCTGGGGACCCATTATTCCAATTGGTTTGGCCGCCGCGACGATCTCATCGGCTATCGGATCTTTCATGGTCGCTCCAAGAACACTCCAGGCCATCGGCGCTGACGATGTCATGCCCAACAAAGCCATAAATAAATGGTTGGCTACCGGTACTCAAAATCGCAATGAGCCCCGCAATGCCACCATTGCTACCAGTATCATTGCCCTGGTTTTTGTGCTGATCGGTGATGTCAATGCAGTGGCTGTCATTATATCCATGTTTTTTTTAGTGACCTATGGTTCTTTGTGCCTGATTTCTTTTTTACAACACTTTGCAGCCGATCCGGCGTATCGTCCATCGTTTAAATCAAAATGGTATATCTCTTTATTTGGGGCCCTGATGTGCATCTACCTGATGTTTAAAATCAATGCTGCTTATGCCTTGCTATCGGTCATCCTGATGGTGAGTATCTATTTCTACATCACGTATAATAATCCCAATGCGACCAGTATGGCACGCATATTTGAAGGAGTGATTCATCAGTTTAGCCGGCGAGTGCAGGTCTTTCTACAAAAATCAGAAAAAGAAAATGCGGTAGGAAACTGGAGGCCAGGGGTCATCTGTTTGTCCAAAGATAGTTTCCAACGATTTGCAGCTTTCGAAATGATGAAATGGATTTCGCACCGGTACGGGTTCGGCACCTATATTCATTTTGAAAACAAATACTTTTCGAAAGAGTCAAAGCAGCTAGCCGACGCAGACCTGGAAAAACTGATCGACATGGCAGAAAAAGCCAAGTCCAATGTATTTCTGGAGACCATCATCACCCCGTCCAATACTTCAGCGATCTTGCAGGCCATCCAACAACCCGCCGTGTCTGGTCAGCCCAATAATATGATGCTGTTTGAATTTGCCAAAGGCGACAGAGAATGGCTCACCCAGGTCATAGAAAATTACAATTTGCTTCTGGCTGCTAAATATGATATTGTGATCCTGCGATCCAGTATTCGCAATTTTGGCTACAAACGAAATATTCATGTTTGGATTAGAAAAGAAGATTATGAAAATGCCAGTCTCATGATTTTATTATCATATATCATCCTGGGTCACAAAGATTGGAGCCAAGGAGAAATAAAGATATTTGCTATTTTCTCTGAGAAAGACCTGGAGACAGAAAAGCAACATCTTATCGATCTCACTACTTCCGGCAGGCTGCCCATCTCTCCAAGCAATATTAAAGTAATCTCTCAATATGATGGTATGAATCACCAGGATACTATCAATGAATATTCAGCAGATGCAGATCTTACTTTAGTAGGTTTCCATGAGAGTGTCATCAAAGCCAAAGGTGAAGAATTTTTTGAACGCTACGATAAAGTGGGAGATATCCTTTTTGTAAATACCCAGACTTCAAAATTCATCACCTAGTCACTCCACACATTACCATTTTTGTATTTTTCACAAAATGAATAGATTAATACCGCCATTCCTACTCCTGGTACTAATGATACCTGCATGTAAATCATCTGCTACCCTCGATCAACAAATAGTGGCTACATGGAAGATGGAAAAAGTAATAGAATACGGTGCCGATGTCACTTCAAAGCACAACCCAGCCAATAATCGTTGGATCACATTCAATCCGGATGGCACTTTTCTCAGTGATGGCGATCCTTTCGGCCCCAATAAAGGTAGATGGTCGGTAAAACCACGATCAAACATCCTGACGCTTGATAGTGATGTAGATGATGATGATAGTGATTGGAATGTTGTGGTCGACGGCGATCTTACTACCTGGACTGGTAGAGGCCATGAGCGTAAAGAAAATACGACGCTGGTACATCGTAGGGTGAGAGAATGATCTTGCACTTCAATGGAATAATTCAAATAGATTTTAAAAGGTGAAAACGGAGATAATACGGAAAGCATCGATAGTGAAACCCATGCTGCATGGACTGCCTTATTTAAAAACAGGATTATGAATGGAAAATCTATTGTGTCCCTTTGATGGAAATTCTCAGCTGAGAAGAAATAATCCATTTGACTATCCTTAATTTCACATTTTTCCTGACAACAACAGATAATCACAAAACTCAAAGATGAGTATATCATCCTGATAGGTTTGATTCTATCCATTCTATTACTCATCATTGCTGCATTGAATTACCCAGGTGGAAATATTAGGGATATTCATTCCAAGGGATATAGTTTGACTAAGAATTATATCAGCCATCTGCTGGAGTATCATGCGTTAAATGGAATGGATAATCTTGCCAGGCCGTGGGGTATCCTGGGCGTGGTAATGATGGGTATCACCACCGGACTAGCTTTTGTGCGATTTGCCAATAAGATTGATTTGAAAAAATTTTCCAGCGTGATCAGGTTCCTGGGGTATACTTTAATCCTGGTCACCTCCCTGATCACTATACCACCCTGGCATGACCCTATGATCACTTTGGGCAGCATCATTACACTTTTACTTTTTTTCTATGTAACAGTCCTTTTTTTGCAGTCAAAACTGAAGTCATTTAAAATCCTTTCTGTGCTATTGATATTGTGTTTTTATGGGGCCACGTATATGTATTTTACAAGGACAGCGCTGGATTACCTCCCTGCTGTACAGAAATCTATTCATGTATTTCAAATTGGTTTTATCCTGGGATTGGAGCATTGTACTTCTGGAGAAGACTTTCCAAGGAATTAAAATGACAACCACCTTGCCATTCGGGGCGAGCGTTGTGTATATCTCAAAAAATTATTAAAAAATATTGCAGTTATTTGGATTAATTCTAAATAACCATTTACATTTGCCTTATTTATAATTAGTCTAATTTAATTTAATAAAATGCAACGTTTACTTTTATTCATTATTTCTTCTTATTCTATAGCTATTTTAGCCCAAAAGCCGGAGGATAGCCAGGCTATTAAAGCAATGTGTGGTTGCTATGAAATTCAATTCAATTTTGCTGAAACATTTCAATACCCTAAGGACTCAGTCGATTATCACCCTTCCAAAGTCAAGCTTGAAACCGCTTTGGAATGGGCTGGACTCATAGAAGATGAACCCAAAAAAATCTCTATCCAGCATATTTTAATTGTAGGGCAAACAATGATTGTCAAGCATTGGCGTCAGGATTGGTTGTTTGAAAACTCAATCTTTTACGATTATAATGGTTTCAACGATTGGAAACTTAAGATTTTGCTACCGGGTCAGGTGAAAGGTCAATGGACCCAAAAAGTATATGAAGTAGATGATAAACCCAGATACCAGGGTAGTGCCAGCTGGATTCATATCGATGGTCGTCATTTCTGGGACAATACAACCAATGCGCCTCTACCAAGAAGAGAATATACCCAGCGGAGTGACTACAATATCACCAAAAGAGCCAACCATATAGAGCTATCTACACAAGGATGGATTCATGATCAAGATAATGACAAAATCATCCGCACTGAACATGGAGACGATTATGTTCTCGCCAGTGAAAAAGGTTATAATGTCTATACCAAAGTGGATGATTCCAAATGTGCAGCTGCTCAGAATTGGTGGAATGAAAACAAAACATTTTGGGTAAAAGTACGTACCAAATGGGAAGCAGAATTTGCCAAAAACAAAGATTTGAAACTAAAAACGGAGGTGGAAGGAAAACCCCTATATAGACACTTACAAGCTTTAAAACCTGGAGCAAGCCAGGATAAAATTAACAAAGTAATCGACCGTTTTATTATATCGGAGTAATCGACCCTCTATCCTATCAAAGACATGTAAAATCTGAATCCTTTTCACAATACTTATAAATCATCCATCCGCAATCTCTCTAAGGTTAGAGAATAGCTTCATAGACGCTTTCAATATAATCATAAAATATATCAATAATATCTATTGACTTCAGTGAGTATATTTGCTTCCACGCTGATAAAGGTCATATCCTATTTCCTTTTTTCATGTCAATTTTACATTCAACATAAACATTAATATCATATGAGCTCTTCTAATAATCACTCCAATGGCAATGGCAAATGCCCCTTTATGCATGGTGAACTAAACTACGTAGCTGGAGGTGGCACTTCCAATAAAGATTGGTGGCCCAATCAATTAAAATTAAATATCCTACGCCAGCATTCTACGCTAACCAATCCAATGGATCCCTCCTACAACTATGCGGAGGAGTTTAAATCCCTGGACCTTGCCGCGGTAAAAAAAGATCTTTTCGAACTCATGACCTCCTCCCAGGAATGGTGGCCTGCGGACTATGGTCATTATGGCCCCTTTTTTATACGCATGGCCTGGCATAGTGCCGGTACTTACCGGATAGCTGATGGTCGGGGCGGAGCAGGTTCCGGTTCTCAGCGATTTGCACCACTCAACAGCTGGCCCGACAATGCCAGTCTCGACAAAGCCCGCTTACTCCTCTGGCCAGTCAAACAAAAATATGGCCGCAAGATCTCCTGGGCCGACCTTATGATACTGGCTGGCAACTGTGCCCTCGAATCCATGGGCCTGAAAACATTTGGGTTCGGTGGTGGCCGTGAAGATGTTTGGGAACCGGAGCAAGATATCTACTGGGGAGCTGAGAGTGAGTGGCTTGGAGATAAAAGATATTCCGGAGACCGTGATTTGGAGAATCCACTTGCCGCTGTACAAATGGGTCTCATCTATGTCAATCCGGAAGGCCCTAATGGCAATCCCGATCCGATAGCTGCGGCCAAAGATATACGGGAGACTTTCGGCCGAATGGCTATGAATGATTATGAGACCGTAGCACTCATCGCCGGAGGTCATACCTTCGGTAAAACCCATGGGGCAGCCGATCCTTCTAAATATGTAGGCCGAGAGCCTGCAGCAGCGAGTATAGAAGAACAAGGCCTCGGCTGGAAGAATACTTTTGGTAGTGGCCATGGCGTCCATACTATCACCAGCGGACTTGAGGGAGCATGGACTACGACACCTACCCGGTGGAGTAATAATTTCTTTGAGAATCTTTTTAATTTTAGGAGTGGTGATGCTACTTATT
>OCTV010000381.1_pt1 | contig 17907 bp, 14 predicted proteins | sample 1539101 | NCBI WGS metagenome assembly OCTV01 (sample SAMEA3991422, study PRJEB22521) | metagenome | biome: anthropogenic terrestrial biome; feature: sewage plant; material: sludge | place: Sweden | collected 2012-09-26 | reverse complement strand
TTGCACAGTCAACATAATCATTACTAGCAACAAACATTTCGCTCAAGTCTACAGTTTTACCGGTAGCTCGTAAGATTTCTCCCTCAAAGAAACCACATGTTGCATAATCCCAGCATGTCCCACTGCGGTTTTGGTTTTTTATGCTAGTAATCTTGTTTTCTAAAATAGTGGTAAAAACATGCTTTTTTACATCGTCTTTCTTTTCTTGAGCAGATGCTAAGATGCCGAAGAAAAGTAGCAAAATGGTCAATAATCTCTTGGTAGTTCCCATACTGAAATGCATTATATTATAGGCAATGACATGCCGTTTATTTTTTGATATATATCCAATGCATAGATATCTGTCATTCCACTAATATAGTCAATGACAGCCATTATTCTTGTTTCAAGATTGTCACTGTGTATGTCGTATTGACTGCTAACTCTTCGTATTAACTGTTGAGAATAAAATCTATCAGGATTTATTGCAGCACCAATAAATACATCCATAAGAGTTTCCATTATCTTATAACCAGATAACTCTATATCAAGAACAGGTTTACTGTGATAAATTTTTTCGTAAGAAACTTTCTCACAAACTTTATAGGCCTCTCTTTGAATAGGAGAGATGTTGTCAATAAGACTCCCATTGAAAGTCCCATTTAGAATTTCTTCTTCATGCTCAATAAATGTCTTAACACATTCGTTTTCCAGTTTGCCGATTACGCAAGCTCGCAAATATACTACTTTTTCGTTAGAATCAGAAACACCATCTTCTTCCATTCTTTTCTGTATGCTAGCCATGGTAGTATCATCGAAAAAGCCCATTAGAAGATCTAATGTCTCTTGGAAAGAAAGAATCTTAAGCTTGTGAGAATCCTCAATATCCATTATCTCGTAGCATATATCATCGGCAGCTTCAACAAGATATACTAAAGGATGGCGTGCGTATTTTAATGGCTCACCGTTATCTGATTTGCAAATAAGGCCCAATTCATCGGCTATTTTCTTATAATCATTGGCTTCGGTTTGGAAAAAGCCGAACTTGCCATGGCCTCCTGCTAAGCTACTTGCAAAAGGATATTTTACAATACTTGCAAGCATAGAATATGTCATCACGAACCCTCCTAGTCTTCTACCTAGGAATCTATGTGTAAGCAAACGAAAAGCATTAGCATTACCTTCGAAATGTGTTATATCATCCCAAAACTCCGATGAAACCGATTCTTTTATGGCTTTCCCCTTGCCTTCGGTAAAAAAAGTCTGTATAGCCTTTTCACCAGAATGTCCAAAAGGAGGATTACCCATATCGTGAGCTAAACATGCTGCACTGACAATAGTTCCGATTTCTTCAAAGAGAGTATTTCCTAATTCAGGATGTATATCTTTTAATTGTTTGCATACGTCATTACCCAAAGACTGACCAAGGCTTGAAACTTCAAGACTGTGGGTTAGTCGGTTATGCACAAAGATACTTCCTGGAAGAGGAAAAACCTGAGTTTTGTTTTGGAGTCTGCGAAACGGAGCAGAGTATATCAACCTGTCGTAGTCTCTTTTAAATTCCGATCTGTCATCATGTCTTTCGGCATGTCTATGTTCCTGCCCAAGACGCTTGTTTGATATTAATTGTTGCCATTTCATGTGGCAAATATAATGTAATTTAATCTAAATAGTTTCTTTTTCTGTTGAAAAATTAAGATATCTGCATATAATTCATTATTTTTGCACATGATACACAGACTATATGATGTTTTTATTTTCTGTTGATATATGTTTTAAACAATATAAAATACACTTATGCTAAAGATTAAAGTCGTAAACACTGGACATCAGCAACTACCTGCTTATGCTACATCACAAAGCGCAGGTATGGATTTGAGAGCAAATATTGACGAATCAGTAGTATTGGAACCATTTGAACGTCGACTGATCCCTACAGGTTTACATATAGCACTGCCAGTTGGTTTTGAGGCTCAGATACGCCCACGTAGCGGTTTGGCATTGAAACATGGTGTCACTGTACTTAATTCCCCGGGCACTGTTGACGCCGATTACCGTGGTGAGGTGATGGTTCTTTTGATAAATTTGTCACAACAAGAATTTGTTATCAATGATGGTGAGCGCATTGCGCAAATGGTTATAGCAAGCCATGAACAAGGAATTATGGAACTTGTCGATGAACTTGATGAAACCGAACGTGGTACTGGTGGATATGGACATACTGGCGTGAAATAGAAACAAATAATACACTCGAAATTGAAATATACATATAGACATATTGCCTTAATATCGGTTGTCGTTCTTATGACCGTTAGTTTTACGTTGCCTTCTTTCGCTAAAAGTAATAAACGCAAGAAAACGGAATCTTCGGCGATAATTGCGCCTCTATCTTATGCTGATAGTATACGCTATAATTCTTTCTTCATGGAGTCTGTAGTCGCTGCAGGAGCAGGAAGATATGCTTCTGCTTATGACTTGTTGAGGCATTGTTTGGAGATAAATCCGAATGCAGCCGAAGCCTATTATTTGCTTTCTACATATCAGACGGAATTAAAACAGGATACTCTGGCGATGAAATCAATGGAAAAAGCTGCTGAACTTTCACCTTCTAATGATACCTATCAGGAGCGTTTGGCACAATACTGCATTGATTTTAAACAGTATGATAAAGCAATAAAAGTATATGAAAATCTTGCAGCAAATCGCCCTGACCGTACAGATGTGCTTGAAGTTTTGATGCAGCTGTATAATCAGCAAAAGAACTATACCGATATGCTCAAAACGATAGGTCGTTTGGAGAAAGTCGAAGGAACTGGAGAAGAAATAACTTTGGCTAAGGTGCGAGCTTATGAACTTCTTGGTGACAAGAAAAATGCATACAAGGCTTTGAAAAACCTTTCAGAAACCTATCCTAATGACAATAGTTATAGAGTTATGCTGGCTAATTGGCTAATGCAGAATGATAAGCAAAAGGATGCTTATGGTATATATACTTCTGTTTTGAAGGATGAACCGTCAAATTCTTATGCACTTTCTTCTCTTTATGATTATTATAAGGCTGTTGGGGATAATGATAAGGCAAAGGACGTAATGAGTCGTGTACTTGCTAATAATAAAACCGACTCAAATAGTAAGCAAGCAATGATTCGCCAGTTTATTGAGGAAAATGAACATGCTGGCGGTGATAGTACTGTTGTAATTGATATGCTTGATAAAGTGACTAAGCAAAATCCTCAAGATGCCAATATCGCTGAACTGAAGGTTGCCTATATGTCATTGAAGAAAATGCCAAAAGAAGTCATTGACAGCGCAATTGTTTCTTTATTGAATGTAGCTCCTGATAATGCAGGCGCACGCCTTCAACTTATCCAGAATATTTGGGAACAGAAAAATTGGGAACAGATAATCTCAGTCTGCAAACCGGCTTTGGAATATAATCCTGAGGAAATGGCTTTCTATTATTTCTTAGGTTTGGCTTATTTTCAGAAAGGTGATGAAAACCTTACTCTACAGACTATTCAAAAAGGTGTATTACAAGTCTCTGATAAGAGCAATAAGGGTATGGTATCTGAATTGTATGCTATTATGGGTGACATACTTCAGAAAAAGGGAAAGATGCAACAGGCGTTTGCGGCTTATGATAGTTGTCTGCAATGGAAAGATGATAACATCGGTTGCCTAAACAACTATGCCTATTATTTAAGTGAAGATGGACATAATCTTCAAAAAGCAGAGCAGATGAGTTACAAGACAATAAAGGCAGAACCAAAGAACTCTACATTTCTAGATACTTATGCGTGGATACTATTTATGCAGGATAGATTTGCCGAGGCTAAGATTTATGCAGATCAAGCTGTGACGAACGATACTGATTCTGTTCAAAGTGCTGTTATACTTGAACATACCGGAGATATTTATGCTTGTTTGGGAAAAGTCAACGATGCCGTTAACTTTTGGAAAAAAGCTGTTAAGTCAGGTGGAGATAGTGCTTTGTTGAAGCGTAAAATAGAACTTAAAAAATATATAAAGAAATAACCAAAGCTTTATAAAATAGAATATGAATAGAATATATATAAAACTGATGACTTTAGGATTACCATTGATTCTTGTATCTTGTGGTGCAAAGAAAAATTTGGTAAAGGAAACTCCTGTTGTACAAAAAATGACTGAGAAATCGGATAAAGCAGCTGATGCTTTAGAATTAAAGAAGCTATCTTTTGTACAAAAGGTTTCGGATAATTCTGTGTATGCGGCAAATATAGTAGGTGACCTAAGATTCAATATAAAAGCTGGTGGCAAAGATATCACCGTTCCTGGATCTTTACACATGCGCAAAAATCAAGTTATACGTATTCAATTGTTTATTCCCCTTCTAGGCTCTGAGGTTGGAAGATTGGAGTTCACACCTGATTATGTGTTGGTTATAGACCGTATACATAAGGAATATATAAAAGCTAATTACGATCAGCTTGACTTTCTAAAAGATAATGGTTTGACTTTCTATAGTTTGCAGTCGTTATTTTGGAATCAGTTGTTTCTTCCTGGTACAGACAAACTTTCAGAGACCGCCTTGCACAAGTTTAGTGTAAAACTCGATGAATTCGGAGAAAATAATCCTGTTTCATTAAAAAATAATAATATCAGCTTTGTCTGGAATGCAAATAAACAATCAGGATTGATAGCCGAAACAGACGTAGCATATAAAAGCTTACAGCATGGAACTTCTACGCTTAACTGGAAATATTCTAATTTCACAAATGTTGGTGTGAAGATGTTCCCAGCAACTCAGAACTTCAAGTTTACCACTACTGCAACAAAACAAAAACAGGCTGCAGAGGTAACACTTGATATGGAGGAAGTGACAACTAAGGACAACTGGGACATAAATACTACGATTTCAAATAAATATAAAAAGATAGAAGCCGCGGATATCCTCGGTAAAATCATGAGTTTGTAAATGAAAAGATTATTGGTTATACTCCTTGCCACTGTTATGGCGTTGAACGTTTCTGCACAGAAAAATAAACCTGTACAGAAAAATAAGCAAAGTACCGTGGTAACAACGAAAAGAAAAACTGTTTCTTCAAAGAGGAAAACTACAGTCTACTCTAATGCCTCGATACGAGGTTTGCAGGGACAGCGTTCTAAAATTCAAAAGAAGATAAAAGAGCAGGAGCAGGCTTTGCGTAAGAATCAGACAGATGTGAAGCAACGGTTGCAAACCCTTATCACCCTGAATACTCAAATTGACGAACGCCAGAAGAATATTAATGGTATTCAGCAGGATATACATTATATTGAAGGTAATATAGGAATTCTGAAGGCTCAGTTAAAAACTCTAGAGGGGCAACTTGCTGATCGCAAGGCAAAATATATAAAGTCTATGCGATATATGGCGCGACATAATACAGTTCAAGATAAGTTGATGTTTATCTTTTCAGCTAAAAATCTTGCACAGATGTATCGTCGTATGAGATTCGTAAGAGAATATGCTGATTATCAAAAAGCACAGGGGGAGATGGTAAAGACCAAACAAGCTCAGGTGACTGGTAAACATGTTCAATTAGAACATGTAAAAGGTCAGAAGAGTAACCTGTTATATAAAGGCAAGAAAGAAAAGACAGCGCTTGTTGGTCAGCAAGATGAGCAAAAGAAAGTTGTTGAATCTTTGAAGAATCAGCAGCAGACAATACAGAAAGTAATTGCAGAACAGCGTCAGAAAGATGCTGCGATGAATGCACAGATAGATAGATTGGTGGCTCAAGAAGTAGCAAAGGCACGTGCAAGAGCTGCTGCCGAAGCTCAAAAACGTGCTGCTGCCGTAGCTGCATCAAAGCGTCATGCCGCAGATCTTGCACGTAAAAAAGCTGCTGCAGAGGCTGCTGCTCGTGAAAATGCACGTAGGATAGCAGAGGCAAAAGCTAAAGAAGAAAGATTGAAGGCTGAAGCTGAAGCTGCAGCAAGAGCTGCCGAGGCTGCTCGCCAAGCACAGGCTAATGCTGATGAAAGTCGTAAAAAGGCTGCTGCTGAAACAGCTTCTAGGGCTGCTGCCGCAGAACGTGCTCGTGCCGAACAAGCTGCACGAGAAGCTCAGGCTCAACGTGTCGCCGCAGAAAGAAAAGCTGCAGTGGACGATGCGCGTCAGAAGAAGATTATAGCTGATGCTACAAAAGAGGCTGATGATGTTCAGAAGTTCTCTAGTGTAGATCGTATGATGAATGGCGGATTTGAGGCTAATCGTGGTCGCTTGCCAATGCCTATCACAGGAGGGTATAAAGTTGTGAGCCATTTCGGACGGTATAATGTCGAAGGATTACATGGTGTCACTCTTGATAATAAGGGTATTAACATCAAGGGCAGCCCTGGTTGTATGGCTAGATCAATCTATGATGGTGAGGTTAGTGCTGTATTTGGCTATTCTGGTAGTATGGTTGTTATGGTTCGCCATGGAGCATATATCTCGGTATATTGTAATCTTAGATCTGTATGCGTCAGCCGTGGACAGAAAGTAAGTACTCGTCAGGCACTTGGTAGCGTAGGTACAGATAACATACTTCAATTCCAGCTTAGAAGGGAAACTTCTAAACTTAATCCTGAAGCATGGTTGGGTAGATAATAAATGAAATGTTTTTTTAGATATTGGCGCCGTCAAGTAGTTGGATATACTGCTTGATGGCGTTTTCTATTTCTCCAATTTTAATGAATTCATCGGCAGAATGAGAACGTGAAGACTCACCAGGACCAAGTTTGAATGATTGAAAATTCATCAGAGCCTGATCACTTAACGTAGGACTTCCGAAAGGTGTCATTCCCATCGCTTTGCATTTCTGAATTAAAGAATGCTCAGGAGAAATGTGAGATGAATTCAGTCGATATGAATGAGCTTTTATTTCGCTTTTGCAGTTTTGTTGTATAAACCGACAAACATCTTCGTTTTTGTAAAATTCATTTGTTCTTATATCAATAAGTGCTGTCAGTTTATCTGGAATTACATTGTGTTGTGTTCCTGCGTTTATTACTGTTACTGTCATTTTTGTGGGACCAAGTAATTCACTTACTTTTTCAAACTTGTAGTTTCTAATCCAAACCAAGTCGTCAAGAGCCTCGTAAATAGCATTTATTCCTTCGTTTCGTGCAGCGTGCCCACTTTTTCCATGAGCTATCAAGTCCACAACCATAAGTCCTTTCTCAGCGATAGCAGGTTGCATGCCTGTTGGTTCTCCAACAATGGCAATGTCAATTTTAGGAAGTAAAGGTAGAATTATACTAATTCCATTCTTTCCAGAAATTTCTTCTTCTGCTGATGCAAGATATATGATATTATATTTTTGTGGTTTTTCTGATAGATATCTAAATACCTGGAGCAGTGAAACAAGTCCTCCGCCGCAGTCGTTGCTTCCCAATCCGTATAGAATATTATTCTCTATGGTTGGCTCTAAAGGATTGCGTGTCCATGAGTCCACAGGCTTTACAGTGTCGATATGCGCATTCAGTAGCAATGTTGGTTTATTCTTATCAAAACGCTTGTCTGTTATCCACACATTGTTAGCTTCACGCTGATATTCTAACCCATATTTTACGATGGTTTCAGCGATAATGTCGGCTGCTTCTTTTTCGTTACGGCTGACAGAAGGAGTGGCGATAAGATGCTTAAGCAAGTCTATCGCATCATTGGTGTATTCTTTTTGCGTCATATCGATGACAAAGATAGCAAAATATTTTGTATTTTTCTTAATTTGCACTATCTTTGCATAAATTAAAATAAGCAATTATGCAAACAAGATGTCATCTATCTGTATTGATTCACGAGCAGGCAAAGAAGTATGGAAATCGTGAGGCTATTACCTTCCGTAACTTTGGAAGCCTTAAATGGAACACTGTTTCATGGAATCAGTTTTCATTACGAGTAAAGCAGGTAAGTAATGCCCTACTTAATCTTGGAGCAAAGCCACAGGAAAACATAGCTGTGTTCTCACAAAATTGCGTTCAGTATTTATATACTAATTTTGGCGTTTATGGAGTGCGTGGTGTGACAATACCATTTTATGCCACTACAAGTGAACAGCAAATTCAGTATATGGTTAACGATGCTCAGGTTCGCTATATTTTTGTTGGTGAACAAGACCAGTATGATAAGGCACATAGAATATTTGCACTTTGTCCTTCGCTTGAGCGAATCATCATATTTGATTCAAGCGTAAGAATTAGTACTCATGACCCTAATGCTCTTTATTTTGACGATTTCCTAGCTTTGGGTGAGAAGCTTCCACGCCAGACAGAAGTAGAAAATTTATGGAAAGAGGCTAGTAATGATGATATCTGTGATATTCTTTATACAAGCGGTACTACTGGAGAAAGTAAGGGCGTCGTTTTAACTTACGGACAGTATCTTGCAGCTATGATAGCTAATGATGAGTGTGTTCCAATTAGTGAAAAGGATAGAGTCATAGATTTTCTTCCTTTTACACACATCTTTGAACGTGGATGGGCATATCTTTCTCTTACAGAAGGTGCTCACTTGATAATAAATACATACCCGAATGAAATTCAACAGAGTATGAGGGAGACTCATCCTACAAGTATGAGCTCAGTTCCTCGTTTCTGGGAAAAAGTATATATTGCTGTAAAATCAAAAATTGACGATGCCAGTCCATTCCAACGTAAGTTGTTCAAGCAGGCACTTGCAATAGGTAGAAAACGCAATGTTGAGTATATTAGTCACGGACGTCGTGTTCCGTTGACTTTGGAATTGAAATACCAACTTGTCAATAAGACGATATTGAGTCTTGTGCGCAAGCAAATAGGTTTGGATAATTCAAATATCTTCCCTACAGCCGGAGCTTATGTTTCACCAGAAGTTGAGGAGTTCGTACATTCTATCGGAATCCACATGTTAGTAGGTTATGGGCTTACAGAGAGTCTTGCCACTGTGTCATGTAATCATAAGGGTAAACCTTTTACTATTGGTTCTGTGGGATATCCTATTAAAGGAATAGAAATAAAGATAGGCGAGAATAGCGAAGTCTTATTAAAAGGTCCTACAATAACTCGTGGTTATTACCATCGTGATTCAATTAATGCTGAGGCTTTTGATGCTGACGGCTTCTTCCATACAGGAGATGCAGGTTACTTGAAGGGCGGAGAACTTTTCTTGAAAGAACGTATAAAAGACCTTTTCAAGACATCAAATGGAAAATATATTGCTCCGCAGATGACAGAGTCTCTTTTGTTGGTAGACAAGTATATTGATCAGGTAGCAATAATTGCTGACCAACGTAAATTCGTATCTGCACTTATCGTCCCTGAATTCAGAATGATAGAGGAATGGGCACGCGAGCATCATATAAAGTTTGAAAGTCGTGAGGACTTATGCGCTAGCAAGGAGGTATACGATATGATGAAAGAGCGTATCGATACTTTGCAACAGCAGCTTGCCCATTACGAGCAGATAAAGCGCTTCACATTGTTGGCTCACCATTTCTCAATGGAAAGCGGTGAACTTACAAATACGTTGAAGTTAAGACGACCTATTATTTGTAAAAACTACAAGGACGTAATAGACAAAATGTTCGAGGAATAAATATGATTACAGCAGATCAGTTGAAAGATGTCTTGGAGCGCACTGATGCACTAAATAGATATCTAAATATAGACCAGAAGAAAATAGAATTTGAAGAAGAACAACTGCGCACTCAAGCACCTGATTTCTGGGAAGATCCAAAGTATGCCGAGGAACAGATGAAACTTGTCAAAAGCATAGAAAAATGGATTAAAGGCTATAACGAATGTAGGCAATTTGCTGATGAACTAGAGTTGGCTTTCGATTTCTATAAGGATGATATGGTCACTGAGGAAGAGGTTGACGACGACTATGCAAAGGCAATAAAATCAATTGAAGATCTTGAACTCAAGAATATGCTTCGTCAGGAAGAGGATTCCTTGAATGCTGTATTAAAGATAAACTCTGGTGCTGGTGGTACTGAAAGTCAGGACTGGGCTGCCTTGCTTATGCGTATGTATCAGCGTTGGTCAGAAGCCCATGGATATGTAGTTAAGATTACTGATATTCAGGATGGAGATGAAGCTGGTATCAAAAGCGTTACAATGACCATTGAGGGAAAAGAGTTTGCCTATGGTTATTTAAAATGCGAAAATGGTGTTCATCGCCTTGTGAGAGTTTCACCATATAATGCTCAAGGAAAACGAATGACAAGTTTTGCCAGTGTATTCGTAACTCCACTTGTTGATGATACAATCGAAGTTTATGTAGATCCAGCGAAAGTTAGTTGGGATACATTCCGCTCAAGCGGAGCTGGTGGACAGAATGTGAATAAAGTAGAGTCTGGTGTTCGTATACGCTATCAGTATGAAGATCCCGATACAGGCGAGCATGAAGAAATACTTATTGAAAATACGGAAACTCGAGATCAGCCGAAGAACCGTGCTAAGGCAATGCTTCTTTTGAAGTCGCAATTGTATGATCGCGCATTAAAGAAAAAACAGGCAGCACAGGCAAAGGTTGAGGCCGGAAAGAAAAAAATAGAGTGGGGAAGTCAGATACGAAGTTATGTATTTGATGACCGTCGTGTGAAAGATCACCGTACAGGTTTCCAGACCTCAGATGTTGACGCCGTCATGGACGGTAAATTGGATGGCTTCATAAAAGCATATCTAATGGAGTTTGCCGCTAGTGAAGCAGCTGAAGAAGAATAAACATACATACAATAATCTAAAATAATAAGACTATGAGCAGCAATAACGCATTAAGGAAGGCAAAACATTCTGCCTTTCAGAAGAAACAGGAGAAAAGAGGTAGAGAAATCATCGTTTGGATTTTTGGTGGACTTATTGTCCTTGCCATAATCTATATGATATTTACAGCTATTATGGTATAATGAGTGGATTGGAAATAGAACGTAAATTTTTGGTAAGGAAAGGCGACGCATACAAGAACGCCGCCTTTTCAAGTAGCCATATCAAACAGGGATATATTCCTGCTGACAGTGCAACTGTGCGGATTCGGATGCGTGATGATAAAAGTTATCTCACAATTAAGGCTAGATCTCTTAATGGTGGAATGACACGCTATGAATTTGAAAAGGAAATCTCTACAGATGAGGCAGAACATCTCATGCAACTTTGTAAGGGTGGTGTAATTGATAAGACCAGATATCTGGTAAAGAGTGGAAAGCATACCTTCGAAGTTGATGAATTCTATGGCGACAATGAAGGACTTGTAATGGCAGAGGTGGAATTGTCTGCCGAGTCAGAACCTTATGAAAAGCCTAATTTCATTGGAATTGAAGTTACAGGTGACAAGCGCTTTTATAACTCTCACATGTTGGCATTTCCATTTAAACTTTGGAAAGACACATTGCCAGAAGACTACCGATAATGAATGCCAGACCGACACCGATTGTGTCGGCCATGAAATCTAGCCATTCTCCGCTTCTCATTCCTCCAGTACAATACTTTTGAAGAATTTCTATCAAACCTCCCATTAATATCGGTACAAAGAGTGCCAATATTATAATTTCGTTCCACTTAACCTTTTTGTGCTTGGCAAGATATTCTAGCCATATAACTCCACATATTCCTCCATACATTACTATATGTGTCCATTTGTCAATCATTGATATGTTGTCAAGTGGTGTTTGTGGTATAGGAATGAAGCACAATGTCCATATAAATAGTACACAAAGACATGAAAACGGATATTTTGTTACTGAATGGAATAAATTATTCATATTTGCTTTCTAATTTTCTGCAAAATTAGATATTTTTTTATAATTTTGCAATCGTTTAGGTAAATATATTAATAATGTCTGAAGAAAGAGCAAGTTTTGGAAGTAAGATAGGCATAATTATGGCTACTGCAGGTTCAGCTGTAGGACTGGGTAATATATGGCGATTTCCATATATGACAGGTGAAAATGGCGGCGCCGCGTTTATACTTATATATATAGCATGTGTTATCATATTGGGAATACCATGTATGATAAGTGAATTTATAATAGGTAGGCATGGAGCCTCAAATACTGCACGTGCATATACTCGTCTTTCAAACGGTACGGCTTGGAAGCTGGTGGGTTATTTAGAGGTGCTGACAGGATTTCTGATAACTGGTTATTATGCTGTTATTTCAGGTTGGTGTCTTAATTATGTATATGCGTCAGTGATGGGGCAACTGAATGGTGATCCTGCTTTTGTGAAGAATTATTTTGTTGAATTTTCACACGATCCTATACGACCAGTTTTTTGGACAATCCTAATATTTGCAATTACGCATTTTATCATAGTTCATGGTGTAAGAAATGGTATTGAGAAGGCCTCAAAACTTATGATGCCCACTCTCTTTGTGCTTCTCCTAGTTATCGTTGTGGCAGCATGGATGCTTCCTGGAGCATCAAAAGGTATAGACTTCTTATTGAAGCCTGATTTCTCAAAAGTTAATAGTGATGTGTTTCTTGGAGCTTTGGGACAGTGTTTTTATTCTTTAAGCATTGGTATGGGATGCCTTTGCACATACGCAAGCTATTTCAGCCGTCACACAAATATCACAACAGCTGCTATACAGATAGGACTCATTGATCTTATGGTTGCTATCCTTGCGGGATTGATGATATTCCCTGCTGCTTTTTCCGTTGGGATAAGTCCTGACAGCGGACCGTCGCTGATATTTATCACTTTGCCTAATGTCTTTAACCAGGCTTTTGCTGGGGTCCCTCTTTTAGGGTGGTGTGTATCGTTGATATTCTATTCGTTGCTTTTCCTTGCAGCTCTCACGTCATTGATATCTCTCCATGAAGTGAACACTGCGTTTTTCTATGAAGAGCTTCATATATCAAGAAAGTCAGGTGCGTGGATTGTTACCATATTGTGTTGTGTTATTGGTGCTCTATGTTCAATTTCTGTAGGACAAAAAAATAGCATGTCAGTCTTTGGTCTGAATCTTCTTGATTTGTTTGATTTTGTTACTGGCCAATTAATGCTTCCTATTGTTGGACTGTTTATGAGCCTTTTTGTAGGTTGGTATGTTCCTAAACAGATAGTGATAGATGAATTGTCAAATTGGGGTACGCTAAAGTGTGGTTTCTATAATTTGTTTATTTTCGCCATGCGTTTTGTTTGTCCTTTGTGTATACTTGCTATAATGCTTCATCAGTTTGGAGTGATTTAATTTATTTATATGTCAGAAAGAGGTAATTTTGGAACTAAGATAGGGGTTATATTAGCTACTGCTGGGTCTGCCGTAGGGTTGGGAAATATATGGCGCTTTCCATATATGACAGGTCAGGATGGTGGTGCCGCCTTCATTATTGTATATCTTGTATGTGTCTTTATTTTGGGTATTCCGGGAATGGTAGCCGAGTTTGTCGTTGGTCGTCATTCTGCAGCCAATGCTGCACGCGCATATTATAATCTTGGTGGTCGCAAGTGGTCGCTGCTGGGATACGGCGGAGCTATCACGTCGATGATAATATTTGGCTTTTATGCTGTTGTAGCCGGTTGGTGTTTGCAATACTTATTCGCGTCAACTATGGGGCAACTCAACGGTGATGTTACTTATGTGCAGAATTATTTCAAGACATTTTCTTCAGATCCTATAAAGCCTTTGTTTTGGACCGTGGCGTTTATCATTATTACTCATCTTGTAGTAGTCAAAGGGGTTAGAAAGGGAATAGAGCGAGCTTCAAATATACTCATGCCTACTCTTTTTATATTATTAATTGTGATAGTAGTTGCATCTTGCATGTTGCCGGGTACTAGAAGTGGATTGGAATTTCTTTTCAAGCCAGACTTCTCTAAGGTTACAAGAAGCGTCTTCCTTGATGCTTTAGGACAGGCGTTCTTCTCATTATCGTTGGGAACTGCATGTCTTTGTACTTATGCTAGTTATTTCAGCAGACAGACAAATCTGTTGAAGTCGGCAGTGCAGATTGCCGGAATAGATACGCTTGTTGCCATCCTTGCCGGATTGATGATATTTCCTGCAGCATTTTCAGTGGGAGTTCGTCCCGACAGTGGACCATCGTTGATATTTATCACCCTTCCTTCTGTATTTAAGGAAGCATTTATTGGAATGCCTGTGCTGGGATATATAATAGGGGTGCTCTTTTATGGACTTCTTGTATTAGCAGCACTTACGTCTACTATATCAATGCACGAGATAGGTACTGCGCTCTTTTATGAGGAACTGCATATCAGTCGTTCAAAAGGCGCTTGGATAGAGACGGGTGTCTGCATCGTTATCGGTATTTTCTGTTCGCTGTCATGTGGTGCTGTAGACATCACAGTGTTTGGAAAGTCGTTTCTTAATTTCTGTGATTTCATCACGTCTGATATTTTGTTGCCTTTGGGAGCATTCTTAACTTGCGTGTTTGTAGGTTGGCGTGTGCCGAAGAATATTGTTAAAAATGAAATAACTAACTGGGGCACGCTGTCTTCACGCTTCTATGGAATATGGCTTTTCGTCGTGCGTTTTATATGTCCTATATGTATAGGTTCTGTATTTTTACATCAACTTGGAATAATCTAATATGTTTTTAAGAGAGTTTCTTTATTTTAATAAATCTGATCGTCGTGTAATACTGTTTTTGCTTGCCATTGCTGTATCGGCATTGGTGGCTTTCTTCTTTTTGGGAGGTGATGAAATGTCACACTCTGGTTATGGTTATAAAAACAAACGTGGTGAATATAACAATGGTTACTCTTACCAGCATTATCCGCATAAGTATTATTACGTGGCAGGGCAAAAGGCAGAATTGTTTCCTTTTGATCCTAATACCGCTGACAGTACAGAATTTCTGCGTCTAGGTTTGCGTCCATGGCAGGTGCGTAGCATATATAAATATCGGTCGCGTGGTGGAGTATATCGTACATCTGCTGATTTTGCAAGACTGTATGGACTCACTCAAAAGCAATTCCGTGAGATGCAACCTTATATACGTATAGGCTCTGATTATAAGCCTGCGTCGCTTTTGCCAGAAGTGGCAGCAAGGCAAGCTCGCCATGATAGTATTGTTGCTAAATATTCAATTAAGATTAAGGATGGTGAACATGTGCAGCTTAATTCTGCCGACACTGCGATGCTGCAGCGTGTTCCAGGAGTAGGTTCATATTATGCTCATGAAATAGAAATATATCGTCACCGTTTGGGTGGTTTCTCTCGTGTTGAACAGTTGAAAGAAATAGATGGCTTTCCTGAATCAGCACTTAAATATTTTACAGCAAGTTCCACGAATATAGCCAAACTAAATGTAAACAAGTTATCGTTGAATCAGCTCAAGCATCATCCTTACATATCTTTCTATCAAGCTCGTGATATTGTGGATTATCGTCGTTTGCGTGGATCAATCAAAAGCCTTGATGACCTACGACTTCTTAAAGATTTTCCTCCTGAAGAAATAGAACGATTGCGCCCGTATGTGGAGTTTTGAATTATATGTTTTTTATTACGATTGCATCATTATAAATGTAGGATTAGCTTTAGAAATAATAAAGTGGTCGGCGAAATTTCACTGACCACTTTACCCACGACAATGGCTAAATTGTTGATTGTCAATTCTGTAGCCTTAAATTTGTCGGGATGAGGCGATTCGAACGCCCGACCCCTACGTCCCGAACGTAGTACGCTACCAACTGCGCTACATCCCGATTATTTAAATCGTTGCGAATGCAAAGGTAATCAAATTTCCTGAAAGCAAATATTTTTTTGAATAAAAATTTGTCAGTGTGGGATAAAAAGCCTATCTTTGCACTCGCAAAACAAAAAGCATGGTGCCATAGCTCAGTTGGTAGAGCAAAGGACTGAAAATCCTTGTGTCCCCGGTTCGATTCCTGGTGGTACCACTTCCTCCTTTCATTAAGCCGTTTAGTCTCATTCGTGAGACTGGCGGCTTTCTTCGTTTATTAGAATATTTATAATGTTTGACAAATATCCTTTCTAAATGAATATCAATGCAACCAACACTTTTCTGTGATTTTATTGTCCCTAAAACGTGTTGATCTATTTAACAAAATAATGATTCAACCAAGTCGTTAATGTAGATTTAGTCGCTATATTTTATTTTTTTTCCTGTGTTTTTTATGACATATCATACATGATTGGTGCAATGGATTGTTATTCAATATGTTATCGCATGTATGATAAGGTAAAAACATACATGATATTGAGTAATAAGGCCCTTATCACTCTGTTATCCTACATGCTTTGCTGAGTAATATGGGTCTTATTACTCAATAGCGCAACGAAAAAGGTGATTTTGTTTTCGTTGCGCTGATTATCAAAGGAATTGATATACATATCTTTCGTTGTACTTACTGAATCACTGGTTCTTCTCTAATTTAGTTGAAGAATATATGCTCCAGAACCATCTTTCTTCTTAGTAATTTAATGCCTGCTCTACCATACATAGTTCTCTTTACAGCTTTTAGCTTATTTACAAATCCCTCTGTGATTCCATTTGTGACATTTTCCCTAATGGTATTTAATATAGCTCTATAATCGAGTTTTACGCCTGTTAAAAATGTCTTGAGCGTCCTTATCTTTGTTTTCCAGTATTTCTTCATCCATCTAATAAGTCTGCAACTGTCCGTACCAGTGATAATAGAATAGAACTCTTTGGTAGCCTCATACATTTCTCTGAACCAATCAAATTTCAGAAGAAATTGAATCGTTTTGAGTTCTTTGGCGTCAGCTCTATTTCTAATTGCGTTTCCTATTGACACACCTATCTGTCTCACTGGGATCAAGACTGGTCTATCATCACGGGGTCGCTGAGTCTTTGGAGCTTCTTTTCGGAACTTAGCTCTACTGCCACAATGTCCATCACGCAAATATCGATAATGGTCATAAAAAGGAGTTTGCGAGCCTGTAAATCCTTTATCCCTCAAATCATGTAAGATGGGCAATAACTCACCCTTTTCAGCATATTGTTCTTCTACATATTTGTCGAATTCTTCATATTCATTTCTATGCTTGCTATTCCAAGGCTGCAGTTTGTCCTGTCTGCAAAACTTAGTTGCAGTCTGTCGGGCAATCCCCAGCTTCTTGGCAATGGTAGCTGGCTTAAACCCCTTTCGCTGCAACTCCTTGACTTCATTGAACTTCACAAGTCTTGAACCCACTTTTTCCTTCCTGAGAGTTTTTTCCTGTATAACTATAGTCGGGGCAGCCAATTCATATGACTCATTATCTGAATCCTCCTTTGCTATGACTGCTGCTCTATATTCTCCATAGTGTTCGTCGACGAGTTTCATTGTGCGTTCCATTATGTTCTTGACCAAGTGAAACTTGTCTGCAACTTCTCTCACTGGCCTACCAGAAGCAGCTATGGCTGAACTATATTCGGTAGAGCGGTCTCTGCTTACAAGGAATACCTGTGGATGCTCTTCCAGCCATTCTCTGAAACTTTTCATTTTCCTGTCTCCAAGTATATCAATAGGATGTCTTCCTTCGAGGCTGACAACAATACTTCCATAAGTAACGCCCTTTCGCTGAGCCCAGTCGTCCACTCCAATTCTACCTATATTCTCATAGTCAGGGACATGTGTACGATGAAGGTCACGGAGGACCGAAGAACCACTTATCTTAATACCGGAACGAGACAATATCCTGCTTGCATCTTCAGATGAGCCTATCAAACCTTGACGAACAACATGCAGTTCGCATCTTCTGGTCAGTCTCCTGTATCTAAAGACTTCTGTCCCAGGCTGTTCTGCAAAAGTCTTATGTTTACAATATTTGTTTTTGCAGAACATCTTTCTTATGTACAGTACAACTTTAGTCGGTTGACCTTGTATCGGAAGATCTGATATGCATCTGGTATAATGACTATGCACTGATATGCTTTTGTGACCGCAATATGGACAAGATGCTGTTTTCCTTGAAGCGGATGCGTGTATTTCTATATTGTCACCTTCATG
>OCTV010000371.1_pt1 | contig 18152 bp, 19 predicted proteins | sample 1539101 | NCBI WGS metagenome assembly OCTV01 (sample SAMEA3991422, study PRJEB22521) | metagenome | biome: anthropogenic terrestrial biome; feature: sewage plant; material: sludge | place: Sweden | collected 2012-09-26 | reverse complement strand
CTTGAATTTGATTTCTGAAATTCGATTTTTTGAAAATTAGAAATTATTTACACAGCTATGGCGCTTGGTGAATAATTCAGGTTATTATATATTATGTGGTAAATATTGATTTGTGTTTAAATATGATATTAAATCTGTAAAAATAAAGTTTTAACTATATCGTTTAAGGCTTAAGACTATAGTATTATGATTCGGGCGTCAAAAGCACTTTTTCAAGAAAATTGGATTTGAAAATCAATGTAATTACGTGAGTTACAGCTTGACTAAAACCAAAAATCAGGTGTTTGACGCTTTAATCATTATATATATTGTCAAAGTATGGTGAATCGCTGCTGTTTTATTAACTGTTTATAAAGCTAATATGAACAGATGCAGATGGAATTATTATAGGAATGAGGAAAATATTATTATGCTGGATGAGATAAAAGTTGAATTCTCAGATTTTACAAAAATTTATTTTAAAGACAACAAATGCTTAGTTGCCAGTGTAAGTACAGGCGATTGTATATTTATCAGCAAAGAAATCGTGGACATTTTCAAAAGAGGTGAATCAGAAAGATTTACTTTCAGAGAGTTATTTGATTGTGTTGAGGATTTGGACTCAAGAAATTTACTGAGAAATATGGCTGAGAAACTTGACAATTTAAATATGTGGAAATATAATGAAGAAAATATTACTGCATTAAGACAAAATAAGATTTCTTTGGATATTACAAACGACTGTAATTTAAGATGTACTCACTGCTGTGTTTCTGCCGGAGAAAATGGAAGAGGCAGAGAATTAACTACTGAGGAACTTTTCACTGTTATTGAACGTATAATGTATTTTAATCCAGGAGAAATTTCTATATCCGGCGGTGAACCGATGTTCAGAAAGGACTTTGTAGCGATAACAGATAAAATTCGTTCGCTTTACAGTGGAAATCTTACACTTATGACGAATGGAACTCTGATTAAAGACGATGAAACTGCTGCTTATCTGGCAAATAATTATGATTCATTTAATTTAAGTCTTGATGGTTATGATGATGAAAGCTGTTCTGCTATAAGAGGCAAGGGTGTTTTTTGTGCTGTAATTAAGAGCATAAAGCTGCTTCAGAAGTACACTCAAAAAGTCAGTCTTTCTATGGTTAGAACTTCTGATAATTCATCAAGTACAGATAAATTTAAGGCTCTTTGCGAGTCGTTTAATGTTTATCCAGTAATAAGAGTTTTTGAGTCGGTTGGCAGAGGCGAAAAATTGTATAAGGATCTGACTCTTGACAGAGAAAATGATGAAAAGTCAATAGACTGGAAACGAGTAGAAGAGAATTTTATTTGCAATAAATTCTATAATCATAAACCTCAAATTTTTGCTTGTCAGGGTGCATTATCTGAATTCCAGATTGATCAGAAGGGTGATGTTTATCCTTGTCCGCTTTTTATGGAAAATGAATTTAAACTGTTTAATATCCTTGAGGTGAGTGATCCTAAAGATTATATATTATCCAGAAGATATGTCACTTCAGAAGGGTTTAAGAATTTTTCAAAATATATGCCTTATAATATTCCTAAATGCAAGGACTGCAATAAACAGCTTATGTGTTTCAGCTGTGCAGCAGGAATAAGGCATCATCTTTACAACAATACACTGGACAAAAACTGTATTGAAAATAGCAACTATTTCGATTTATATTGGAGAGACTATGAGTTCGTTTAATATTTGGGTGACTGAAAAATGCAATCTTTGCTGTACATATTGTTATGAAACATCAAAACGTACTCTTAGTATGAGCGATGAGACTATTGGAAAAACGATTGCATTTATCCGAAAAAACTTTCAGATAAATGATTATAACATGATAAATTTTCATGGCGGAGAACCGCTGATTGCTGCTGACATAATTTTAAGAATAGTTAGTGAATGCAACAGCATGGGAAGATTTTGTTATTCTCTGACGACAAACGGTTTACTGCTGAATGAAGATTTAGCAAAAAAACTTATAGACAGCAGAATCTATATTTCTTTAAGTCTTGACGGAACTAAGGAAGTACATGATTTAAACAGAAAGAAACATGACGGAACAGGTACGTATGATATTGTAGTTAATAGTTTACAATTACTGAAGAGAAAAGAAGTGCCTGTCAGAATAAGAATGACTGTTTCGCCTGAGACTTCTCCTTATTTATTTGATTCTGTTATGAATGCTGTTAAGCTTGGCTCAAAAACTATTGTTGTTTTGCCTGATTTATACGATGATAACTGGAATGAACAGTTATTAGACAACATAAAAGAACAGCTAATAAGAATTTATACTAAATTATCTAATTATAAAGACGTAACATTCGCTTTTTACAGTGAACTTAAAAGAATAAAGAAAGGTTCATGTAAAGGCGGAATTTCAGAATACAATATCAGTGCAGACGGAAAGATATATCCTTGTTCATATTCAGTGAATGATAAAGATTATATTATCGGTTCAGTGGATAGTGGAATTGATGATAAATTATTAGATAAACACAGGAAATACTATGAAAAAAATAATATGACCTGTGATGGATGCAGTAATGAATCGGCTTGTATAGCTTCACGGTGTAAATTTATTAACAAGACATTAACTGGAGATTATTTGAGTGCACCGCCAATAATTTGCAAATTGGAGCGAATTCTAAATGAAGTCAGAGTTGTTATTAATGATTAAATGCAGTTTTATAACTGAATTTAATAAATATCCAAGGAAAAAGGAGGAAAAAAATAATGAAAATCGAAAAGATTACAGATGCTTTTGTCAATGAATTTGACGGTGAGGCTCAGAGTTGCAGGAATGATTGCACAGAGTACTTTGGCAAGACTGAAGGTCAGGTTTCCTGGCTAAAGAAATGTAAGCTTACTTTGACAAATGGTCAGTACTCTAGGGACGATCAGCTAAGGGCACTTGAATTCGGCTCTACATACTGCTACTGGGACAATACGCCAAAGACTTGCATCTACTGGTAAAAAGACACCGGCAAAAATAAGAAGATACTGGGTGCATTTTGGGCTACCCAGTATCTTCTTATTATAAGGAAAAAATATTTATGAAAAATTATAAAGTTGCAGTTATCGACACCAGCATAAATACCAACTGGTTAGTTGATATTGCTAAAGATAAAATAGAAATAATAGATTATTTTGAATATAAAGAAAAAAATGTTCATTGTTCATTAGTTATAAATACAATTTTTAAATACACTGATAAAGTCGATAAAATATATGCATATAATGTTTTTAACAGCGAAACACAGGGCAGCGGTATAGCTGTTATTTCAGCTCTGGAAGACATTATTGAAAAAAATGATATAGATTTTTTAGTTATGTCAATGACTTTGACAAATGTCGAAAGATATGACCGTATAAAAAATCTCTGTGAAAAAATTGAATCTTTAGGGGTAGTTATATTAGTAGCTGATTCGAACAGACCCCAGGAAGGAATATGCTATTATCCTTTTTCATTTAATTGCGTATTTGGAATCAGTTCTGCATCATTTTTTAAAGAGCCTTATTACAGTATAAAAAATATTCAGAAAAAGCATATTTCAGGAGATGCTACACCTGAATTTATACTGTGCGGAAATAATAAATATGTTTTATTTGGAGGGACAAGCAAGGCTGCACCAAAATTACTGGGAATAATAATTGAATTATATCCATTCGACAGTCAGAAAGAAGGAATTGCTGACTGGCTGAAGAATAATACCTTGACAGAAGAAGAAAATTGCATTAACATATTTACAGAAGATGCTGTAACTGATAATGATATTTACTGTAAGCTGTGCAGTCTTATAAAGCATTTATCCTTTGATTTTATCAATTCTGAAAATCTTAGTGCATCCTATAGATTAGACAGGCTTGGAAGTGATAATCTGGTTGTTCTTTTAAATTCTGTGTTTGAAGGCTTGGGGCTGGAAGAAAAACCTGAAAATTTAAAATATACAGATTTTTTTACTATGGGGAATTTATGCGATTATATAGAAAGACGATTAACTCATTATGAATGAAAAAAATGCAGAAAAGATGAATTTCTTTAAAAAATACAGAATAAAGACAATGTTATCTTTTTTTGGAATGTATAAAAAATACTATATTATTACATTGCTTTTTTCTTTGATTTCTTCATTGATATTATATTTAACGCCTCTGATTAATATTCTTATTTTTGATAAAGGTATAAAAAACAAAGATTTTAAGGTCTTATTTTTTTCAGTATTAATTATGCTTTTAGCATATGTTATTGCAGAGATAACAAAAATATTAAAAGTAAAATACGACTGGTTTTTGGATTATAAAATATCAAAGGATTTAAAAACCAAGGTTTTGGTTTACTGCATTGAAAATTCACAGTTTTCTGACAAAATAGGTGAATATGAATCATTGCTGGAACGTGACGCAACATCTTATATTCAAATGGCCTGCAATGAATCTATTTCTTTTATTACAAATGTTGTAAATGCTGTATCGTCCACAGTTATACTGATAAAACTGCAGCCGGATATGGCGATTGTTTCTTTTATTTTGCAGTCAATGCTCATTTTGGTGCGAATTAAAACTCAGAATATAGAAGAAAAAAAAGGTATTGAAATGCGAAACGGATACATAGCATTACTTTCTTCTATTAATGAAATAATTTACAACATAAGAAAAATCTCTGTATTAGGAGCAGAAAATTATGTAGCTAAACGTTACGAGAAAGCTCTGGATAATGAGTATAATGTTACGAAATCACAGTCAGTTTTCCGAATAAGGATTGATGCTGTTATTTCACTGACTATGAATGCAATTGCCTGTATGATTCTTTTATGGGGCGGATACAGAATAATAATTGGAACTATGACATTAGGTAAATTGATTTCATTTAATCAGTATTCATCATCGCTTTCTTCACCGATTATCGGGCTGATATCTATACCTTCACATTTTGCAGCTGAATATGAAACTATAGAGAAGATTTCAATGATTTTTGAATATAAAAGTGATGAGAAAAAAGTAAAATTAAAAAATGTATCTGAAATTGATGTGTCCGGATTATCTTTTTCATATGATTCTGATTTAATACTGGATAATACAAAAGTGAATTTCAAAAAAAATCATGTTTATTATATCTGCGGTCAGAGCGGAACTGGAAAATCAACATTTTTACAGTTAGTTTCGGGTCAGCGTATTGATTACACAGGAACCATTAAATATGATGGATATGATCTGAAATCAATAAGCTCTAAAAATTTACCGGATTTAGTATCTGTTGTAACTCAGGATAGTGTACTGTTTAATGATACTATAATCAGTAATATTGTATTAGATAAAGATATTGATTACGAAAGAATCAGATATTTATGTCAAATATGCAGTATTCTTGAAGATATTGAGGAATTACCCGACGGATTCGATACTGTAATTTCAGAAAAAGGCGACAGTCTTTCTGGTGGTCAAAAAAGCAGAATATGTCTGGCACGAGCTTTGTATCAGGATAATCCTGTTCTGATAATTGATGAGGTTACATCTGGTCTTGACGGAATAACTGAGCGAAATATCAGAGAGCGTTTAGCAGATGCTGTAAAGGATAAGATAGTAATAATAGTTACACACAGCAAAAATTTTATTATGGAAAATTCGGTAATATATAATATTGATAATCAGTCAATAAAATCAGGAGAACCAATATGTTTAAAATAGTATACAGGTACATGATTAGTAACAAAAAAAGCAGTATTGCAGCAAGCATAGGTATTGCAATATCTGCTATGCTAATGTTCAGTATGGTTCAGATAAGCGACTGCTTCAATCTGGCATTTAAAGAGCTTATAAGTTCCAGTACACATCAGGATTTTTATGTTATTGACGTAAGTTATGATAATATTGTTGATATAAATAATAGATTTGAAAGTATGGGTGATGATGCACCTGATAAATATATGTCAACAATGATAATTGGCGATATTTATGAAGATGGCTGGCAGGCATTTAAGTTAATGGGTTTCAGCGGTGATATTGATTATTTCAAAAAAGCTGATCTGATCAGCGGGAGATATCCGTGCAACGAATATGAAATATGTATCGAAAAAAGTTATGCTGATCTTCATCCGGATTTAAAAATAAATGATGAAATGACACTGGATTTAATATTAGCTTCGGATGAAAATACAGCAAAGGCCAAAAATATAAGTAAAAAATTTATGATTTGCGGAATTATAAAAGATGTTATTGATGACGGAACATTCTTCTACACTAATATTGAAACAGCTAAGAAAATTTTTGATGAAAATAATATAACCGACAGCAAATCAAACGCAATTATTGTTGAGGCACTGGAAGGCGGTTTGGATATTGACAAAATGGTCGATGCTGAATTTGAAATTCAAAGTATCATAGCCAGTAAAACTGAGGATATTAAATATTTCAATGAAGTTCAGCTGATTTCAAATGATGAAAAGATATCCAATTATGATGAGAAGGGTACGTTTGAAACAGTTTCACTCGTTATATTTATGCTGTCTCTTATTATAGCAGTTTGCCTGGCGATATTTGTCTATAATACTATTAGTTTGAGCTTTATCCGTAAGATTAATGTATTAGGAACTATGAGATGCATAGGGTTAAAAAATAATCAGCTTGTCCGGATTGTTCTGACCGAGCAGTTTTTAATCGTTACTATAGGTGCTTTTACAGGAATGATTCTGGGTGCATTGCTTAACTTGATAATTGCTGATAAATTAATGGTTATGCTTGTAACCTCAGTTGTTAAAATTAAAGTTAAACAAAGTATCAGTACATATATTGTGACATATTTGCTTGCTTTAACTGCATCGCTGATTGCAAGTTTAAAACTTATTTTAAAAATTCGAAAATCTACTCCAATAACTATAAAATATATTACTAATCCGAAAAAAGAATTTTCAAAAAAAAGCATCATATTCAAAACAAAAAATTTTCTGTTTAATCTGGCCTTGCAAAATTTAAAAAGAGGATTTTCAAAGAGTATAATTCAGGCTGTAACACTGATAGTAAGTTTCACTCTTTGTTTTGTAATATGCAATACATTTGCTGTTGTTGGGGGCAATGTCAGTAAGGGTGCAGTCAGCTTTAGTGATTACACTATTATGTCGAATATTGTAAACTGTGAATATTTCACGGATGACGATTTGCGTATGTTAGAATCTTATGATGGAATAGAAGCAGTTTATACACAGGAAATCCTTAACGAATATAATTGGGGTATAGAGAAGGACCCTCTTCAGATAATGTTATATGATGATAATTTATGGCGTAAGTTTTCCAAAATCAATAAAATAGAGTATGATTCATCATCTCCGTTTTCAGTTTTGGTAACCAGGGTTGAGAATACTGAAGAAAAAATTACAGTATATAAAGATAAAGAACAATATTCGATAACTCCGATTATAATGAATGATGCTCAGGATTTGAATTATGCATCTGTCAACACTGGTAATTATCTGTTAATAAATGAAAAAACTGCTGAAAATCTGAATTATGAAAAAGGCAGGTACTGCACATTTCTCGTTGATACAGACAAAGATTTATCTGAGCTCTTAGATATTAAATTTTCAATTGATCAGGTATTTGTTTCAAGTCTGCATGAGGGTAAGGATGCGGCTGAAATGCAGCTGCTTGGAATGGTGATAATTGCTGCATATATTATGGCTGCCACCATCATACTAAGCTTCATGATAATAAGCAATACAATAAAAGAAAATCTTAAAAGTAAAAAAGGCGAATACGGTATAATGCGTGCTATGGGACTTAATCTTAATCAATTGTATACTGTCGCCTGCTATGAGAATTTTATCCTTACAGTAATTGCCTGTCTTATAGGTGCATCTGTTTCTTTGATTATAAATTATTTCTTAACACTTGTATTATTTGAAAGCATAAAAATCTCTGCAGTTGTTTATATATTAATAATTTTATTGTTTACGGTTGCAATAGAAATATATTCATATTTTAATATAAAGAAGAATACCAGTAGTTCGATTGTTGAAATGATATATGAAAGGTAGTGGAATAATGCCTGTTATTTCTTTAAAAAAGGTTAATAAATATTATAAGTCCGGAAATGAATCTTTTCATGCTCTTAAAGATATCAGTCTGGATATCGAAGAGGGAGAATTCGTTGTAATTTTAGGGAAGAGCGGCTCAGGAAAAAGTACTCTTCTTAATATAATAGGTGGTTTGGACAATTATGATGACGGTGAGGTTATTCTGGACGGAGCTGATTATAAAAATGCAGATGACAAGACAATGTCAGAATTCAGATGCAAAAAAATAGGATTTGTTTTTCAGTCCTACAATTTAATCCCTGTTCTTAATGTTTATGAGAATATCACATTTCCTGTAAATATTGACGGAGGAAGTATTGATAAGGAACATATAGAAACTGTTATAAGAAGACTCGGGTTAGATGGAAAAGAAAAATCATTTCCAAATCAATTATCGGGTGGACAGCAGCAAAGAGTTGCGATAGCGAGAGCACTTGCAAATAAACCTAAAATATTACTTGCAGACGAGCCAACCGGAAATCTTGATACTGCTATAGGTAATGAAGTTCTGGAGCTTTTAACTAATGGTGTCAGAGAATACGGTCATACTCTGGTTATGATAACTCATAATCCTGAAATAGCTAATTGTGCCGACAAATTGATCAGAATCGAAGACGGAAGAATAATATAAATAGCAGAGTAAAAATTTGAATATAGTTGGGAAATATTTACAGTTGAAGAAGCCCAGCATGCTATTGATAATATTGAATAAACATAAATACACGAGCCAAGAATAGACTCTATGCATAGCAATTTATTTTAAATATAAAAAACCGATGTATATGTAGTTTTCTATATCGGTTTTTTTGCTTGTGAAATCATCTGAGTTTTTTGTATGACGTCAGTGTCTTGACATAAAAAACTTTTTATGATATTATATTTGTAACACGTAGTGTAACACGCTGTAGTGTAACACGTAATACATAAAAATAATAAAAAAGGAGCGTTCATAAGCATGGAAAATCAAAATCAGGAAATAAAAGTTCGTTCAATTAGGGCTGATGAAGCGACATTAGACAAATTCAAAGCGTTATCAGCTGAATTTGAAAGCCAGGGTGACTGTCTGTCGCAGCTGATCACTGCATATGAGATTAACAATGCTAAGCATATACTCACAGATGTAAAGGCTGATATTGCCGACTATGAAAGCCACATCAACAGTATACAGCAAGCTTTTCTTCACGTTCTGGAGCTTAACAGTAATGCCGAGAAACGTATAAAGCAAGAATTCAATGACCTGCTTTGCAGCAAGGACAGTCAAATAATAAGCTTGCAGGAAAGAGTAGATAAAACAGAACATGAGCTTCAGAACGCAAATAATATATATCAGCAGAATATAGATGTTCTTAAGGCAAGTGAAGCAGAAGCCAACAGGGAAGTTAAAACGTTAACTGAAAGCTTATCCATAAAGATCAGGGAATGTGAACAAGCTGAACGAGTAATTCAGGACAAGCAGCTGATTATTGATAATCTAACATCAAGACTTCCGGATCAGGACATAATTGAAAAACAGCTGGAGGAAATGAAACAAAGGCTGAATGAAAACGAAAAAATAATCAATCAACAGAAAAATGAAATCAATGAACTTAAACAGCAACAACAGTCACAGGAACAGTCACACAAGCTTGAATTACAGAAAGCTGAAATAGATAAGCAGAATGCTATACTTGAAGTTAAGAGTAAGCAGCAAGATAAGATTGATGAATATAATACCAAGATTGATAAGCTGCATGATGAAATACAAAGCTTACAGAATGAATATAATAAATCAATCAGCGAACTTCAAGATAAAATGCAAAAAGAGCAAAAATAAATATTAGAAAAAAATCGGTTGGATACACTACTCTGACCGATTTTTTGCGTTTCTAGTTCTATTGAAGAAACAGAAAATATCTTTGAAAAAATAGCCTGTATGAAAAATTCTGATCTGAATTTTGAATTACAAAGGCGAGTAATATTATCGCTTCCGCAGAAGCGAAATACCCCCTCGGAGAGCCTAACGTGTTTTGGGTTTGCCCAAAATGCCATTAGGTTACCCACACCACATTGACACCACTTCGGGAACGTGCTATCATGTAGTGGTGGGGGTAGTCAGCTACGCTGAAAATACGCAAGCAAAAAAGCCTAAGATGAAAGGAGTGGAATGTATGGCAATGGCAAATATAGCAGGTAAGATAAGTTTCCATGTAGGAAAAAAACTTTCCATTTCGCATAATCTGGGAAAGGAAAGAACATCACCGAATTGGAATAAAGATGGTCACATAAATGCAGAAAGAACTCCGCTTAATGTAGTGTTAACCAATACACCACTCAAAGATTTTTTTAAGGAAACATTTGGCGAAGCAATTAAAAAATACAATGCTGCTAATGAAAAAAAACATCCTGACAGAGTAACAGATGTTAATAAGTACTATAATGACCAAAAAGGAAAAGCACAGGAAGCAATATTTCAGATGTCTGATCATGACAATTATTTGAAAATGGTTAATGAGGTCGGGCAGCAATGTGCGGATGAAATACATAAAGCATATCTTACAGATATTTATAATCAATGGGTTAAGGAAAATCCGTCATTGAAAGTATTCAGTGCAACAATACACATGGATGAAACAAAGGACGGTGCTCCGCATTTACATTTGGACTTTATCCCTATCGCAGAGAGTTCCAGAGGACTAACGAAAAAGCTATCAATGGATGGAGCAATGAAGCAACTTGGCTTCATCAGAGAGTCAAAGCAAAAATATGCTGAAACTCCATATAAGCAATGGCTTAATACTCATCGTGAAAGGGTCGAACATCTGGCGGAGAGATATATTACTGTAATACCGTCTGAGCCGTCTGTGGTGGGACATCAGCAGCCACAGGAATGGAAGGCTCAAGAGTGTAAAAGAAGTGCCGTACAGAAGATTACAGAAGCTTTTGCTTTAAAGAAAACGATAGCCAGTGCACAGGCTATTATTGATAATGCTGAGGATATTAAGCGAGCTGCTGCCCAGGAAGCAAAAAAAATAACAGATGGTGCAAAAGTTAAACAGCTTAAATCCGAGAAATGCGTGGATGAATTAAAAAAAGAAGCTGAAGCATTGAAGCAAGAATATACTGCTATTAAAGAAAAAATAAATTCAAGGACTGATTATTGGGAAAAATCCGAAAAACGTATTAAAACGAAAATTCTTGAACTCACAAAAAAAGAAGCATCAATTGACCAGACTGTTGAAGCTGAGGTTCAGGCACGTTTATCAATGCAAGATTTTATAAATCGTCAAAAGGATGAAGATGTTAGGTATCGCCGCAAGGTACTTGAAAAATTCCATGACAATCAGCATACGCATGATATACCAGACAGACCTCAAAGTAACACACAGAGAGGACGATAGCAATGATTATACTGATTACAAAGACAATGTATACAAAGATATTAGGACAGCCACCAATCAGGACTAAGAGTCAATTTAAACGAACTGAGGGCTTTATATATTCTTTTCTTTTTAATTTGAAAAGGGACAATGGTGCGTGGACAGTTAATTGGACATTAATTGAGATGGTTATTTCAGATTGCTTGTTTCGTCTTGTTGGTGGTGTCGGCACCGGTGCGGAACGCAAACTTAATTTAAAAGACTTGGAGTTAAGTGTAGATATTTCTTCCCGCAACTACACTGTTCGATTTTTTTCTGATAAGGATTTGACCGAAGATGCATATGCATATGAACTTCGGTGGTTCATTGATGGCATTAATGGCTATTTTGAGAATTTCCCGTACAAATATATTCAAGATGGTAAGCTTGATTATGACCTTGAACCTGTTCCACTTGATGAAATTGAAGAGTGCTAAAAAGTTGATAATCCATTCCCCCTTTCCATTTAGTTACTTAGTTACTTAGAATTTATTTTTTTATTTTTTAAAATAATATTTTAAGGATAAAAAAGGTATCAGTACGAGGGTAACCCATTTTCAATGCTCTGTTGCGAAGCTTCAGAGTGTTGAATATGTGCCACTGTTGAGTTAAAAACCTAAACGCTGTATAATCGACTGTGAAGCGATTTTTGAGGCTTTTCTGAAAGGAGTAACTTTTTACATTGACAAGCTTCTAAAGCTTACTACAAGCCTTTCAGACGTCTCTACGGGCATAGGACAAGAATTTATTGCTGTTATTGTACATTGGCTTATATATGCTGTTGTAGTGCTTGTAGGGGCAGCGTTACCACTTGCCGCCTTGTTTTTTGGTGGAAAGGGTATAGTGGAAATTTATCGGCAGTGCTGTGCGGATGAAATAAGTGTGATTGTAGCCTTAATTAGCCTTGTCATTGTTATTTTCTTTGCTGAAGTAATGCCGGTAAATGTTTTGCTACTGTTTATAATTTCTCATGTTATATATATTTTTGTACGTTGGTTTATTTATGGCTACAGAGAAGCGAGAGGATTATAAGAAACATAGAAAAGACCATGAATTACTCCATGGTCTTTTTCCGTCTATATTATTTCTTCGTCTTCTTCGCCGAGCATTTCAATGGACTTAACTATTTGTTGGATAAGTAATTTTTCTTTAGGTTTGAGAGGTTTACCATTGTTTTTTGTAGCTACATCAATTCTTTGAATAAAATCCTTGCATAATGAAGTAAGTGATTTTTGAGATATCACTTTAGTACTTCTCTGTACTTTAGCATTATACTTTGCTACCTCTGCCTCAACGTCACTCAATGGAACATTCATGATTTGTGCTATTTTTCTTCTGACACGAGAATCGTGTAATCCACCGCCCGATGTCCAAGTTGCAATAGCAGTGCCAGAACGTCCTACAAGATTTCCAGCAGCCCGAAGGGAGATATCATTCTGTTCTAAATAGTCAGCAAAATAATTAAAACGCATAATTGTTTCCTCCTAAAAAATAATGACATACTTGAAATATAAGTCAAGTGTGACAAGAAAAAATATAAAATTATACAATAAACCAAAAATAAAAATAGTATAATTAACTAAAATACATTAATCACGGGAGGTTTTATTTTTCTACTCATAGCTAAAGCTTTTTCAACCACCGGATAAGTCGGTGGTTTTCGTTGCACAAAAAAATACAGTCCTGCTCACTGCAGAACTGTATTTTTCACGAATAAAATTCGGAGGAAATAAATTAATTGATCTTATTTTATATTTATAAGTTCATTTAAATAAGTACTTTTACCGTTAGATATTTTATGAATTTTTTCTAATATATAGTTATAATCAATATTACATTCGTTTTTCTTTGCATATGATAATATAAGAGAAACGTATCCACTTATTATTGCAGTAGCTTGAGATGTACCAGTAGAGCTAAATATTTTTTGATTATTATTAATTACCAGAATATCCACTCCCGGAGCTAAGATATCACAAGATTCATAATCATTGGTGTTTTGCCAAATGTTTTTATTTTTATCAATAGCTCCAACAGAAATAACATTTTCTTGATTAGCCGGAAATAACATATCTTCTGCTTCATAATCTCCTGATGAAGCAATTACAATTATTCCATCATCAGTTGCTGCATCAATTGCTTTTTTTACTTTCTTATTGGAATGAAAATTGCCAAGACTTATATTAATAATATCAACATTATCATTATTAGCTTCAATAATAGCATTAGCTAAATTATCTCCATTAATAGTGCCATCTTCGCCAACAACCTTATATGAATTGATTTTTGCATTAGGTGCAATTCCTACAATTTCATTATTGTATCCTAATAATATGGAACACATCATTGTTCCGTGCCCATTTATATCATAAATACTTTCATCTGTGGATTTTTCTACGTTTTTATTGATTTGTTCAACTTGAAATTCAGATATTCCGCTGTCTATCAAAGCAATAACTATATCTTCACCTGTAGAATACTGATGTAACTTATTATAATCCATAATGTTTATTTGCCACTGAGCCGAATTTGCTGTTTCAGCTGCTTGGTTACTTTGAGTTAAAAAAAAATGGAATAAACATTAAATCCTAACGCAAAGATCATTGCAGCAATACCTATGCCTTGTACTACCCGTTTAATCTTTGGAGACAGTTTAACTACTACATACTTATTCAAAATCACAGCACATATGATCAATGCTGCTAATATTAAAATACATAAATTAGGATGATTTTTTGAAAATTCAAACACATTCTTTCCTCCTCATATTCATTACTGAGTATCCATGCTATATACTAATACCCATGTAATATCAGTTACAATACCTCTATTGCTAAGGCTATTATAGTATGTAATGTCATTTGCTAAATACCAAGCATAAGCAGATGTCAAACCATTAGGAATTGCGCCTACTCCGCCAAAAGCAGCACCTGCGATTATTGCAGCACCTGCATTAACAGCAGCAGCCTTGTTCATATCATAAGCCCATGTATTAGCAGCTGAAGTAGACATATATCTTCTCCTGCCCCACCAATGTGTTTCATCATATGTACTGCCACCCTGAAGATAATATGTATCATCATCAGTGTCCACAATTGTACCACCGTCAAGAATCTCAAAATTGCCTTCCTGTAATTCATCATTTACAGAATTGATGCCATCAATCATCAGCTGTGAAAATTCTTCTGCAGTGATTGCTTCCACGCCTATCTTTGCATATGATGCATTTAACGCATCAAGATCAAAATTGCTGCACAGATCATCGATCTTTTCTTCATCAAAAACAATAATATCAGCATTAGTATCAAGTTCGACAGATGTATCAAGAACATCGAGCATGCTGTCTACACTTGTAGAGTCGATATCAATAGTTTCATTTGTAGCAGATGCACTAATAGTTGAAATACATGAAGCACACATTACAGCAGTGCTGAATACGGATACGAGTTTTGTTTTAAAGTTTTTTATTTTTTTTCCTTTCATAAATAGATATTTATAATTTTTTTATGAGTCATGACATTCTTTTATTATACACAATACTAGAAATGTTGTAAATATTATTTATGAATTTTTTTGTAAATTTTAACGATTTCAGTCTTCAATAGTGTAAAACGAATTACCTTTAAAGACATTCAAGATAGCCTGAAAAGCATGAAGGCGAGCACTGAGCTTTACTTCTCGTAAAAATATTCAGGTAATTCTATCATCCAGACAGGATAAACAGGAAACTTCGGATGACAATAATACAACATCTTCATTCGATCAACAGTACGGTTTTACCAGAGGCAATTCATATTATGTAGATGTGAAGTAATGTTGACAGAAAACACTATTATAAAACTTCAGAAAATGCGATTGAGTACTATGGTAGCAACATTCAAGGATCATCTTACGGATCCGAATATTTCAGAATTGCCTTTTGAAGACCGTTTTGGATTGCTTGTGGATAAGGAATGGCTTACCAGAAAGAATAATCATCTAACCAGATTGATCAGGAATGCACGTTTTTCAGTATCCGAAGCATGTGTATAAAACATTTTCTACAGCCCGGGAAGAAAGCTGGATAAAGCACAGCTCACAAGGCGCTCAAGTCGCTTCTTAGCGTTGCCTTATCCTCCCTATGAGTAAATCATGGTTATTGTAGCATATGGCTTTGTGCATGTCAATGTTCAGTTTAGGCGACGTTAGCGACCACAGGTTTTCAGTTGAAACGATATATTCAAAAATTCAATATATAGAGACAAAAATATAGTATGTAGTCTCCAAAAATGTTATAATAATAGTGTAAACCAATCATCACACAAAGGAGATTACCGGGAAGCAAGAGGGTTATAGGCTATATCACTGAAAATAAAAAGACCAAGGAGGAATATCCCTGGTCTTTTTATTTTCAGCGATGTGAAATTTCTTCTCTTAACTGAATAATACGTTTTTCTAATAACTCATTCTGCTGTTGCAGAAGAATAAGCTGCTCATCACGAAACTTATCTTTAATTTTTTTTCTTTTGCGGAGTGCTGCTACTCTAGCAGCTGTCTTTTCTCGTTCTATTTTTTTTGCACAATTATGGCAATATCTAATGCTTATGTGTGAAAAGTAAACTGAATTTTCTATCTTAGAAATCATTAGTCCACAGTTCTCACAGTACTTTATTTCTTTCATTTTGCCACTCCCCTATTTAAATCTTCAATGTTTCCGTTATCGTTTCCGTTACAACGGTACTGAAGATTTTTTATTTCATCGGAGAGAGAGAAGCGAAGTCTTTTACGTTCCTTATGTAGTAGAGCTAAGATATCATCAGATGAGTTATTGGCTATAATTTGAATTCCAGTATTATTTGTGGGCATTGAAATATTGATAGCTGTTGCTCTTTCTTCCGGCTGACATATCTCAATTTCGGTAATCATATTTTCGATATTTTGTATTTTGTCCTTCAGCTCATTGATGTAGTCAAGTTGGGTTGATATTTTAACGAAATCAATATCAGACTGCTCATCAGTTGATTTGTTTTGAACAGAACGTGTATCCCTGGCAATTGCTTTGAAAACAAGAATGAAACAACCAAGGGAAATAAAAACTGAAATAAATGTCATTTATTATTCATCCTTTCGTTATTGACGAAAGGTCTAAAAGGCTGTATAATTACAATATCAGACCTTTCAGGTTTGTGTTTTATGAAGCAGTCTGTAACTTATCGAGGGTAGCAGACTGCTTTTATTTTATAATTCAACATCATAGCGTACAAATATAATCTCTTTCATAATAAGATTTTCAACCCAAAGTTTACAAGCTGTTTCCCATTGCAAAATTTCATTGAAGTCATTAGATGGTCTTGGATTGTCACGGTGGTAAAGCTCATCAAGTTCAAACCAACGTTTTTCAGCTTTTTCATCAATCTGACGGGGAATGATCTGCCACTTAGCAGCCATTACATAAATATCTACTTCGCCCGGATATGTTGACTCAATCCAGTCTTGCCACATGCGGCCCCATTTGCCGATAGGCTTCTCCAGAAGTCTGAGTTCCTCAGGATCATTAGTATAACGAACATCCGGAAGTATCTGTCCTGTTGCATTTATTTTATCTGCCATAACAATTCCTCTTTTGTATGTGTCACGATGACACAGTAATTATTGATTTTGTTTTGATAGTTCTTCTAAAACCTTGTCAGTAAGGTTAAATCCATTTAATTCGTCAGAGCATAGAGATTTAGCTTTCATTTTTTCAAGATAATCTTTTTCATTCATCATAAAAGTAATTTCATCAATTTTATTTCCATCCTTTACAGTGGAATATTCTATAGATAAATCAGTAAATTTATTAATTTCTTTAATTGCTGGTTCTAAAACAAATCGTCTAAAGTCAGGGTAACGTTTATAATTTTCACAATTAAGTATGTGTTTAAGTTTATCAAGTTTAAACCACCAAGATTTATTATTTTTTTGATAGCTTTTAAGAAGTTCATAAATCCTAATACTGTATGTAGATTTCATTGGTAATATGTATTTTAAATCATAAGAAGTAAAATAACTACCGGTTTCGCCATATTGTTTGCTTAGTTCTAAAAGATAAGGCATCATATCTTCATGAAATTTAATGCGTATCTTACCACTTTTTTTATTTGTTCTAAGAGTGTTAAACCATGTAACAGCACTTTCCCATTCAGATCCGTTCTCATCAAGAACAGTTATCCACCAAGCTTTAGATTTTAAAGATATACACTGTTTTTTTATTTCAGTATAGCTTTCTTTTCCACTAATACCACATACAGAATAAAAATCTTTTAAATTAAATTCATATTCAGTAAATGCAGTATCAGTTGGTTTTATTTTAGTGATTGCATAGAGAATTAAGCGTTGTTCAGTAAGCGTAAGAGTAAATCGAGCTTTTTGAAGTAATTCGTCAGCTTTATATACTTTCATTTCACGTTCTTTTTCAATCTTCTCAATTTTGTTGATGGATTGTTTTAATATTTTATTTGCCATAAATATTCCTCCTCCCAAATGAGTATATCATACAAATGTGAGAGTGTCAAGGTCTTCTCACATTCACCGCCAAACTTCTCACAATTATAATTTAACAGACTAATTTTTGGATTTTAACAGTTTAAACAAAACGCCCGATTTCTCACAGTAAAACGCCCGATTTCTCACAGTAAAACGCCCGATTTCTCACAGTAAAACGCCCGA
>OCTV010000370.1_pt1 | contig 18158 bp, 16 predicted proteins | sample 1539101 | NCBI WGS metagenome assembly OCTV01 (sample SAMEA3991422, study PRJEB22521) | metagenome | biome: anthropogenic terrestrial biome; feature: sewage plant; material: sludge | place: Sweden | collected 2012-09-26 | reverse complement strand
GAAATTGACGATTTTTCAATCGCAATGGTAGAATCCGCGCGGTTTGTCTGCTAGAAGGCCGGCAGTCTCAGTCGTACGTTACATTCACATTCACCAGAATAGGAGAGAGGGATGGCTGTTCCAGTCTCCCAGATGTATACAGTGACCAAGTACGTGTTGACCCAGAAACTCCGGGGGGTCAAACGGTATCCGCTCGTGCTCATGCTCGAGCCCCTGTTTCGTTGCAACCTCGCGTGCGCGGGGTGCGGCAAGATTCAATATCCGGATCATGTCCTGGATAAGCGGTTGACCCCGGCGCAATGTTGGGCTGCGGCCGACGAATGCGCGGCGCCCATCATCAGTATTCCGGGCGGTGAGCCGCTGATCCATCCCGAGATGCCTGAGATCGTGCGGGGGCTCGTGGAGCGTCAGAAGTATGTGTATCTCTGCACGAATGCCATTTTGATGGAACGGAAACTGGACGAATATCCGCCGTCGAAATTTCTGACGTTCAGCGTGCACATGGACGGCCTGCGGGACGAGCACGACCTGGCAGTTTGCCGGGACGGCGTCTACGATGTGGCGGTGAAGGCGATCAAGGCGGCGCTCAAGCGGGGTCATCGCGTCACGACCAACACGACGTTGTTCGACGATGCGAATCCCGAGCGGGTCCGGAAGTTTTTCGATGAAATGATGGGGCTCGGCGTCGAGGGTATGATGATCTCGCCCGGGTATAGCTATCAGAAGGCCCCGGATCAACAGCATTTTCTCAAGCGCAGTCGTACCACGGAATTGTTCTCCAAGATTTTGGGCAATCGGAAGCGCGGCTGGCAGTTCAACCAGTCGCCGCTGTTCCTGGAGTTCCTCATGGGCAAGCGCGAGTATCAATGCACGCCCTGGGGGAACCCCACGTACAACGTCTTTGGCTGGCAGCGCCCCTGCTATTTGCTGCAGGAGGGCTATGTGTCGAGCTTCCGGGAGTTGATGGAACAGACGGATTGGGATTCCTATGGCACCGGGCGCAACGAAAAGTGCGCGGATTGCATGGTGCATTGCGGATATGAGGCTTCGGCAGTGGAGGATACGTTCGGGTCGTTCTCCGGCTTTGCCAAGACCGTGAAGATCACCCTGTTGCCGAATGCGCGCTAACCGGGGCGAAGAATATCGTGATTCCTGCAGCGGTGAAGCGGTTCGGTCGCTGAGCCGGCCGAACGCTTCACGCATCACCCTCTAGACGATAAGAGATACTTATGACCGACGCGAAGTACCATGCGCCGGAGACCGGCAGTCTTGAAGGCCGGGTCTTTCGGCCGGCCTCCCTCACGGAACTGGCAGAGGCGATCGAGCTGGCATTTGATTACCGGGGAGATATCACCGTGGAATTGAAGTCGGGGGGGCATGTGACGGGATACCTCTTTAATCGCACCGCGACGGGTGAGCAACCCACCATTGAAATCTTTCCGGCGACCAGCAGCGGAACGCTGACGATTCCGTTTTCTGAGATGGTCGCGATCGCCTTCACCGGTGAGGACACGGCCACAGGCAAGTCCTGGGAAGCCTGGAGCGCAAAAAAGGAATCGGAACGACGGAAGGATATTGATCGCGCCGCTGCGGAAGCCAAATCCCGCGGCCATCTGTGAGCCGTCAGCTTGCTGGCGCGCGAGTGACCGTCGTTCGTTTTCTTGTACCGGCTCGTTCTGCGCCAGCGGCTTTAATTGCCCTTCACGCGTCCCCAATTTTCATCGCGCATTTCGTCGTGGCTCCCTCCGTTTAACTCCATCCATTTGTTGACAAAGAGGGGGGGCTATGCTAGAAGAATCGGCCTCAAATTTGGGTCGTGTCCGTGTCGATGAGGCCTCTCGTAGCATGGCTGTGGGCGGGATGTTTGTGAGGCCGAAAACAAGTCCGACACGGGTCATACGTATGCGATGGCGGAGAGCAATTAGTCGGAAAACCGCCTGGCGCGTCGTTGTCGTTTGGGGCCTGATCTCGACGTTGTTTGTGCCGTCGGTCTTGTTCGCGAGCCACGCAGCCGACCATCGATTTACCGTCGAAGGTTTTGTGTGTGGCAAAGACGGTCGACCCGGCGCCAATGTTGAGGTGCTGGTAAAAGATACGCGGATCACGGTCGGCCAGACTGTGACGACCGATGGTGACGGGTACTATAAAGTCACCCTGCATCTTCACAATGATAATGTGGGCGACCCGCTGTTAGTTGAAGTCGGCGGGGAGCAAAAGAATTATAAAATCCAGTTCGACCCGAACGATCTGGAGACGGAACGTAAGCTTCGGGTTGATTTCGGAAGTGGGTGTGAGCGCGATCTTGGTCCTCCGCAGTGGTTGTTGTACGGGCTGGGGATCGCGGCTGTTGCTATTGTGGGATGGATTGGGCTAAAGATCTCCCGCAAGCGGATGCGAGAAGAGCAACGGCGAAAGAAGGGACAGGGGAAGCGGCAGAAATAGGGCACGGTCCGTGGGGCATTGTTCCTCGCCGGATCGATTAGCAAGAAGTAGGCGGGGAAGTCCAAACGTGACCTCGTTGTATTGTGAGTCTTGACGCTTTTGCTGTGGCTGCTCGTTGCGCCGCAGGGAAGCGTCTTTTTTTTCTGTCGATGGTAATAGGTGTTGGTGCTTGAGAGGGCGCCGGCATGAAGAAAGGAGCGGGAACTTTTTTATGAAACAAGCAGGCATGAAGAGATTGGCTCTGATGGTCGGCATTCTTGGGTTCGGTTTTGGCGTCGCCGCCTGCGGCGGTGGTGAAGGGGGAGGCGAAGGCCCCGTAGTTCCGCCGCCACCCGCTCCCGCGGAGTATGCCGACAAGCATATGCCTGCCGGTTGGTGGACGGATCCGAAAATTATCGAAGAAGGTAAGGAGTTGTACATCGGCGGCAAGAACCCCGACGTCAATTGCGCCAGTTGCCATGGTAAGGACGGCAAGCCGGTCAAGGCGGGCGCCCGGGACTTCCGCAATGGCGATCGCATGAAGTTGTATTCTGACTCGGTTTGGTTCTGGCGTATTTCTGAGGGCGTTCCCAACACCAAGATGAAGCCCTGGAAGAGCAAGTTGTCCGAAGAGGATCGTTGGAAGATTTTGGCGTTTGAACGTTCCTTCGGTTTGGCGGGTAAGGGCTGGGATGCCAACAAGAAGGATTGGGTACCTGCTGATCAGGTGAAGTAACTCACGCCGGGTTCGGTTCGAGTCATGGGTCAATCGGTTGGAATGAGGAGGAGCGGCGAGACATCATGAAAATCTGGCAGCGCTGTTTGTTGGTTATGTTCGCGCTAGTGGCGATATTGGGAGGTGTGGCATACGCCCAGGCTCCCAGTGCGCCCCCCGTGGAGTTCCCTTATACCGGGAATCGCACGGCGGTATGGATCGTCGCTCAGCTCCACATTCTCTTTGCGGGATTCATTCTGGGGGCCCCGATTTTCGTCGTCATCTCGGAATGGTTGGGGTATCGCAAGCAGGATCCACGCTATGACCGGCTGGCGAAAGAGGTCACCAAGGTCACGGTCATTCTCTACAGCATGACGGCATTAACGGGCGGTCTCTTTATCTTCGTGTTGCTCGCAACCTATCCACAGTTCACGACCTGGCTCATCAATCACTTCTTCCTGATATTTGCGGTGGTGTATCCGCTGTTGTTTATCGGCGAGACCATCATCCTCTACATGTATTTTTATACGTGGGATGCGTGGAAGGGTGAGAAGAAGGCGCGCCATATCGCGCTGGGCGTGCTGTTGAATCTCATCGGTTCGATCACGCTGTTCGTGATCGACGGTCCGACCTCCTTCATGAATACCCCTGTGAGGGCCGAGGGCGTCTCGCCGGCGGAATTCCTGGCGACCGCTTCCCTGTGGGATAAGGTGTTCAACTATAGCTGGATGCCGCTTAATCTCCATAGGCTTGTCGGTAACGTGACGTTCGGCGGATTCATCGCCGGCCTGATTGCCGCCTACATGTTCATGGGCTCGAAGAAGGAAGAAGAGCGGGCCTACTACGATTGGATGGGGTTTGTCGGCAACATGATCGGTGTCGGCGCGCTCTTGTTCTTGCCGTTTATGGGTTATTTGCTGTCCTATGAGCTCTGCGACTACGACGCCTCAATTTGTCCGTACATGATGGCCGACCAGCTCTCGATGTTCTTCGAAATGCAGGGCGCCATGGTGGGCCTGATTTTCTTGGCCAGCAATTACTATATCTGGTTGAGCATGAAGCGGATCGAGGGGGTGGAGCGGGTCCGTATGACCGTGATCGCGCCGATCGTGATGGTGTTGCTGCCGATCGTCATGACCAAGGTCCTGACCGACTATCCAGTGCCTGATGCGACATCGCTGGCGTTCCTCGTGCCGCTCCTGTTGGCGCCCGTTATTCTGGGGCGATTTATACCTCTGACAGTATCGTCCAGCACGGTCATCAAGGTCGGCTTCTTGATGGTAGTCGTGGGAAATGCGATCTGGATGACGCCGCACGGTTTTGTGCCCACTGGGGCCAAGTTGGTTGCGGAGTTGGAATTGCCATCCGACTGGAATTTCCTTGCACTGATGCCGGCGAAAAACTCCGCCGCGTTCACCTTGATCTTCGTGACGGTGGTGAACTATGTCATCTACAACCGTGCGGTTTCGCAGGGGACCATTGTGTGGGGTAAGATCGATTTCGCCTCACAGTTCGTTTTGGTCTTCCTGGCCTTCAGCGCCATTTGGACCATGGGGCTGATGGGTGCCGTACGATCGTTGTTGCGGAAGTATTTTCACGCCTACAACCTGCTGCCTGATTTTACCGCCGAGTCCTTCACGCCAACGCTGTCTTACTCGGCCTGGTGGATTACAGGTATTACCGTGACCTTTTTTGCCGTGGTCAGCTTTGCCATCATCGTGACATTGCGCCCCTCGGATTCGAAGGGCCATGCGCACGAGGGGAGCCCTGTGCCGGCCGGTGCTAAGTAAGCGCTCACAATACTCGAAGGGCGATAAACGAGGGTACTCATGGGAAACGTGATTAAGAAGTCGCTAGTTGGAATCGTGATCGGCGGAATTCTATTCGGAGCCACCAACGCACTGGGATTTCCGTTTGTGTTCCAGGTGCTGTTTTTTGGCTATGCCATGCTCGGCGCCGTCGTCTTTATTATTCTCGACCTCCCTCCGCTCAAGCCGATCAGCGGGGTAAAAGCTGCGGGAGCCCTCGTCGTGTTCTACGCCATTCTATCGGTCGCCTATATTGCAGGTGGCGCTGTATGGCCGCAGTTTGATCCGGAAGACGAAAAAGGCAAGATCGACAAGATCTTGAAGCCGAAGCGAGAACATTACGAGGCCGGCAAAGTCGAGGTTCTGTTGCAGCGCGCCAAGGCGCTCGATGAAAAGGCCAAAGAACTGACGGCGCGTTTGCAGGCGTTGGGTGCTGCGCAGGCTCCGGCGGATCAAAAGGCCGGTGGAGAGGCTGCACCGACGGCGACGACAGCCGCTGCGGGTGGTGATATCGCCAAGCTCGGTGAGGAGCAATGGCAACTTCAGGAGTGCTACAACTGTCACAAGCTGAACGGCGAAGGCGGTAAGAAGCGTGGCCCGGAATTGGACAACATTGGCAACCTCCTGTCGGCTGAGGAAATCGCGATAAAGATTCTCGACCCGAAGAGCTATAAGGCCGAAGGCTTCGAGAAGGAGTACGAAAAAGGGAAGATGCCCGACAAGTACAAGGACCTGATGGAGCCCAAGGATGTGCAGGCGCTGGCGGGTTGGTTGGCCAGTTACAAGAATGCTTCGGTCAATACTCCGAAGCCCATCAAGATGAAGTGAGCATCATGCAGCCGAAACTGAAATCCAAAGTTCGATGTACGGACGGTGAAGTCGGGGAGGTGCGCAGGGTCATTATGGACCCGCTCTCCCACGAGATTAGCCATATCGTGGTCGGTTCCGGCGCGGTGGATTCGGTCGAGCGCCAGGTCCCCATGGGGCAGGTGCAAGGAGTCGCCGAAGAGGTCGTGACGCTTCGTGGCACCTCGGCAGAGTACGCGACACTTCCGGTCTTCAAGCGTGACGACTACGTGACGACTCACGAGGTGGAAATCGCCCATCTTGAAGAGCGCATTCACGTGACGCCAGGGGAAGTGCTGGTTCCCTTTCCTGAGCTTGAAAGAAGCGTCAAACGTCGGACCTTTTTTGCGAACTTTACCCATGCCATCGGATTTCTCATCGGTCTCCCGATTGCGTTTCCTGTCTTGCGCTATCTGATGAAGCCGATGTATTCCCCCTTCGACAATCAATGGCTCAAGATCGGCAACTCCGGAAAGATCAAGCAGGATGACGTCGGCGTGCAGTTCAAGTTCAAAAGAAAAATTAAAGAAGCCTACATGCCGGAGCAGGAAATCGACAAAAACGTCTGGGTTTTGAAGGCGACTCCAAAGGTGCTGGAGACGATTTATCAGGGTAAAGACATGGAGTTTCACGACGCGGCCGGAAAGGTCATCTGGACCAACAAGAAAGACGTGCCCTACATCGCGTATTCCGGCAAGTGTCCTCACCTGGGGTGCGGTTTCAAGTGGCGAACGCATAAGGCGCTCGGCCAGGTCTTTCTGTGCCCTTGTCACTTGAGCATCTATGACGCAGCCGGAAAGGTCCTTGATGGGCCGGCTCCGCGTGCGTTGGATCCGCTCCCGATTAAGGTTACTGCAGCGGGCGACATCACCATTATCGATATGGAATTCAAGGCGGGCACCAAGGCCCAGGTTCGGATTGTCTAAATGGATACGACTACGCAGCCGACGACCACTCAGCCCTCAGCCATTGAAAAAGTCTTCGCCTTTGTCGACGAACGCGTCGGGCTGAAGACTCTGCAAGCCAAAATGCTCAACGAGCCCGTCCCAGGCGGGTCGCGATGGGCGTATGTATTTGGCTCCGTCCTGCTCTTTATTTTCATCATGCAGGCGGTTACTGGCATTTTGTTGATGTTCTATTACGTGCCGACGGCCGACCATGCCTATGCGAGCACCCAATACATCATCCACTCGGTGGATTACGGCTGGTTCTTGTTGAGCTATCACTTTTGGGGATCCACGGCGATGGTCGTGTGCGTGTTCGCCCATATGTCCCAAGTCTTTCTCTGGGGCGCCTACAAGAAACCGCGCGAACTCATCTGGTTGGTCGGTTTGGCCCTCTTCGGCATTGTCATGGGATTCGGCTTTACCGGCTATCTACTGCCGTGGGATCAACGGGCCTACTGGGCCACGACGGTCGGTGTTGAGATCATGGACAAGACGCCGCTTCTCGGCGACTTCATGGCGCGCTTCCTGAAGGGCGGCGCGACGCCAGGCCAGATGACGCTGAGTCGCTTCTTCGTCATTCACGTCATGGTTCTTCCGGCGGCCTTGATGGGGCTCGCGGGACTGCATCTGTTCCTGTTCCGTAAGGCTGGCCCTGCCGGACCCTTCCGGGGCAGCGTGGAAGAAATTAAGGCCAAGACCGACTATTTCTTTCCCCGTCAAATCTGGAAAGACATTGTCGGGATGGTCGCGGTCTTCCTGTGTATCTGTAGCCTCGCGTTCTGGGAGCCGATTGTGCTCCTCGAAGAGGCCACGCCGGATCCCGGAGATTACCACCCGGAACCGGAATGGTACTTCCTCTTCTTGTTCCAACTGCTGCGTCTGAAGGTGTTTGCCGGAGAGTTCGGGCAGTTCCTCGGCGCCATTGCCTTGCCGGGCGCGTTCATGGCGTTGCTCGCGGCATTGCCGTTCATCGATCGCAGCCCGGAACGCAATATCTTCAAGCGACCGATCGCCTTGATCGGATGGATTGTGGTCATGGCGAGCATTCTGATTTTCACCGTGGCGGCAATCATCAACCGCGAATTTCTCGAATAGGCGGAGGGGTTTGGGCACATGACTGGTCGAGAGACGATGTCGTCATTTAAATTAGGGCTTAGCATTCTCTGGCCGGCCTGCTGGACCGCCCTGCCGATCAAGATGGCGTTTGCCATGTTGTTTATGGCGATGGGGACGATCCATCTGGAGACGAAACTCGGGATTACATTCCTGATGTTGCTCATGACTCCGGTCAGCGTCTTTGCATTCTTCGTGATCTCCCTAGGTGTCGGGTTCCATTTCGGGGAAGGGATCGGGCTTCCCTTATTGTTCCTGCTCTCCATTCCAATCGACATTTGGTCCTTGGGCTTGGTCGCCCGTACCGTGTTTTTGGAGCGCTTGCGGCTCGAGCCCCCCGACTCACTGGGCATTGGGCTGTGGGTTCGATTTGCGGTCGCCGGGGCGATCTACCTTCCCTTCTTGTGGGTGGTACAGGGCGGCGCGACCGATCTCGCCCGTTCAATTACGAAATCCATTTTGGATATGGATATGCTCAAGGCTATGCCGGTCGCTGAGCGAATCGGTCTGGAATTCACGGCCTGGGGCAGTGCGGCATTCGTCGTGCTTCTGGCGCTGACCTTTGTCGGCCTGTCGATTCTTGGGAAACTGGTTGAAGGTCGTGCTGCCGGTGCCCAACCAGCGGGAGACACCTATCAAGATCTCATATCGCGTTGGGATATGATCCGGGTGCCCGCCGATCAGAGCTTGATGTTGACCGCCTTCACCGCCGCGGGCGCAGTATTGAGTCTCCTATTCTGGGCCGTGCTTCCGGTGTCGACTCCCCATCCGCACGAATGTTGTAAACCTGCCACTGTGGAGGCTGCTCCGCCCTTTGATGCTCAAAAGTCCCTCTCTAAGGGAGAGAAGGCGTTCAAGGACGCAGAGCTGAAGATTGCCGCGATCGAACAGCGAACGGCAGAAGACGAAAAAGACAAGCAGAAGGGCGGCAAGGACAAAGCCGGTGTCAAGGATGGCTCTCCCAAGAGCGACGGCAAGCCTTCGCAATCAGCAGCTGGGAAACCGGCGGGAAGCGGCAAATGACATCATGGCGAATGACGAGGTGAGAACAATGATGAACCGGGGTCAGATCGTCACCAATCACGGGAGCCAAATCGCAGGCCGTGTGGCCCTGTTGGCCGGATGTGCGGCACTGCTGGCATGGGTGGGAATGCCGGATGCGGCCCTTGCTCAGGAAGCTGCCCCGCAGGCTCCGACCGCGTATCGAGATATTCCGTATATCGGCAGTCGAAACCTTGTCTGGATTATCGCCCAGCTCCATTTGCTCCTCGCCGGCTTCGTGCTTGGCGTGCCGATCTTTGCCTGGTTGTGCGAAATCGTCGGCTGGAAATCAGGCGATAAGCGTTATGACAAGCTGGCCAAAGAGTTTACCAAGCTCTTGACGTCTTCATACGCCACGACGGCACTGTTCGGCGGTATCCTGTTGTTCCTGCTCATCGGCTTCTATCCGAAGTTGATGGCTTATCTCACGGATATCTTTTTCCCATCCTTTCTCGTCTATTGCGGTCTCTTCCTTGTGGAAACGGCCACGCTGTACCTGTACTGGTACGGGTGGGACGCCATGGCCGAGGGTAGCGGGAAGAAGTTTCACATTTTCCTGGGATTTCTCCTCAACGTGTTCGCGTTCTTTATCATGATCGTGCCCAACTCGTGGGCGACGTTCCAGTCCAGTCCAGTGGTGATCTCGGAGGGCAGCGATTTCGCGCGGGCGTGGGCGGCGACGTGGAATCCGACCTGGTGGCCGGTCAACATTCACCGCTTGATCGCCAACGTGGTGCTCGGTGGTTATATTTGTGGCGCGTACGCCGGCATCCGGTATCTGTCGGCCAAGAGCCAGGAAGAGCGCTATCACTACGATTGGATGGGATACGTCGGGAACTTTATCGGCGTGTTCGGACTCTTGCCTCTTCCATTCGCCGGGTACTGGCTGATGCGGGAAATTTATCAGTACAACCAGCAGATGGGTATCACGCTCATGGGCGGATTCCTCTCCTGGTTGTTCATTCTGCAGGCCATGTTGATCGGTGTGCTCTTCCTGGGCTCCAACTACTACTTCTGGCTCGGAATCACCCATCGAATTCCGGGGTCGGAAACGCAATATCGCAAACCGATTATGGCGATGTTGATCATTCTTCTGCTCTGCCTCGGTGTGTGGATGACCCCGCACTCCCTCGTTGCCAGCTTGGAAGAGGCCCAAAAGATGGGCGGCACGCACCATCCTTTGTTGGGCGTATTCGGCGTCATGTCGGCCAAAATGACCGTTTCCAATCTCATGGTGCTCGTCACATTCATGAGCTTCATTATGTATTGGCGTGCCGGTAAGCAAGACACCGCAGGATGGGCCAAGGCCGCCAAGGCTCTGATGGGAGGTGTGCTCGGGTTGGCAGCCATAGCAGTCATCGTGCTCGGTGTCTGGGGTTATTTCGTTCCCGCTATTATCCGTATCAATTACTTCTCTACGTCCCAGGTGGGTATCGTCATCTTTGTGATGTTGACGATTACTCCGCTCACTGCGCTCCTTCTCAAGAGCGCCAAGACCACCACCGAAATGGTGTGGGGAAGAATGCCACCACGCGCCGGCTATGCGCTGGTATTGAACGCGGTCATGGTCATCCTGCTCATGACCCTCATGGGCTATGCGCGTTCTTCATCCCGCGTTCACTGGCACATCTACGGTGTGATGCGCGATTCCTCCCAGTACGCGTTTTCTCCCGCGCTTGGTTATGCGGCCGCGCTGATGGCGCTGAACACGTTCTTGTTCTGTATGTTGGTGGCTTTTATTTTCTGGGTTGCCACGATGGGAGACAAGGCCAAGGCCGCTGCCAGTACCAAAGGTTCGGTCGAGCCAGGAGCCATACCCGCGATGGCCGGCGGGTCGCCGGCGCTGGATGGGCCTGAGGCCGATGCTTCTGAGGAAAAACGTCCGGTCTGATCGGGAAGATGATCTTCCCCTGGTTACCAGGGGTGGGTCGTGATCATTATCCTTTGTTGAGGACTTATGAGTGAAGTAGTCAAACTGCAGTTAATCGGTCTCTGTGTCGTCGGACTCGGAACCGTGATCCTCCTGTTCATCAAGGGGCAATTCATTCGGGTCATTGGTTTCGTGGCGATCGTGCTGGGACTGTTTTCATTGGTCGCTCTGGCCGTTCCCCAGATGGCCTCATTGCCGCCTGCTGAAGAAAGCATCAACATCGCCGATATCAAGACGCCGACGGACATGGCGACGATCGGGCAGAAGATCTTCTTCAGCAAGGGCCAGTGTGCGCTCTGCCATTCTATCGGCCCGAGCGAATCGGCACGCTGTCCGGATCTGAAGGGAATCGGGGCCAAGCTGTCCCGCGAGTTTATTTTTGAGAGTCTGACCGAGCCGCAAGCGTATCTTTATCTGGACTACCGACACGAGGGAGTTCCGAAGGAGTATCCGGCCCGGATGCCGTATATCAACAAGAATCCAATCGGCCTGTCCAAGAACGAAATTCTGTCGGTCATTGCATTCCTGCAACAGATGAGCGGTGAGCCGATCAGCGTGAGTCCGACGGAATTGGATTTGCCGCGGGCAACACCGGCGCCGGTCAAAGCGGCTGATGCCGGGGCGCTGGCGGTGGCACAGGCTCGATAGTCGTCGGTGAAGTAGAGGAGGGTGGTTATGGGAGGCGTACTCGTTCGACCGATTATTCTGACGGTCTGTATTTATCTGTTCTTAAAGTTTATTGTCCCGAATCTGCCGCATTCCGCGCCGCTGCCCTCAAGCTTGATTTTCCTGTACCTGATGCTGACGACGGCCGGGATTGTCATTTTTGCTACGCTCAGCGGGGCATCAAAAGACGCATTTTTTGGACCGATCCTGCGCTTTCTCACTGGAGAAGGTGGTGGGGCCCTGAGTGGAGCACGGTATCTCGTGTTGGCCTTATTCCCCTTGCTCGTCGGATGGCAGGCCTACGGGAGCACGGCCTCCAGTGATGCACCACCGGGTGAAAATCGCACGATTCATCCCGCTCCTCCCGGTGAGTATACCGGTCTTTCCAATCCCGTTCCGAAGACGCTGGACAATATTAATTATGGCAAGGGGCTCTACGCCTCGCGTTGCTCGCCATGCCACGGCAACTTCGATGGTAAGGGTTTCGCTGCGGCGGGATTCACGCCACCGCCGGCTAACTTTAAGGATCCGACGACGATCGCCATGCTGCAGGAAAGCTATCTCTTCTGGCGGATCAAGAAGGGAGGCGTAGGCCTTCCTGTCGAAGGGATGCCATGGAAGACGGCTATGCCGCGATGGGAACTGGAAATGTCCGATGAGGATATCTGGAAAGTTATTATGGGCGAATATGACGGGGCCGGACAGAAACCAAGAACGTGGGATGAGTCCGAGTAATTCCTCCGATCAGAGATTGCTGAGCAATTAAGGGGAGCGTATGGCACGAGTGAGGAGCGTAGGAAACAGATGGTGGGTTGGAGCCGTCGGCCTTCTGGGGCTGTGCGTGGCCGCCGAGGTGCAGCCGGCCTATAGCCAGCAGAGCGTGTCGGTGCGCGCCGCGCTCGTGAAAGGATCCCTTCCGGCAGATGATCCGACGGCAGCGGCCTGGGCCACGGCGGCGGTATCGGAATTCCCAATGTCTCCTCAGGTGCATTGGCCGGTTCGTATTACCGACGTCACGGCCAAGAGCGTCAAGGTTCGCGGACTTCATGACGGGACCACGGTGGCGATTCTTCTGGAGTATTCGGATCCGTCTGAAGACCCGGAGGACGCAGCAGCCTTGGAGTTCATGGTCGGCGATACCAAGGCCCATTTCGCCCACGGCCAGCCCATGGCTCAGGTGGAGGGCGGCCCGGTCAATATCTGGTATTGGAAGAACAAGGACGGCAAGGGCGCAGACCTTGGTGCAAAAGGGTTCGGAACGCTGAAGCCTCATGCCCACCAGGATGTCAAAGCCAAAGGTGTCTACCAGGGTGGCGTCTGGAAAGTGGTTTTCTCGCGTCCGTTAAGCACGGAGCATGTGGCCGAAGATACCCAGTTCAAGCCAGGGACATTCGCGAGCATCGCTTTCGCCGTCTGGGACGGCAAGAAGATGGAGACCGGCCAGCCGAAGGAAAAGGGCTCTGAAAAAGCTATTTCGTCCTGGTGGTATTTCCGGGCCGATGCGCCGCCGGACTATTCGCCGTACATGTATGCATTACTCGCGGTGGCCTTAGCGCTGGGCTTTGAGTTGGTCCTCGTGAGACGTTTAAAGAAAGGGTCGTGAGCATGAGGGCGTGGCGAAGAATACGCGTATTTGGAGCGGTCGCAGTGGTGGTGGGACTCTCGGGCCTCATTGGAGCCGGGGGTTGTTCGATGTTTCAGAACGAACAATCCGCGAAGGGCAAGAAGCTCTATGCTCACTATTGCATGCATTGCCACGGTGAAAATGGCAGACAGAACGAAGGGTTCAATTGGTCGTCCATGACGGACCCGAAGCCCAAAGACCTTTCCAATAAAGACGAAATGGGCACCTTTAAGGATGAGGAAATCTTTAACACCATTTCCCGCGATATGAAGGACACAGGACCAGGCGGGGAAAAGATCGGTGATGATGAATTTGCCGTTCCGACCATGCCGACCTTCAAGTACACGCTGTCAGAGGAAGAGATCTGGGGCATCGTCGGATATGTGCGCTCGTTGCATGGAAAGAAATTAGAGTTCAATGTTGAAGGTCGAAAGAAAGACCTTCAAGCCGCCCAGCAGGCAGCCGATCAGAAATTTAAGGAAGCGGAACGGGTGGCTCAGGAAGCGGAGAAGAAAGCCAGCGACGAAGCCGACAAGAAGGGTGTTGAAGTCGACGATAACGCCTATGCCAAAGAAATGCAGGCAATGGGGCAGGCCAAAAAGGAACTCGACCAGGCCACGGCCGCACTGGCGAATTTTACGACCAGGCCCGGCAAGGGCGTAAACATTGCGCGTCCCGATCTGAATATGAAGCCGGATGCCGCCGCGAAACTGGTGGAAGTCGGCAAGCAGATTTATGTGACCAAGTATGGGTGCAATGGATGCCACAAGATCGGCGACGAGGGTGGAAAGGTCGGGCCTGCGCTGGATCGTGCCGGATACCGTCTGAATCCCACCTGGGTCTACCGATGGCTGCGCAACCCGCAAGCCATGAAGCCTGATACGCGTATGCCCAGCTTGGGATTGAACGATGCGGATGCAAAGGCTGTGGCTCTCTATCTGAAAACCCTCCGCGCTCCGAAGCCTGACCAGCCACTCGGGAAGGTGGGCGAATAGCCGGCTAGGGAGTCTGATTAAAGGTGCCGATCCAGATACCGACGAGGATCGCCACGCCGGAATAGACATGCTGTTTGAACATGGCGAAGGCGATGTGCGGAGTGACGGGCGCTTGTAATCGTCGTACCTGCCAGAGGAAGACTCCGGTCGGCAGGGCCAATATTAGATAATATCCCATCCCGAGGCCGGACAACTGTCCGGCCACTACCAGGCACAGTACCATCCCCACAAGGAAAACTCCGACGGCGACCGGGACAGCCTCACCGAAGAGAAGTGCAGACGACTTCACTCCGATGCGGCGATCATCCTCGCAGTCCTGCAGCGCATAAATTGTGTCGTACGCGATGGCCCAGCAGGTCGTCGCGGCAAAGAGCCACCACGCCGGCGCTTCGATCGAGCCGCGCGAGGCCGCCCATGCCATCACGGCTCCCCAACCGAAGGCAATGCCCAGCACCCCTTGCGGAATCTGAATCCATCGCTTACTGAAGGGATAGATCGCTGCCAGAAAGAGAGCGATAGGACTCAGTAGCATCGTGAAGGGATTGAGTGTGATCACCAGAGCGGCCGCGATCACTGCCAGGCCAAGTGCGACGAGCAGCGCTTGTCTGGGCGCAAGGCGGCCTGCGGCGAGCGGTCGAGTGCGTGTGCGTGCGACGTGTTTGTCGAAATTGCGGTCGGCCAGGTCGTTAAAGACCACGCCGAGACTCCGCATCACGAAGGCGCCCAACGTAAAGACGCCCAACAGCCACATCGGTGGACGGCCCTGATTTGCCAGGACTAACGACCACAGGCTGGGCAACAGTAAGAGCCAGGTGCCGGATTGATTCCGCAGTCGGATCAGGTCGGCCACCGCGCTCCAGGACCATGCGGGTGTTGAGCGGTGAGTTGAAGGACTCGCAGCGTTCACGCGCTGGACCATAGCCGAGCACAGGAGGACTGTCAACGCGGCATCGCGTCGGTTGTTATGTCTTTGTGAGATTCGGTATAACGAAACTATTGTGCAGTCATCTATGTGCCCAGGAATAGGACCAAGTGTGCGGCGGCTGTCGAGGTGTCCTCTCGCCTTTCTGCTGTTCGTGGTATGGGTGTCGAGCGGATGCCAATTCTTCGGTCAGCGTAGCAGCCTGGCCACTCATTACAATCTCCCACTCACCGTCCAGCTTCGGATGGATCACAGTATCGCTGCGGCGTCGCTAGACTATCGCGATGCCTGTGGCCAGGCCCTCACCCTGCCCATTCGTGACGGGTTAGAGACGCAATTGAAAAAGCGCATGGGGCAGGTATTCGAACGCGTGCACCTTGAACCAGGCCCATCGACTGGTGCCGTGGATGGTGTGGTGGATACCGCGTTAGGAGTCCGCCAGGTGGATCTGTTCATTCCTCGTAAGGCCAATAAATCCTATCCTGCGACGGTGACGCTGGGGATGGAGTTTTCGTATACCGATCACCACGGCACGGTCCTTGTGAGCAAGAAATTGCAGAGCGCTGCGACCGGAGAAGTCGAGACGCGGGCCGACACCTGCAGTATCAGCGGCCTCGACAAAGTGGCGGAAGAGGCGGCCGCCAAGCTTGTGGAAGGTATGGCGCAACAGCTTGGCACTGCCACCAAAATTCGCGAGCAGGCACAGTTCAGAAAGAGCGGCGACAAGGGAACCATGCAGTCTGCTCCCGTGCCGCCTGCGACACCGGCAGTGGCTCCATTGGCGGCCACACCGGTGGTTCCGGTAGCTCCCTTGCAATCCGCTGCCGGCTCCACGCCGCAGGCCGCAGCCCCGGATTCGGCTATCCGATCCGGGATGACTCAACTCTCGTTCCGGACCATCATCCGAGACGATAACCAGAATCATGTTCTGGAACAACGTGAGTCGTTCAGTGTGGAGTTTGAAGTCAAGAACGAGGGGGCTGTAGTTGCGGAGGGAGTCGAGGTTGAATTGAGCGGTCATGCCGCGATCGTCGGAGGCCTCAAGTCGCCGGTCTCGTTGGGGACGCTGCAGCCGGGTGAAGTTCGCCGCGTGGCCGTTGACGGCAAGGTGGGGGCGGTCGCAGACGCCGAGCAGGCCGAGTTGATGTGTGCCCTGCGAGCGTCATCCAACGTCCTGCTCCCGTCAGCAAAGAAGTTTTTTGTCGCGATACATCCTGATGCCGGTGCCGCTGTAGAGGTATTGTCGGTAGATGTGGACCAACTCCCGAGCAGGAATGGAAAGTCGGCGCAACCGAACAGTGTCGGGATCGCGATCGGTATCGGCGCGTTCCGGGATCCGGCCGTGCCGACGGTGAAGTTCGCCGCACACGATGCTGATGTCATGGGCGGGTACTTCAAGACCGTTCTGGGCGTTCCTCCGCACAAGGTGAAGGTGCTGTCCGACGCCAACGCGCTTAGAGATGACTTGATCGAAGTGTTTGAGCAGTGGTTGCCCAAGCAGGGCAGTCCGCAGGCGACGGTGTATATTTATCTGTCCGGCCGGGCTGTGGTGGATCAAGAGACCGGGATCGTCTCGTTGTTGCCTTACGATGGGACGCGAGCCGGTGCATCCCGGATGTTTTCCCTCGCCCGGCTTCAGCGGGCTCTGACCAAAGCCTCCGTGAAGCAAGCCGTGTTGATGCTGGATCTCTCCCTGGAGCCGTCGTCCGGTTTCGATCCGGGCCGGGTGGTCCCTCCGCGATGGGCCCAACAGGATTCAAGCGGGGAGCCAGATCGGGTCATGCTGATGATCGGAAACTCCGGCCTACAGGAGGCGCAAGCCTATCAGCCGGGACAACATGGGTTGTTCACATATTTCCTGCTGAAGGGGTTGCGCGGAGCGGCCGATCTCGACAAAAGCGGGACTGTGTTGTCCGGGGAACTCTGCGAATACGTGCATGATCAGGTCGATGCCGTTACGCGAGGAGCGACGGGGGGTGGCCAGCCCACACTCTGTCTGCCGATGGGTGGTCGGCAACCGGTGTTAACCGGGATTCCTCTGAGTAAGATCCGTTGAGGGTGGCACTCTACCTTCCGGAAGGCGGTGGTGATGCTGACCGGACGAACACGATGGCCACGGGCCCGTCGAATCCTCTTCCTGGCATGTCTGTGGCTAGCCAGCGTTAGTTGTTCGATTATCGTTCTGGAATGGGTCACAGGGTACCTCTATGAGCGCACGCCCTTCTCGAATGGAAAGCGGATCATCGATCTGTACCTGGGGCAACAGCCGACCGTTCGCTCTGATGTAAACGGAGAGAGCGCGTCACTCGCGTCCCATCCCTACTTGCTCTACACGCATCTGCCCAATTTGACGACGGACGGGTATCAACAGACCAATTCGCTTGGCTATCGGAATAGAGAATTCACTGTCGCAAAACCACCGGACACCATTCGAATTCTGGTGCTGGGGGGATCGACGACCTTCATGTGGCCGTTCGTGAAGAACCCGGCGGATACGTGGGTGGCCTGCCTCGAGGCTAAACTCAAGACGATTTCGAAGAAGACGGTTCAGGTAGTCAATGCGGGACTGAACTACGGAACCAGCGCCGAGGCGCTCGCCGGCTATGTGTTTCGACATCGTTTTCTCCAGCCCGATATCGTGATCTATCATGGCGGCGGCAACGACGTACTGCCGCTTTTTTTCGGGAATTACACTCCCGAATATACCCACTTCAGACGGTATGGGGCGGGTGAGATTCCACGCCCAGGAGAGAAATTTCTGCTGCGGCACAGCAGCACAGCAAAATACGTCTACTCCAGGTGGCTGGAGCCGATCGGTGCGGTCGTCGTGACGGAGCCGTTTTGGGAAGTGGATCCGAAAACGGCGCTTGAACGGGTACGAATGCAGGCGCCCGAAGGGTTCCGACGGAATCTCGACATGCTCGTGTCTTCGAGTCAACAGGCCGGCTCAGCCGTGGTGTTGTTCGGTTTCTTGCAAGCGAGAAGGCAGAATCTCAGCAAGAATGCAGGAGCCTTCAAAGGGTTCGAAGAGGCTCTGATTCTGGGGCTGGAAAAGAACTATGACGTCATGCGGGAAATCGCGACCCGGTATCGAGTGCCCTTTGTTATTCCGCCCCAAGATCGGTTTGAG
>OCTV010000369.1_pt1 | contig 18162 bp, 18 predicted proteins | sample 1539101 | NCBI WGS metagenome assembly OCTV01 (sample SAMEA3991422, study PRJEB22521) | metagenome | biome: anthropogenic terrestrial biome; feature: sewage plant; material: sludge | place: Sweden | collected 2012-09-26 | reverse complement strand
CTTCCGATCTGGGGTCGCTGATATTGATATCCGGGCCCTAATCGAGTTTCATCTTGCTCATGGAAAGGCTGCAACTGTAACTGCAATCCAGCCCCCTGGCCGCTATGGTGCCTTGAACATGGAGGGCAATGCGGTCACAAGCTTTCAGGAAAAACCTGCCGGTGATGGTGCGTGGATTAATGGTGGATACTTCATCCTCGATCCTTCAATTATCGATTGCATCGACGGCGATCTGACCCCCTGGGAGGCGGAACCGCTGATGCGTCTGGCCAGAGAGGGCAATCTGATGTCCTATTTGCACCGAGGTTTCTGGCAGGCGATGGATACATTGCGCGATAAAACTCACCTTGAAGAACTATGGTCCAAGGGCAATCCGCCCTGGAAGGTCTGGATGTGAGACAGTTTGACGATATCTACCGCGGCAGCCGGGTACTGCTCACTGGGCATACTGGCTTCAAAGGCAGTTGGCTGGCTACCTGGTTGGCACAGATGGGCGCTCGGGTCACCGGGCTTGCCTTGCCTCCTTACGGCTCACCCAACCACTGGGATCTATTGGGGGCGCCGGCGAAGGATCTGCGTGGAGATATTCGTGACCTTTCCGTAGTACAAGCGGCTTTCGAACAGGCTCAGCCGGAGATCGTCTTTCACCTGGCGGCACAGGCACTGGTGCGGCGCTCCTATCGCGATCCGCTGGAGAGTTGGTCGACCAATGTGATGGGCACGGCCAATGTGCTCGAATTGTGTCGCCGTACGCCTAGCGTGCGTGCAGTAGTCGTAATCACCACCGACAAGGTCTATGCCAATAATGAATGGCCTTGGGGCTATCGTGAAAATGACAGGCTCGGCGGCCACGACCCCTATAGCGCGTCCAAGGCAGCCTGCGAACTGGTTGCAGATAGCTATCGCAAATCGTTCTGGAATATGAATAATTCGCCGCTGATGGCAACGGCTCGAGCCGGGAATGTGATCGGTGGTGGCGACTGGTCGGAGGATCGGCTGATTCCCGATCTGGTGCGGGCAGTGCAGGCAGGTACTTCTCTGGAAATACGTTCACCGCAGGCCACGCGGCCATGGCAGCATGTTCTCGAATGTCTGTCCGGCTATCTACTGCTTGGGCAGCGGTTGCTGGAGGGTAGGAAAGAGTTTGCCGAAGCCTGGAATTTCGGCCCTGTGCCCGAAGACAACCGGACTGTCGCGGAAGTACTCACGGCATTACAGCGCTTCTGGCCGGAACTTGCTTGGAATGTCTCGGCTGCGCCGCAGCCGCATGAGGCGAACTTGCTTTACCTGGATTGTGCGAAGTCCCGTAGCGCCTTGCAATGGGCTCCGGTTTGGAGTCTTGAGCAAGGCATAGAGATGACCGCCAACTGGTATCGCGAGCATCACGCCACCGGTGATGCCCCCACTGTTCATCAGTTGGAGCGTTATCTTGAATCGGCACGTGCGGCCGGTTGTGGCTGGATCGCCTGATGCATATTCGGTCAATAGGCATTGCCGGGGCGCTGGTGGTTGAGGGGCAGCCCCATGCCGATCACCGTGGTGCATTTTCCCGGCTCTTCTGCGAGCGGGAGCTGGCCGAGATTATCGGCGATCGCCGTGTTGTGCAGATCAACCATTCGCGTACCCGTGCTGTTGGCGCTGTGCGCGGCATGCATTTCCAGCATCCGCCTCATGCAGAGATGAAAATGGTGCGCTGCGTTCGCGGCCGCGTCTGGGACGTGCTGGTAGACTTGCGAGCGGGATCGCCTACCTTTCTGCACTGGCATGCTGAGGAACTCAGCCCTGACACTTCGCGCATGCTAGTCATTCCCGAAGGCTGCGCGCACGGTTTCCAGGTACTCGAAGCCGACAGCGAACTGCTCTACCTGCATACTGCTTTCTACACTCCCGCATCCGAGGGAGCGCTACGTTACGACGACCCCCAGCTGGCGATCCGCTGGCCACTGCCAGTAACCGATCTATCTGAGCGTGACAAAACACATGCCTTGTTATCCAACAACTTTATCGGACTTGATGTATGAACTGTCGACACTGCGGTGAGGTGCTGAAACACACCTTTCTTGATCTTGGCTTCGCGCCGCCGTCCAACGCCTACCTGAGTGAGGCCGAACTGAGCGCCCCGGAAATCTACTTTCCGCTCAAGCTCAAGGTTTGCGACAGTTGCTGGCTGGTACAGACAGAGGATTACGCTAAGGCGGAACTGTTCTTCTCCAAGGACTACGCTTATTTTTCTTCAACCTCGAGCAGCTGGCTAGAGCATGCTGCGCGCTATGCCATGAATATGACTGAGCGCCTCGGTCTGGGTGCCGACAGTTTCGTTATCGAAGTTGCTTCCAATGACGGCTACCTGCTGAAAAACTTCCTTGCTGCAGGCATTCCCTGTCTGGGCATAGAGCCGACTGCCAGTACTGCGGTGGTGGCCGAGCAACTGGGTATCCCGGTGTTACGTGAGTTTTTCGGCGAGGCGCTGGGCAAGCAACTGGCTCATGAGGGGCGTCAGGCGGATTTGATCGCAGGCAATAACGTTTACGCACATGTCCCGGACATCAACGATTTCACTCGTGGCCTGAAAGCAGCCCTGAAGCCAAACGGCACCATTACGCTGGAATTCCCTCATCTGATGCGCCTGATCGAACACACCCAGTTCGATACCGTGTACCACGAGCATTTTTCCTACCTTTCGCTCCATACCGTTTCACGCATTTTCGCGGCGGCGGGGCTACGCGTCTGCGACGTGGAGGAATTGCCGACGCACGGTGGCAGCCTGCGTGTCTTCGGCTGCCATGCCGAGTATGCGCGGGTCAGTAGTGCCAGCCTTGCTGCGGTGCTGGAAGCTGAGTCGGATGCCGGGCTGCAGGGCCTGGATGTCTACGAGGCTTTTCAGCAGCGTGCCGACGAGGTCAAGAACGGCCTGCTGAACTTCCTGATTGAGCAGAAGCGTGCCGGCAAAAAGGTCGCAGCCTACGGTGCGGCAGCCAAGGGCAACACCCTGCTCAACTATGCCGGGGTGAAGCCGGACCTACTGTCCTTCGTCTGTGATGCAGCCCCGTCGAAGCAGGGAAAGTACTTGCCAGGAAGCCATATTCCGGTATTCGCTCCGGAAAAACTCAAATCGGAAAAGCCGAATATTGTTCTGATTTTGCCCTGGAATATCGCAGCCGAAGTCATACAGAACACCAGCTATATCCGTCAGTGGGGCGGTCAGTATGCCACGGCGGTTCCTGCTTTGGAGGTCAAATGAGCCAGCGCATCCACTACACCAAGCCCTCCATCACCGAACTAGAGGTAGAGTACGCGACCGATGCCGCCCGCAACGGCTGGGGCGAGCGCTGCTACGAATACATTACCCGCTTCGAGCAGGCATTCAAGGCTCATCTGGGTGTGAAGTATGCGATTGCCACGTCTAGCTGCACAGGCGCTTTGCATATGGGCATGGCCGCCCTTGGCGTGGGGCCGGGCGATGAAGTGATCATGGCCGACACCAACTGGATCGCGACCGTTTCTCCAATCGTTCACCTTGGAGCCATGCCGGTATTTGTCGACATCTTGCCGGATTCCTGGTGCCTCAATCCTGCCTTGGTCGAGGCAGCAATCACGCCGCGCACCAAGGCGATTGTTGCCGTTCATCTCTACGGCAACCTGTGTGACATGGACGCGTTACTGGAGATTAGCCGAAAGCATGGCATTCCGGTAATTGAGGATGCCGCAGAGGCTATCGGCTCGCAGTACTATGGCAAGCGTGCCGGCAGCATGGGGGCTTTCGGCGCCTTCTCGTTTCATGGCACAAAGACCCTCACTACCGGTGAAGGTGGGATGTTCGTCACCAACGACGCCGAGCTGTATGAACATGTGCTCACGCTGAGCAATCACGGCAGGGCGCGCGGACAGACGAAGCAGTTTTGGCCAGACATGGTCGGCTTCAAATACAAGATATCGAATATCCAGGCTGCGATAGGCTGCGCTCAGATTGAGCGCATAGAAGAATTGGCCCAGCGCAAGCGAGCCATCTTTGCCCACTATAGCGAACGTCTGGCAATGCTGCCGGGTTTAACCATGAATCCTGAACCGGCAGATACGGTGAATGGTGCATGGATGCCCACGGCAGTGTTCGAGGTCAGCACCGGCATCGTAAGGGAGCAACTACAGGCTGCCTTTGCCGAGGAGAATATCGATGCAAGAGTGTTCTTCTGGCCATTGAGTTCGCTACCCCCATTCGAGGCGCGGCCCGACAATGTCAACGCGTTCCGGATTCCGGGCAGGGCGATCAATCTGCCTTCTTACCATGACATCACGGAGAACGAACTTGATCGGGTGGTGCAGACCGTATATGCGCTCTACCGCAAATTAGGGCTTATCAAATGAGACTTGTCTTGATGGCGGACGGCGCAGTTGGAATGAAGATCGCCCTGTTCCTGATGGAGAATTACCCAGAAGACCTTGCGCTGGTTGTCACGACGCAAAGGAACGATATCTATTGCGCCGCCGAAAAGTGGGGAGTCCCGGTATGCATATTCGACTCTGCCGAGGGCGTGTTGGTGAAACTGCAGGAGGGCGCGGACATGGGGGTGATGGCCTGGTGGCCAAAAATCCTGAAGAGGCCGCTGTTGGATGCGCCTAAGTATGGATTTGTGAATACACATCCAAGTCTGCTCCCGCATAACCGTGGCAAACATTACAACTTTTGGGCTTTGGTCGAGCAAGCCCCGTTCGGTGTCACACTTCATCGCGTAGACTCTGGGATCGATTCGGGTGATATCGTTGCTCAGACCCGGATTTCCTACGACTGGTGCGACAGTGGTGGGTCGTTATATTTCAAAGCGCAAGCAGCGATGGTTAGCTTGTTCTGTCAGACCTATCCGCGTTTGCGCACCGGGAATTTTGAGGCAAGACCTCAAGATCCGAAGATGGGTTCGTTCCACCATTCATCGGAGATCGATATGGCAAGCAGGATCGATCTGGACGCAAGGTATCAAGGGCGAGAACTCCTCAATCTGTTGCGCGCGAGGACATTCGAAGGGTATCCGGGTTGCTGGTTCGAAGAGGCTGGCGATCGTTATGAAGTTTCGGTCAGTATCCGAAAGGTAAATAAATGAATTCTTATGAACAAAAATTCAAATCTGAGTGTGCAGTTGAAGTAAAGGTCATGGGGACGGAGCGTACGGTTGGCAATCCAGTTTCTCGGATCGAGCACCGCATCTGAGTCCATGACTTCTGTTAGCTTTCTGCGGCAATATGTGGCGCGCCAGATCGACAACCTGTTTCCATCGCTGAGCGAGCCGTTGGAACTGGAGACGGCTTGGGTAGAGGAGGCGCTGAACCGGGTGAACTACTGTGTGCGTCGTATCAAGGCCTTCGGGGGTAAGGATTTTGATCCGTTGAACTCTGGTCAGTACGCTACCTTCCTGTATTACCTGTCATCAGTGGTTCACGAGCGGGGTGGTGGTGGGGATATCCCCACCAAGCTGTTCCTGCTGAACAAGGCGCTCAACGGCATTGAACTGTTTTATGAGGTAAAGATGCCACCGGTGTTTCTCATCGGTCACACCGTGGGTACGGTGTTCGCGAAAGCCACGTACGGTAGCCATTGCATCTTCCACCAGGGGTGCACGGTGGGCCGTAACGGCGACGACCGGCCAGTCCTTGAGCGTGGGGTCATTCTGTACCCGAACGCATCGGTGATCGGTGCGTGCCGCATCGGCGAGAACACCGTGGTGTCGCCGGGTGTGCAGCTAGTGAACACCAGTACGCCGGGCCATTGCATCGTTTTTTCTGGCCCTGATGGCCGGCCGGTCTTCAAGCCGACCCATCAATATTATGCCGAGCGCTACCTCGATTGCGATGACTGATCTGGTTCAGGTTTGCTGCCGTACTGGTAATCGTTTCGGTGCGCCGCTCGTGTCAAACTCGGTATGAGCAGGCTGCGCAGCAATATAGTCTCCAACCTCACGGGGCAAGGCGTCGTGGCGCTTCTCAGCCTGCTGGCAGTGCCATGGTACATCGTGCACATGGGTGTCGAGTCCTATGCTCTCGTTGGGGTATATGCCTCATTGCAGGCGATGTTCGCTGTATTGGACATGGGCTTGTCGCAGACTTTGGGTCGTGAGGTTGCGGTACATTCTGCCCGCAAGCCCGGTACGACCGGGTTGCTCGATATCGCCCGCACGCTCGAGGTGATCTATGCCCTCGGTGCTGTGCTGGTTTTCATCGGTGTCGCTGCCTTGGCAGATTTTCTGGCTTACCACTGGCTAAAGCCTGTCGAACTGCCCGCCGCAACTGTGGCACAAGTCTTATGGATCATCGGGCTTGTCGTTGCGCTGCGCTGGCCGCTGACTCTTTACACAGGGGGGCTGTATGGGTTACAGCGGCAGCTACTGCTCAATGCCTTGTTGGTAGGCTTCACCCTATTGCAAACTCTGGGTGCCTTGGGGGTGCTCATTCTTGTTTCTCCAAGGGTAGAGGCGTTTTTCGCCTGGCAGGCGGGTGTGGCTGTAACACAGGTGCTCGTGACCCGCTGGGTATTCTGGCGTAGCCTCCCCAAAGGCCGTGGACGATTTTCGCCCCTTGCCGTGCGTCACACATGGAGGTTCGCGGCTGGCATGACTGCGATTTCCCTTTTTTCGACAATTCTGACCCAGATAGACAAGGTTGTGTTGAGTCGCCTAGTGGACCTCAAGACCTTTGGTTACTACGTGCTTGCCTCGACGGCGGCCGCCGTACTCTACAAGCTGAGCTTTCCGATTTTCAACGCCTTCCTTCCTAAGATGACACAGCAACACAGCTTGGGTGATGAGGAAGGGCTGCGCCATACATACCGTTTAGGCTGCCAATTGCTTGCGCTGGCGATCATTCCGTGTGCACTGATTCTGGCGGCGTATGCTGAACCCGTGCTTGTCCTGTGGACAGGCAACCCCGATCTGGTTCAGCACGTGAGCCTGGTCTTCGCCTTGATCGTAGTCGGTAATGCACTCAGTAGCCTGATGGTGATGCCCTATGCCCTGCAATTGGCGCATGCATGGACGCGCTTGTCGATCGTACAGAACATCCTCTCGGTGTTGATCTTTGTCCCTCTCATTTATGGTGCTATCCGTGCCTTTGGTACAGTGGGTGCGGCTGCCGCCTGGGTGGCGCTCAATGTCTTGTGCATGCTAGCTGGCTTGTGGGTGATGCACCGGCGCCTGATGCTTGGTGAGCAGGCTCGCTGGTACCGCGATTCTTTACTCATGCCATTGCTTGGCGGTGGGCTTGCATTGGCTGCAGCTCAACTCCTGCCCGTGCCTGGTTCTGGCTGGGCGGCTTGGCCGCTGGCGGTAGCCGCACTTTGGGCGGTTCTGGCCGTGGCACTTGCCCTGCCGGCCATACGTGTGCGGTTGATCGGGCGTTGGTCGTAGCAGGCGTCCCCCTTTTTTTGGAGACTTGTTTGGACAAATACACGGTGATTATTCCCACCCGGGATCGTTGCGAGACGCTCGGTCCCGCTTTGCGTACTTGCTTGGAGCAAGACTACCCAAACCTGCAGATAATTGTCAGTGACAACTGCAGCACTGATGCCACCGCCGCAGTTGTAGCCCAGTATCAGGCCGCTAACCTGATATATCTGAAGACGGAATGTCGCCTGAGCATGGCTGACAATTTCGAGTTCGCGCTCAGCCATGTTGACGACGGTTTTGTGATGTTCATCGGGGATGACGACGGCTTGTTGCCCGATGCTGTGAGCTACGTGGCAAGCCTGCAGCAGCGTACAGGGCTTCTTGCCATCTCTGGCAGCAATGCGGAATATTGCTGGCCCAATTTTCCCGATGCTTCCCGCGCCAATGCGCTCAAGTGGCAGAGTAGCCGGGATCGCTTTGATATCCGATCCTGTCGAGAGTGGGTAAATCGCTGTCTGACTTTCCGGGAGGTCTACACCTTTGAAATGCCCAAGCTATATCACGGTTTTGTGCACAAGCAGGTGATCGACCGGGCGCGATCTGATGGGCGTTTCTTTCATTCGATCACGCCCGATGCTTACTCGGCTTTTGCGATCGCCTTTTTCGTAGACGAGTTCGTGTACTCGCACCGCCCCTTCACCATAGGTGGTGCCTCGGGCCGCAGCAACGGTGTGTCGTCCATGGACGGCAAGGGCAAGGGCGACGAAAGCCAGAAATTTCTGGCCGAGAACACCATAGAGTTCCACCCTGCGCTGACTTACTGCGCTTCGCTTGAGGTTCATATGACGGAGGCGTATATGAAATTTGCCGAGCGGTTTCCAGCGTTGACCGCCGGTTATGTACCCAACTGGGCAGTAATGTTGAACTCGGCTTTGGGCACCGCGAATGCAAGAACACGACCCGAAGTTAAGGCTGCTGTCCAGACTATGGCGCTACAGCACGGTGTTGACCTAGGGGAGCGCTGTCTGCGCTACCAGTGGACTCGTGGGCTGCGCGCGTGGAGCCATCTTGTGCGCGTAACCCGTAGCCGTTTCGAAGGTAAGCGCGTGGCGGATGCATCGAGATTGGGGGTGGCCAACGTCTATGACGCGGCACAGTTTATCCAGCGGGCCATCGATGCCGTTGGAGATTCCCCTAGACCACCTGCTCGAGCGCGCTCATGATGCCGTTGGAGTGGCTGAGCACAGCCCTAATGCTGGCGTTGGCCGCGGTTTGCTGGCGGCGCGATATCCGGTGGGTGGCGTTCTTCATGCTGTGCTACTCCGTCCTGTACTTCCTGCCAAGCATCGGGGTTTTGTTCGACGGTTCTGGAATGAGCGAAATCAAGGGGTTGCACTATAGCGGTTCCAGCTTGGCTGTCAAAGTCCAGGGTCTTTTCGCTATGGTATTTGCTGGTCTCGCGCTGTGGTTCTGTACAGGGTCGGTCTCTCTGCGCCCATGGCATGGGGCAGTTGCACTGTTGGGTGCTCTGTTGGGGGTGGGGGTATTGCTGGACGTGGGGGGGCATCTGCAGTTGGTCAACGTTTTGAGCTTGGCGCTGATGTTCGGGTTTGCATTTTTGGGTGCCGATGCCTGGGAGCATTGCCCTGCAGTGGCTAGGCGGGATGGTGTCTGGTTAGTACTTGCGGCGCTGTTGCTGGCCTTGCTTGCAGCCTCGGTGGGCTTAGCTTGGTGGGAAATTGCGAATGACAAGGCGTGGGCCCGTTTTACCGCATCCAATGGGCATGAGATCCAGCGAGCCAGCGCGATGATGTTCAACCCAAACTTGTATGCGATGTGGTGCTCGATGCTGGGAATTATCCTGACGTTGCTGTGGCAGGCACGGGTGCTGTCTGGACGTGACGGCTGGTTGCTGTCGGGGGTGGCGCTCGCGGGCCTGGGGATTTTCCTGTCGTCATCCCGTAGCCTTGGGTCTTTGTTGTTTGTTTTCCTGATGAGCACGGCGTTGCTCATGCCTCATGAGCAACGCCGTCGCTGGGCACCGCTGCTGGTGTACCTGTTGGCGTTGCTGGCCGCTTCTGCGGTGTCAATGGTGGCCTGGCGATTGGGGGAGCACGGTGGAACCGTCGGGCGTTTTGGAGTGCTTGCTGTGCGGCTGTTGGATGCCCCCATGCAACTTGCAGCGCTAATAACTACTTGGCTGTTTCCCAATTCGTTAGTCTTTTCCGCCTTGTCCATCCCTCCTGAGACCGTGCTAGCGTTCGAGGGGCGTTTTCAAGGCGAAGGTCGTGATTCAGGGTGGTTGACCGCGTTCGATGATGCTGGGCTTTTGGGCATGCTGGTGCTGGCGGTATTTTGGGGGGGGCTGGCTATTTGGGGCCTGAGGGTTTTGTTGATTCGGAAGGATATCTACACGGTTTATGCGCTATGTATCGTTGGGTACGGAATTGCGCTAGGTGTCTTTATGCGCTACCAAGTCTTCCCTGTTTGGATGTTTCTAGCGGTGATCCTGGCTCCCTGTCTCGCCCTATGGCGTGCGGTTTTGCCAAGAGCAGCTTTAGGTTCGCGTGTTTGGTTATGACAGCGAGTGACGGGATGGTGGCGGGGGGGGCTTCTTTCCCAATAATTTGCGTGACAGGCGCATCCGGTTTCATCGGCGCGCATGTTGTGCCATTGCTACGACGTTCGGATGTTAGCGTTCGAGTGCTTACGCGATCAGCGTATATGGGCTGTGCGGGAGTGGAAGCCTATGTCGGTGACCTCTTCGATGCGGCGAGTCTTGTCCGTTTCATGGAGGGGGCACACCTTCTGATAAATCTCGCCCAGCCTTCTGGCTCCCTTACTGACGAGGATTTCTCTACGGGAATGAGCAATCTTGCCCATGCCGCTCGGGAGGCTGGGGTGCGCCGGGTGCTGCATATCAGTACGGCTATGGTCATCGGGGTGCCTTCGGCCGACAGAGTCACGGAGGAAACAACTGGCATGCCAAAAACCACCTACGAGCGCCAGAAATATGCCGCCGAGCAGGTGCTGCACAATGAGTTTGGCGCTGATGTTGATCTCGGGATACTCAGGCCCACGGCGGTTTTTGGTGATGGTGGACAGAACTTGCTTAAGCTGGCTGGCGTGATAGCAGAGGGCTCAGCGCTGAAGCGCAGACTGCTTCGCATCCTGCACGGTAAGCGCAAGATGCATCTCGTTAGTGTGAAGGTCGTGGTTGAAGCGATCGTCTTTCTTGCGTTCCTGCCCCGTTCGTTGGCTGGCAACGTGTTTCTGATTGCCACCGATGAAGAACCGGACAACAACTACCAAGCAGTCGATGCCATTTTAGGAGGCGTTCTGGATAAGCCTTTGCCTCGATCTTCAGTTAGCATTCCAGAGTCGCTGCTTAGTCTGCTGCTCCGCATGGCCGGGCGTTCCCAGGCGGATCCAACGCTAGTTTACGATTCGTCCAAGATTCGCTCCTGGGGGTTTCTGTACAAAAGCGATTTCAGTGCAGAATTGAAGGAGTTCGCCGAGGCCTACATGAAAAAAAAGGGTGATTGATGAAGGTTCTGCACGTCTCGGACGCAATCGACCCATCCCGTGGCGGAGGAACGGCTGAGCGTACTTACCAACTGGCTATTGCGCTTCGTCGCTCGGGAGTCGCCTGTACCATTCTATGTACCGACCTAGGGCTTGGTGAGACACGTCGCGGCGAACTGGATGGAGTGGAGTTAATCGCAGTTCCGACATTGCTCCAGCGTTTTTTGCTGCCGTTGATTTCGCGAAGGAGCATCGAAGAACTGGTTGCTCAGGCGGATGTCATCCATGTAACCGGGCATTGGAGCGTTCTAGGGGCGCGTGTCTGTTTGGCTGCGCAGCGCTTGGGCAAGCCTTACGTCTATTGCCCCGCAGGCTCGCTGCGAATGTTCGGGCGTTCCGCTTGGCTCAAGCGTTTCTACAACTTCCTGGTCGGTCATCGAGTCGTGAGCGGCGCGGCACGCTGTCTGACGGTTACCGAGCTTGAGCGCGAGCAGTTTCACGAATATGGCGTTCCCGACGAGCGTATTGTGCTGTTGCCTAATGGAGTGCATCCGAATCCGGATATCGTGCCTGCTCCGCAAGCCTTCCGATTTCAACATGGCTTGAATTCGAAGCAGGTTCTGCTCTTTCTCGGGCGTTTGAGTCCGATCAAGGGGCCTGATCTGCTGCTTGAGGCCTTTGCGGCTGTCGCGACGTGTCATCCGCAGTCAGTTCTGGTTTTCGCCGGTCCCGAGGAAGAGCTAGGGGCAGACCTCAGAGCCGAGGCAGCACGCCTCGGCCTGGCCAAGCGGGTTCTGTTCATCGGGTTCATCGCTGGCCAGGACAAGCAGGATGCATTAGCTGCGGCCGATCTTCTGGTGGTGCCGTCACGCCAGGAGGCCATGTCCCTGGTGGCTCTCGAGGCCGGTCTGTGTGGCACTCCGGTGCTGTTGACCGATCAGTGTGGTTTCGACGAGGTGGAAGATGCTGGAGGTGGGGCTGTTGTGGCGGTGCGAGTCGATGCTATCGCGGCGGGTATTGATCGAATGTTGTACGCTGCCGGCGAGTTACCGGAGCAGGGTGAGAAACTGCGTCAGCTGGTGCTCACCCACTACACTTGGGATGGTCTCACACGCCAGGTCTGTCAGTTGTATGAGGAGCTTGCAGGTGCTGGGCACAGGTTGAAGCATATTAACGTGAGCAAGCAGAAGTGAGTCGCCCTTGAGACTGTTGATACTGAGCCAATATTTCTGGCCCGAAAGTTTCATTATTAATGACATCGTGCGCATGCTGGACGAACAGGGACACGATATCGTGGTCGCTACTGGCAAACCCAACTATCCCGATGGCAAGGTGTTCGAGGGCTATCGCGCCGGAGGGACCCAGCGTGAACGCTATCTGAACAAGGTGGAGGTGCTGCGTGTTCCGCTCTGGCCTCGAGGCAAGGGCGGCGCGAAGAACCTGATCCTCAACTACCTTACGTTCGTGCTCGCAGGCCTGTTGTTCCTGCCCTGGATGCTGCGCAGGCGCGAGTTCGATGCGATCCTGGTCTTCGCACCTTCGCCCATCACTCAAGCGATTCCGGCGATACCGCTCAAATGGTTGAAGAAGGTCAAATTGGTCATGTGGGTTCAGGACATGTGGCCGGAAAGCTTGGCCGCAACTGGCTTTGTCAGGAATCCTCATCTGCTTAAGGCCGTGGGCTGGATGGTCAAGATCATCTACCGCTGCTGCGATACCCTGCTGGTGCAGTCACGGGCCTTCATCGAACCGGTGGCGCGCTACGCCGAGCGCGAGAAGATTTGCTATTACCCCAACTCGATGGATGTACGGCCCCCGGCTGCGCTGCTGCCTATCCCATCGGAGCTGAGTGAATTGCTGGAAAAGCATTTCTGCGTGGTCTTCGCTGGCAATCTGGGTACTGCCCAGGCCTTGCGCACGCTGGTTCAGGCCGCAGTGCATCTGCGTGACGATCCGCAGATCCGCCTCGTGCTGGTCGGCAGCGGTAGCCGCCTTGCCTGGCTTAAGGCGCAGCAGCAGGCGCATGGGCTGGACAATCTGGTGATTCCGGGCCGCTTCCCGATGGAAGCGATGCCGCAGATTCTCGAGCGTGCCTCGGCCTTGCTAGTTTCGCTCAACGATGAAGAGGCTTTCGCACAGACCATTCCCAGCAAGATCCAGGCGTATCTGGCCGCCGGGAAGCCGATCATCGCCTGCATGAACGGTGAGGGGGCCCGGGTTGTCTGCGAAGCCCGCGCAGGCCTTGTCTCACCAGCTGAGCAGGTGTTGCCGCTGGTGGCAAATATTCGTTGCATGAAGGCCCTTGGAGACGCGGAGCGCAAGGAAATGGGGGACTCGGGGCGGGCCTATTTCGATGTGAATTTTGATATGAGTCGGCAAGTGCAGGTGCTGGTAGAGTACTTGGCTTGTGAGGCTGGCAAGGGTAGTGGCAAATGAGAGTACTGGTTCTGGGTGTTACCGGCATGCTGGGCAATGCTGTTTTCCGTGTTTTTGATGCAGATGCCGAACATGAGGCCTGGGGCACGCTACGCAATGGCACGGCGTTACGGCATTTCCCGCAGCAAAGCCATGCTCGGCTGGTGACGGGTGTGGATGTGCTCGACCAGGATGCGCTGGTTGCGGTGCTGGCGAAGGTGAGGCCGAATGTGGTGATCAACTGCGTTGGACTGATCAAGCAGCTGGCCGACGCCAAGGATCCGCTGACCGCACTGCCGATCAACGCCATGCTGCCGCATCGATTGGCGCGCCTGTGTGCGCTGGCTAGTGCACGGTTGATCCATATAAGCACCGACTGCGTGTTCTCCGGGCGGAAGGGCGCCTATCTGGAGAGCGACCTGTCGGACGCCGAGGATTTGTATGGCAAGTCCAAGTACATCGGCGAACTGCATGATCTGCCCAACGCCATAACTCTGCGAACATCAATCATTGGTCATGAACTCGGCTCAAGTTATGCGCTGGTGGACTGGTTCCTATCGCAAAAGGGTAGCGTGAAGGGTTTTTCACGCGCGATTTTCTCTGGCCTGCCGACGGTGGAGCTGGCTCGGATAATGAAAGACTTCGTTGTTCCGCTACCTCAGCTCAATGGCCTGTATCATGTCGCCGCCGAGCCGGTCGCCAAGTTGGATCTGTTGAGTCTGGTGGCTGCGCAGTATGGCAACGAGATCGAGATTGAACCGGATGATGCGCTGGTGATTGACCGTTCTCTGGATGCTTCTCGTTTTCGTGAGGCGACCGGTTATGTGGCGCCTGCCTGGCCCGAACTTATCCGCAGGATGCACGCGGATCGGTAAGTATTTAAGGGTTTCTTTCCCTGTTTCTATTTGACAAGGAAGTGTCAAGAGTAGCGTGGCGACAACTTGACTATTCATTCGCGTGGCCCAGTGGGACGCGTTTCCAATCAGGAAGGTTCTATGTTCGACGACAAGGTATTGATGATCACCGGGGGCACCGGTTCCTTTGGCCATACGGTGCTCAAGCGCTTTCTCAATACTACGGTACGCGAGATCCGCATTTTCTCCCGTGACGAGAAGAAGCAGGAGGACATGCGCATTGCCATGGCTAACGACAAGGTCAAGTTCTACATCGGAGATGTGCGCGACTACGACAGCCTCAAGCAGGCCATGGTCGGTGTTGACTACATCTTTCACGCGGCGGCGCTCAAGCAGGTGCCTTCCTGCGAGTTCTATCCAATGGAAGCGGTGCGTACCAACGTCAACGGTACCGAGAATGTGCTTAACGCAGCCATCGCCAGCAGCGTGAGGCGTGTGGTGGTGCTGAGTACCGACAAGGCTGTCTACCCGATCAACGCCATGGGTATTTCCAAGGCGATGGCAGAGAAGCTGATGGTCGCCAAGTCGCGCATGATTCCCGAGGGAGGCACAGTAGTCTGTGCGACTCGCTATGGCAATGTGATGGCATCGCGCGGCTCGGTGATTCCGCTGTTCGTCGAACAGATGCGCAGCGGCGAACCGCTGACCGTGACCGATCCGCATATGACGCGTTTCCTGATGTCATTGGAGGACTCCGTGGATTTGGTGCTGCATGCCTTCGAGTATGGCGAGCAGGGTGATCTGTTCGTGCAGAAGGCTCCGGCTTCTACTGTCGGTGACTTGGCACAGGCGCTCAAGGAGCTGTTTGGTCGCGCCAACCTAGTGCGGGTAATCGGCACCCGTCATGGAGAGAAGCTCTATGAATCTCTGGTCTCCCGTGAAGAAATGGCCAAAGCAGAGGACATGGGGCGCTACTACCGCATTCCTGCCGACAACCGCGATCTCAACTACAAAAAATACTTCGTCGAAGGCGAAGAGAAGATTTCCGAGCAGGACGACTACACCTCGCACAACACCGTGCGCCTGGATGTGCCAGGTATCAAGCTGTTGCTGCTCAAGCTCGACTACATCAAGGAGCAGCTCGATGCTTAAAGTCATGACCTTGGTTGGCACGCGTCCCGAACTGATTAAGATGAGCCGAGTCATCGCTGAACTCGACCGCCAAGTTGATCACGTGCTGGTGCATTCTGGGCAGAACTACGATTATGAACTGAATCAGGTGTTCTTCGACGACCTTGAAATCCGCAAGCCGGACTATTTTCTCGGGGCAGCCGGTGAAACGGCGGCGCAGACGATTGCCGAGATTATCGCCAAAGTCGATCTTGTATTCGAAAGCGAAAAGCCGGATGCGCTGATGTTGTACGGCGATACCAACACCTGCCTGGCCGTCATCCCCGCCAAGCGGCGCAAGATTCCCGTATTCCACATGGAGGCCGGCAATCGCTGCTTTGATCAGCGGGTTCCAGAAGAACTGAATCGCAAAGTGCTCGACCACCTGAGCGACATCAACATGGTGCTGACCGAACACGCCCGACGTTACCTGTTGGCCGAGGGTATTCGTCCGGAAACCATCATCAAGACAGGTTCCCACATGGAAGAGGTGCTCGACTACTACATGCCGCGCATCGAGAAATCGGATGTGCTGGCGCGGGAAGGGCTGGAAGTGGGCTGCTTCTTCATTGTCAGCACCCACCGCGAAGAGAATGTCGATACGCCGGCAAACCTGCGCGATCTGCTCGATACCTTACGCGCGCTGGCCGACGAGTACCGCCTGCCGATCATCGTCTCGACGCATCCGCGCACGCGTAAGCGCCTAGAGGCGCTGGGCGAGTCGCTGGTTCATCCGCTGATCCGCTTCGTCAAGCCCTATGGTCTCCTTGACTACATCAAGCTGCAGATGTCGGCCTTCTGCGTACTGTCGGATAGTGGCACGATTACTGAAGAGGCTTCGTTGCTGAACCTGCCGGCGATTACGCTGCGCAATGCCCACGAGCGGCCGGAAGGCATGGATGAGGGCGTGCTAATCATGAGTGGCCTGAAGCGCCAACCGGTGCTTGATGCCGTCAGAGTCGTGGTGTCCCACCACGATCCAAAAAAACGGGTGATCCCGGTGGTGCCGGACTATCAGGCCGGTCCGGTCTCCAAGCAGGTGGTGCGGATTGTCCTGAGCTATACGGACTACATCAACCGGACCGTCTGGCGAAAATCCTGATCCGGGCATGATGGAGAATTCAATGCCGCCTGAGCGCCAAGACGGCGCTGCCGATCGCTATCTGATTACCGGCGGTACCGGTTTTGTCGGTCGCCGGGTGCTTGCCGCGCTTACCCGTCGCGGTGATCAATGTCGTTCGCTGGTCCGTCGCGAGGGCGGTGGCCCGGACACCATACGGGCCGATTTAGCCGATAAAACTGCGTTGACCGCAGCATGTGACGGTATAGAGTCTATTTTCCATTGCGCCGGCTATGCCCATGCGTTTTCCTCATTAAGTGGTGATGATGCCGCTATGCATTGGAGAGTTAACTTCGAGGGAACGCGGAATTTAGTTGAGGCGGCAGGACAAGCTGGCGTGAAGCGTTTTGTGTTTCTGTCCAGCGTGAAGGCGATGCCTGAGTCCGGTAATGTGTGTGTTGATGAGGATTTTCCAGGTGAACCGCAGACGGCTTATGGGCAGGCCAAACGGGCAGCGGAAAATGCGGTTCTAGCCGCTGGGCAGCGCTATGGTATGCATGTGGTTAACCTCCGTCTGGCCATGGTTTATGGCGCTGGCGGGCGAGGCAATCTTGAACGGATGGGGCGTTTGGTTGGGCGGGGTGTGTTTCCTCCCTTACCGGAAACGGGAAACCATCGGTCGTTGGTGCACGTGGATGATGTTGTTTCGGCGATATGTCTGGTTGCCAAGGATGACCGTGCGGCTGGTAGAACTTACATTGTTGCGAGCCCAGAAGCCCCATCCGGGCGTGCTTTATTTGAAGCTTTACGTACGGTGCAGGGATTGCCGCTTTGCACTTGGTCGGTACCAGAATTGGTTTTGCGTTCGGTGGCGAAATTGGGGGATGGCTTGGAGAGTTTTTTGAAGTGTCGCTTGCCACTAGATAGCGAGGCCTTGGAGCGCTTGCTCGGCTCGGCCTGGTATTCGCCAGCGCGGATTGAACGGGAGTTGGGTTGGCGTGCGAAAGTGTCGTTGGCTGATGGTTTAACAGAAATGTTGCGTGTCGGACTTTAGAATGCCATAGGGCATAGTAAAAAACATGAAAAGGGTATTCGACCTCCTGTTGGTAGTTGTGGCCGGTTTTTTTTTGCTGCCTCCTGCGCTATTGATCGGGGTATTGGTGCGCTTAACCTCGCCAGGCCCGGTTTTGTATTGGTCGGATAGAGTGGGGCGGCGTAACCTTGTTTTCAGGATGCCAAAATTTCGCAGCATGCGTGTTGGTACCCCGGCGGTAGCGACGCATTTGCTCGCGAACCCGAAGGTCTATCTGACGCCGATTGGTTCATTCCTGCGCAAATCCAGTCTGGACGAATTGCCCCAGTTGTGGAGTATTCTGGCAGGTGACATGAGCTTTGTCGGCCCACGGCCAGCGCTGTTTAATCAGGATGATTTGATTGCCCTGCGTACCGAGCGCGGTGTGCATGAATTGTTGCCAGGGTTGACTGGGTGGGCGCAGGTTAATGGGCGGGACGAGTTGCAGATTCCCGAAAAAGTCGAACTTGATGTGGCGTATTTGAAGCGCCGGTCTTTCTGGTTTGATATACAGATTCTCTGGCTGACTGCGGTCAAAGTGCTTAGGCGCGATGGGGTTGCGCACTAGGGTGTGTGGACAATCAGGCGAGCCAAATCAGAGCGGCTGCGATGGAAATGAATGCTTCAAAGCGGACGTCGAGTTTGTCGTAGCGCGTAGCGATGCGGCGAAACTGTTTCAGGCGGGCAAAGAACCTTTCG
>OCTV010000368.1_pt1 | contig 18187 bp, 20 predicted proteins | sample 1539101 | NCBI WGS metagenome assembly OCTV01 (sample SAMEA3991422, study PRJEB22521) | metagenome | biome: anthropogenic terrestrial biome; feature: sewage plant; material: sludge | place: Sweden | collected 2012-09-26 | reverse complement strand
AAGTCGACAAGAATTCTTACCTGGCCGAATTTCCTCAGCGGAAGATCTATCTCGATGCCTATGAGATCGACAAGTATGAAGTCACCACGGTGCAGTTCTTGAAGTTTGTCCTGGCGTCGAACCGCGACCCCCTCATCGATTGGCAGTACGACGGCGGGAATTTTCAGGAGACGATGGTCAGTCACCCGGTCATGCACGTGTCCTGGTTCGACGCAGAGGCGTACTGCAAGTGGGCGGGGAAACGGTTGCCGACCGAGGCGGAATGGGAAAAGGCCGCGCGCGGTGAAGATGGGCGCATTTATCCCTGGGGCAATCAGATGGCCGGACTCTCTAGGGCGAATTTTGGCCGTACGGGCCTGTCAGGACCGGTGCGAGACCGCCCCGAGCGGCTGTTGCTCTATCCGCCGATCATTTCTGTCGACAAGTACGACAATGCCGCCAGCCCCTATGGCGTGTTTCAGATGGCGGGAAATGTGGCCGAGTGGGTCGCAGACTGGTACGACCCGAAATACTACACCACCGGACCGGATAAGAATCCAAAAGGTCCGGAGACCGGCAGCCAACGGAGCTTTCGCGGTGGTGGCTGGATCGATAGCACCCCCAGTGTGCGTGTCGCGCAGCGCAATGGCACGGATCCCAATACCAAAATGAATTGGATGGGGTTCCGCTGTGCAAGGGACGTGAACGAAGCGACCTCAGGGCAGCCGACCGAAGCGAAGTAGTCGGAGGTGCCTCACCTGGCAATTCCCACACAGCGAAGGACCAATCAGCTCGTCTCAGGCCTGATGAGCCTTGTTCTGCTGCTGGCAGCCTGTCAGATTGAGGATCTCAACATCGAGATTGTGAATGAGGACGGATCAGTTCTATTCATCGTTCACGAAAACGATGCACCGGATCCCGCACCTCTAAGCCGGTTCGGAGTCGTCTCTCACTACTCCGGCGCGAGATGGGAGGTTTCGACCTACGAAGAGTCATCGCTGTACAGGATGCAAGACGGCAAGAAGCTGCTCAAACCGCTGGATGAGTTGCCCGAGATCAAGGCTCTCGCAGCGGGAGCGATTCGGTTCGGCGAGGTGCCGCGCGGGTTTTTCATCCAGGGCTCCTCAGGCAATCACCTCGTCGCGTTGGAGGAAGGCAGAGTCTACGAAGCCTATGCCAACCGAGGCGCACACCGAGGGCACATATCATTCACGATTGAGCATGGAGTAGCCGTCAAGCTTCCTCCCGTCACGAGCCCGCTTTCCTCGCCATAAGCGAGTGGGCCGTCTCGCTGCATTCTTTCACCAGAATCCCCATCTTTCCGTGTGAGGGCTCGAAGTCTACGGTTAGGCCGTGGCTGCGTATGCGTTCGCTGGCTGTGGGGCCGATTGATGCGATGACCGGTTGCCGGCAGATTGTTTTGAACTGCGTGGTCGTTCCTTCCTGCTCGACGACCAGCATCACGTGATCGATCTGTGCGGCGTTGGTCACCAGCATCACCTGCACCTGCCCGGCCAGAATCTGCTTGATGACCTGTTTGAGTGGAGCCGTGTCTTCCGGGAGCGCCCAGCGGTAGACGGGGACTGAAACCACATTGGCCCCGCGCTGCTTCAACGCTTCCACCAAGTCGCGGTTCGGTACCCCGTATTCTTGCACCGCCACGCGTAACCCTTTGACCGGCCGGTGGGCGTCCAATGTGGAGACGACATCCATCCAGGTGTCGGGCTCCGGGACCGTCAACGTCGGTTGGAATCCCAGAGCTTTGAGTGCGGCCACCGGTTTGGGGCCGCGCGCAATGAGCACCGTCTCTTTTAAAGCATTCTTGATCGTGTCTTTGGCGTGACGGCTGTGCAGGATTTCGAAGAGGGTGGTCGTGCCGGCCCCGGTCAGCAGGACCAGCACGTCGAGGCCTTCAGTCAGCAGCAGCTCGCCGAATTGCAGCGCGGCAGAGTTGTCTTCCAACGGAATTTCCCGCAAGGCCGGCGCCACCAGCGGCTTGCCGCCGTGGCGCTCGATCAGCCGCGTCATTTCCGCCGCCATGCGCGATTCAAATGCGGCGACGGTCAACCCGTTAAACCCTGCACCGGCCATCGTACTCCGTGATTCAACCACCGGTTACCATGCCGACTGAGTTACCTGGCGTCCATCGCACATCGAAACCCGGTTGATTCGTTTCGAATGGTCGGATCGCTGTCCACACGGGTAAAGATACGAACCGTGGGAGTCTCATTCTGCCACCCGGCGCCTCGAATGACCCGCTTCTCGCCGCTGGCCGGTCCCGGGGGATTCTTGTCGGGGCTCTTTTCGTAGTACTTCGCATCGTACCAGTCGTTGACCCATTCCCAGACATTGCCGGCCATGTCATAGACACCGTAAGGACTCTTTCCGCTCTCGTAGCTGCCCACCGGCATAAGCGTTTTTTCGCCGATCCACTTCTGGTTGAAGTTGAGGTGTTTGTCGGTCGGTTCCACATTGCCCCAGGGGAAGCGCCAGTCGTTGTTGCCCTTGGCGGCCTTCTCCCATTCGGCCTCCCGCGGCAATCGCCTGCCGGCCCACTTGCAGTAGGCATCGGCATCGGCCCAATCGACGTTGATCACCGGACGGTCGGCCAGGGATGCGGGAATGCCGATCCCTTCCCAGAGGTTACGGGTCGGGTTCTTGGGATTCTGCGGAACACGGTGGTTCGTGGCCTTCACGAATTCCAGGTAGCGTCCGTTCGTCACTTCATATTTGTCGATATAGAAATCGGTGATCTCGATGACGTGGCGGGGGTATTCATCGCGTCCGCCGTCGCGGTCTCCGGTCGGCACGCCCATCGGGTACGAGCCTGCCGGAATCAGGACCAACGGCGCGCCATCCTTTCCTGTGATCTCTTTGGGGAGCGCCGCCTGTTGCGCTGCGAATGCGTGCGAACTCACATTCAGTCCGATGAGCGCCACCACTATTGCGAGGACGGATCGTGCCACCATAGCTCAACACTCCTTTGGTTCGAAAAAGACGATGGCAGATCGTACCACAGCGGCGAAGAATTCAGACACGGCTTGGGCAGAGAATGTGCGCACTCGGGGTGGGCCGATGCAGGAGAATGAGGATTGACGAGGTGACAGGCCCCCACCTACTATACGGCCAAGGAGATTCCGACGTGCCGACCCATCGAGGCTTGCGACATCTGGCCCTTCGTGTGACCGATCTTGCCCGGTCGCGCGCCTTCTATGAGCGGTTCCTGGCCATGAAAGTGGTGTGGGAACCCGATCCGGACAATGTGTATTTCAGCTCGGGGTCCGACAACCTGGCCCTGCATCAGATCGCGCCTGCCGAGCTGGCTCAGTACCAGCCGTTGCGTGGACAGTTGCTCGATCATGTCGGTGTGATCATGGACAGCCCGGCGCATGTAGATGACCTGTTCCGGGACGTCCAACAGGATGGGGCACGCTACGGGGCCACCATCGCCAAGCCACCCAAGCAACATCGCGACGGCAGCTACTCCTTCTACTTTACTGATCCGGACGGGAATGTCATTCAGGCGTTATACGAACCGACGATCAGCAGGATGGAATTCTTGCCTCCCGCCTGACCACCATGGGTATTTGGGATACATTGCCGCGCGATCAGTATGTCGGGTTGGCCCCCTGGGTGTGGGTGCAGCTTGAGAGTAATCAGCCGCCGGGGCCATTCCCCTTCATCGGCGGTGTGGCCCCGGAGGTGGTGGCGAGTTTGCACGAAGCCCACAGCCTCTTTCTTGCCTGTGTGGAAACCGCCATCAGCGATGTGTTCTCCCGTCGCGCGACACTCGGCGACCCACAGACCAGGGTACGGCTGGAAGACGCCTATGCCGAGCTGGTCAATTCCCGACAACAGCTGAGTCAGCACATTACGGCCCGGCGTCAGCCGGATGGGCAGTTTCACTGGTCGCATCCCTTCGATGCGACGAAATCCGCGACCGTGGTCAACAGCGGCCTGCGAATCTTCAATGCCGTGAAACGTCAGGCGATTCCTGTGCCGTTTGAGCGTCCTATGGGACCGGTGGTCGGAAAACTGCTGGGGATGTTGGATGGCACGCAGCAGGCCGGGGCGATTCAGACGATCGTGGCGACGGCCGGACGGGACGGTGAACGGCTGTTGACCAAGTTGGTGGAGCTGTTGGTTCAATACGAATGCCTCACGCCGACGAAGCACGCCTCGATTCGAGACCAGTGGTTGGCCAATACCCAAGATCGGGACATGATTCATCTGGGCCATGCCGCGTTGATGTATCGACAGCAGGACCGGTTCCTGTTGTTTGACCCCTGGCTGTTGCCCTGGTTCGCGGAGTCGAATGTGCCGAGCCTCTGGGGCTCGATGTTGCCGAAACCGGCCGCGATCTTTTTGACCCATGACCACGATGACCACGTGGATCCCCGGACCCTGCTGCATGTGCCGAAAGACGTGCCGATCGTGATTCCCAGCCGGCGCAATAGGAAGAAGTTTTTCTACGACTACCTGCCGCTGCTTCGGGAGCTGGGATTTACTCACATCGTCGAACTGGCGCACGGGGAGACTTGGAACTTCGACGGCGGCGCCGTGGTCTCCGTCCCGTTTTACGGCGAAGATCCCTGCGATTTGGAGATGCCGAGAAACTGTTACCTTGTGACCGATCGCGGGCAAAACGTGCTGGTGCATGCGGACAGCGGTCCGACCAACAGCGGCCGGTCGGCCATCAAGGAAGAGGTGATTCAGCAGCTCGTCCAGAAATATGGTCCTATCTCGTTGGTTCTGGCTTCTCAACAACAGCTGCAGGAAATCCGTAGTTATGCCGCCCATGCGCCCCTCTCCCACCCTGGTCTTTGGCTCGAAGTCGGGGAGAACGGGTACCTCACGAACGGGTATCTGGACGAGCTCTGTGCCGTCGCCCAAGCGAAGCTGTTTGTGTCCTATGCCACCGGCGGTGCCGACTGGTATCCCGATCACTTGTCGTTTATGTTCAGCCAGCGCAATCCGGCACGCACGGCACTTCTCACGGCGAACTGGGAGCAGCCGGAAAAATTGAAAGATCTTCTCGGAGTGCGAGGGTGCGGGTATCATCGCGCTCATGCGTTGGATTTGTTCCGGAGCAGCGGTGACGGGACGGTGCAGGTGTCATCCGCGGCCGAGGCCCTGGCGCCCTTGTCGCTCTATCGACTGGATCACGGGGATCCGGCGTTCATGAAGCGTGGCGGACGATAATCGGTGAGCAGGCTGTTCAAAAAGGTCGTCCAGCAAGGCCACAGCAAGCGAAGAGGCGAATCGTGCTCATTCTTACCCGCCCACCCCGAGCCTGCCGAGACAGGCTCTATGCACGTGGCCGTATGGTGAGCTTCTGAGGTTCACGACGCGCTGAATACAGCGCGTCACGTTTGTGAACGCCGTCGAGACGGTGAGGCGGCAGTGTCTTGCGAGAACGATGCCGGCGAGCTTTTTCAACAGCCTGTTAGGAAAGGAAGGGAGCGATATGGGGTCTGGGAAAGGATTAGTGCTCGTCACCGGCGCCGCCGGATTTATCGGGTCTCATGTGAGCCGGCGATTGCTCGATCGCGGTGACACCGTGCTCGGTCTGGACAATCTGAATGATTACTACGACGTGCGCCTCAAAGAAGCGCGGCTCGCGCGCCTGAGTTCTCATCCCCAATTTCAATTCGTCAAACTGGATCTGTCCGATCGTGCCGGTATGGCGGCGCTCTTCGAACAGCATCCCATTCGGCGCGTGGTGCATCTGGCGGCGCAAGCCGGTGTCCGCTATTCACTGGTCAATCCGCATGCCTACACAGCGAGCAACATCGACGGGTTCTTGAACATTCTCGAAGGCTGTCGGCATCACAAGGCCGAGCACTTGGTCTATGCCTCCACGAGTTCGGTGTACGGCGGCCACACGAAGATGCCGTTCTCAGTGCACGACAATGTCGATCATCCCGTGTCGCTCTACGCCGCGACCAAGAAGGCGAACGAGCTCATGGCGCATTGTTATGCGCACCTGTATCGCTTCCCGATTACGGGATTACGGTTCTTTACTGTCTACGGGCCCTGGGGCCGTCCGGATATGGCATTGTTTCTCTTTACGAAGGCGATTCTGGAAGGAAAGCCCATCGACGTGTTCAACCACGGGAAGATGCAGCGTGACTTTACCTATGTCGACGATATCGCCGAAGGAGTGTTGCGCACGCTCGATCGGCCCGCTCAAGCCGACCCGGCCTGGGCGAGTGACAACCCCGACCCCGGCAGCAGCTCCGCACCCTATCGGCTGTACAACATCGGCAATCACCAGCCGGTCGAGCTGTTGCGATTTATCGAGGTGCTCGAACAGACGTTGGGCATGAAGGCCCAAAAGAACTTCCTCCCTCTCCAGGCCGGCGATGTGCCTGCGACCTATGCCGATGTCGCGGATCTCATGCGTGATACGGGCTTCAAGCCCGCGACCTCTATCGAGACCGGCATCGCCCGCTTTGTGGAATGGTATCGGGCGTATTACAAGGTGTGATGGCATGTGGAGCGCGTGTTCCTGCAGCGTCTCTCCCGGGGGGTGGCTGAGAAGCTCGTCAAGCCACTCGGTCACCTCCGCACCCACCTGGTCGCGTAGTGCGATAAAAATCAGCAGAGTTGCTCGAACCCGTGCAAGCGTTCGGTGATGTCCCCGCAGAGGGGATGTGCGACGACGGGTGCAATGGCCCTGAATTGCTTGATCGTGTGAACGTGATGTTCCAGGGTTCCCCGCCAGTGCCGGATCGTCCTTCGTCCTTGCAGTTCTGCGACGCGGTTCCATTCTGCTGTCGGTAAGCGCAGTCAAACCGTCCCGGCAAATTAAGATGAGTCGCGTGGCGCGGCGTCTCGAGTCGTTGCGAGCCGACTTGTCTGGGATGCTGAGTCGGTACTTGTTGCAGCTGGGAGTATGGAGTAAATTAGGGAAGGTCTGATTTATTCCTCGCGCGTGATGTGCTACGGGTAGCGCAACACCGATCAGGAGGCGCCCCCATGTCGCAACAGACTTTTGCAGAAGCGAGCTTTGAACAGTATCGGAAACCGACCCGCCGCGAGCGGTTTCTGGCGGAGATGGAGCAGGTGATTCCGTGGAGCGAGCTGGCGGCGGTCATCGAACCGTACTATCCCAAGGCGGAGGGAGCCGGGCGTCCGCCGGTCGGAGTCGAGCGGATGCTCCGTATCCATTTCCTGCAACATTGGTTCAATCTGTCTGACCCGGCGGTGGAGGAGGCCCTGTATGATTCGCGGGCCATGCGGCAGTTCGTGGGCATTGATCTGGGGCGCGAGCCTGTACCGGATGAGACGACCATCTGCAAATTTCGGCATCTCCTGGAAGTCCATCGGTTGGGCGAGCAACTCTTTGCCTTGATCCGGACGTATCTGGCCGAGCAGGGGCTGCAGATCAGCCGGGGGACCATCGTGGATGCCCCGATCATCAGCGCCCCCAGTTCGACAAAGAATCGCCAGAAGGAGCGGGATCCCGAGATGCATCAGACCCAGAAGGGCAACCAGTGGTATTTCGGGATGAAGGCCCATATTGGAGTAGACAGCCGGACGAAGCTGATTCATTCCGTGGCCGCCACCGCCGCCAATGTGCATGACAGTCAGGTGTTGCCGGACCTACTGCATGGACAGGAGACGCGGGTGTGGGGCGATGCCGCTTATAGTGGCCAACGCGACGTGATTCAGCAGCACGTGCCTGGGGCCAAGAGCTTCGTGCAGACGAAAGCGCATCGCCATCGGCCGCTGAGTGAAACCGAGCGCGCCCGGAACCGCACCAAGTCGAAGGTGCGGGCCAAAGTCGAACACGTGTTCTTAGTGATGAAACAGATCTTTGGCTGGGGCAAAGTCCGCTACCGGGGGCTGGCGAAGAATACGAATTGGCTCTTCGTCACGTGCGGCTTAACGAATCTGTATCTGGCGCGACGACGCCTCTTGGCGGGAACGTAGGCGACGTGTGTCCGCAGGGCGGCCGTGGGTCATTGGACAGGGGGTGAGCCCACAAAAAGGCTCACGGACCAGCAGATTCTCACCGGATAGCCCAGAGTGTTCACACCAGTAACTGGTTTCTCAGTGGAAACGTGAATTAATCAGACCTTCCTTAGAAATAGAGTTTCCCCCTTTATGCAAAGGGCTTTAGTGGACGTGAAAAGAAATCGAATGATTTGGTCGTTGCTCGCAGCAGGATGGCTGATGCTGGCGGGGCAGGACCTTGCGCTGGCAGAAGCGCCTTCGACCGAGACAGCGACGTGGAGTGAGTTGCGTAGCCAATCATCGAACGCCTTGTCCCAGGCTCCGGCAACGAGTGAGAGGCAAGTCGACATCTTTCGGCAGGCGCCCATGTTGAGTGGTCGCGTGCAGGTCAGTGAGCAGACTCTGATCCCTTATGTGGGGGCCGGATTCGGCGGTGGATACGTGACGGAACGGGATCGGGCCCTCGGTCCCATGCCGGGACTCCCGCAGCAAAACCTCTTGGGTGACTCGTTAGGTTTGGGCAAGGGCATGATGCCGAACGAATTTCAGATGGGCATTCGCATTCCGTTTTAAGTCCTGCCGGTTGCGCCGCTGCACCACAGCATGAATCATCCCTTCTGGTCCAGTGGCTAAAAGAGTCGCCGGGCGAGGCCTGCCGGGTCGACTCCATCCAGCGTTGAAAGGACCAGGTGCGCCTCCGCTAGTTGGGATGCCGGGTAGGTCGTCGCAATGGCGAGGACGCGCATGCCCGCCTTCAGGCCTGCCAGAACTCCCGCCCGAGAATCTTCGATCACCAGGCACTCGTTTGCCCTGAGCAACGGTGGACGAGGCCTACGGGCGTTCAGCAGTCTGAGGGTGAACTCATAGATCGCAGGGTCCGGTTTCCCTACGGCGCAGTCATCTGCGGACACGATCAACTCAAATGCCTGTTCGATGGGGGTGCCGGTGAGTGCGGCGAGGATCTGTTCGCGTCTGCCTCCGGACGCCACTGCCAGCCGGTACGCTCCCGACGCGCGCTGCACGAACTCGGTGACCCAGGGAAACAATGCGGGTTTGTGCAGAGCCGTATGTGCGCGAAACAAGCCTGCCTTTCGTTCGATAATCCCGGCGTGAATCGCCGGGTCGCAGCTCCCGTCGCGTCGTTCCAATAATGCGGTCGCGCAGGTTCGTTCATCCATACCCAGGTAGGTGCCGTAGTACTCCTCATCACTCAGGCTGAGTCCCGCTTCGGCCAACGCCTGCTGAAAGCAAAGCAGGTGCGGCGTTTCGTCGTCGGCGATGACGCCGTTGAAGTCGAACATGATGGCGCGCAGAGCGGCCTCCCCGGCTCACATTGTCCTACGTGGTGCGCGCTACTCTAACCGAGCGCGGGTGGTCGGACAAGCGGAACTCCTTGTCCCGCTGAGGTCCCTACGGTATGCTGCGTCACGGCAACGTATCCGGACCGTTCGCCACCACAAATCGACTCCCATGACACGATGAGCGACTACGCAGTTCTCGGCGATCTCTTGGTGATCTATGCAGTGTCCACTGCGGTGGTCTTTGTATTTCATCAGTTTCGTCTTCCATCGATTGCCGGGTTCCTGGTGGCCGGAGCCCTGATCGGGCCGCACGGGCTCCATCTGATTCCCGATGTGTCGCAGGTGCAGGTCCTGGCTGAGATCGGGATCGTGCTGCTGCTCTTTACGATCGGGATGGAATTTTCCTCCGCACACTTTGCGGCTGCCCGGCGCATTCTCATGGTTGCCGCGCCGGTTCAAACCGGGGGCGTCCTTGTCCTGGCGTTGCTCGGGGCTTTGGCGGTGGGCCTCTCGTATCAACAAGGGATTTTCTGGGGCTTTCTCCTCTCATTAAGCAGCACGGCCATCGTGCTGAAAGCCCTTTCGGAACAGGGTGAGAGTGATTCGTTTCACGGTCGCGCCACCGTTGCGATTCTGATCTTCCAGGACCTTGCCGTCGTTCCGATGATGCTCGTCACGCCGATCCTGGGCACTCCGAGCGGGAGTGCGATGGGGACGGTACTGATGACCTTGGTCAAGGCGGCGATTGTGGTCGGGTTGATCGTTGCGGCAGCCTGGTATCTTGTGCCGCGGCTCCTGCGCCATATCGTGCGGAGTCGAAGCCGTGAGCTGTTTCTGCTCTCGATCATCGTGCTCTGTCTCGGTATTGCCTGGCTGACGTCGCTGGGCGGACTGTCCCTCGCCCTGGGGGCGTTTATTGCCGGGCTGGTTATTTCTGAGTCGGAATATAGCCATCAGGCATTGGCCGAAGTCCTGCCGTTCCGTGACAGTTTCAATAGCCTGTTTTTCGTGTCGATCGGCGTCTTGATGGACATACGGGTGGTGCTGGAGCATCCGTTCATTGTGCTGGGCCTGTTGTTGGCCGTGATTGTCGGGAAACTGGTCACCGGGAGTGGGGCGATGGTGGCGGCCGGGGCTCCGCCTAGGTCGTCGGTGTTGGTCGGGGTGGCGCTCGCGCAGGTCGGCGAATTCAGTTTTATCCTGGCGCAACAGGGGCAGGATGCCGGTTTGTTCACCGGGGATCAGTATCAGTTATTTCTGGCGGTGTCGGTGCTGACCATGGTGGTGACGCCGTTTTTGATGCAATGGTCGCCCGATCTGGGGCGGCGGATCGAAGCGATGCAGCGCGTCCGGGGCTGGATGCCGACCCGCACCGCCGCGCATGTCGAGCAGTTGGAAGGTTCTCAGATCCGGATCAAAGACCACGTCATTATTGTGGGCTATGGGCTCAACGGTCGAAACCTCGCCCGCGTGTTAAGCGAGACCGAAATCCCGCATGTGGCCCTCGACCTGGACGGCGAAACGGTGCGCCGCGAGGCGCGTCATGGCGTGCCGATCTACTACGGCGACGGCTCGAATGCCAACGTGCTGCGGCATATGAAGATCGACGACGCCAAAGTGCTGGTCGTGGCCTTGTCCGATCCGTTCACGGCCCGGAGAACGGTGAAGGTGGCCAAAGGATTGAATTCGAAGCTCCACATCGTCGTGCGGACGCGATATTTGAGAGAGTTGGAAGAGTTGCATCAGTTGGGTGCGGACGATGTGGTGCCGGAAGAGTTCGAGACCTCGATTGAAATCTTTGCCCTGGTGCTGCGCACCTATAGTTTGCCGCAGGAATTTGTGGCACGAAAAGCGGAACAAATCAGGCGCGAAGGGTATGCGCTGTTGCGGCGGAGCGAGATGCCGGAGCTGGCTCATCATCTCCGCGGAGGCACGTTGACCGATGTCGAGGTGGAAACCTGCCGGATCGATGACGAGGCTCCGGCGGTGGGAAAGTCGCTGACGGAACTCTCCATTCGCCCACGGACCGGCGCGTCGGTGATTGCCTGGACTCGCAGCCAGGTCACTCAGTCCAATCCATCTGAAACCGTGCGGCTGCAGGCCGGCGATGTCGTCACGCTGCTCGGATCCCGCGACCAGATTCGTCGGGCCATGGCGCTCTTGACTGAGCCCAATCATGGCACGAGTCACCAACTCAAATAGCGCGGTCGGCTAACTTCTCCAGCGAAGCGTCACGCGGTCTTTCAGCGGATGGTCTAAGGGACGTCCGGTCTGGACGGCGGCGAGATGGGCGGCCTTCAGTTTGTAGTACCACTTGGCGGGCGTATCGGCGTCATCGATCAGCATGAGCGCCGGTTTGTATTTCAGTCCCACGGCTTGCCGCTCCATGGCCTGCTTGTCCTGCTTCATGAAGATGTTGGCGAAATAACGGAACAGCGGCTTGGCAAAGGGCAGCCAGGGCAGGATATTCCAGGCGGCGGCAAAATCGATCCGGCATTGTTGCTCGCCCACGGGCGTGACCGTGGCGCGCGAAGAGACGTACATCGAACCGCACTGCACGAACTCGAAGCGTTGGTTGGGGAGCACAAAGTCGATGGTCGTCGTCAAGGGCCCGCCGTAGAGCCGGTTGAGGAGCTTGTAGGGTCCGCTGTTCTTCGACGGCGCATGGGGAACCATGCGAAACCCGTTGGGGATCGGCTCGAAGGTCTTCGCTTTGTCGTGCATGCTGGCTTTGGTCCGCCACCAGGAACTTTGGTGCACAAAGGGACCGTGGGCCGGGTCCATGAGTCCGACGATGCCGTCGTCGATGGTGCAGTCCAGAATCGTCGAAATCTGGATCATGCGATAGGGTTCGGACGGGAGCGGGAGACGCGGGAGTTCCGGAACCGGTTGTTTCGGCTGTTGCGGATCCGGGAGAAACACCCACACGTACCCATCCTGATCCTGGCAGGGGTAGGACGTGATGCCGATCTTTTCGGGTTGGAGCGGGGACCCTTCCACGAGTGCCGGAATATGGCGGCAGCGGCCACCGGTATCGAACTGCCATCCGTGATAGGCGCATTCGACGCGCTCTCCATCAAAGTGTCCGAACGAGAGCGGCATGCCGCGATGGGGGCATATGTCGCGCATCGCCGCCACCTTGCCTTGGCGGTCACGGCAGACGAGGATCGGTTGTCCTAACATCACCTGGGTTTGCATCTGGCCGACAGCCAGAGCCGTGCTCGTGGTCGCCGGATACCAGAAGCCGTAGAGCGGGGCGCTCTTGGTCGGTTTGAGTTCGGTGATGAGGTCTGTGCTCATGAGTGATGCAGTCGCCTGGTTTGTCGCGATGCGTGAGACGGTTCGCCGCCGAATGGACTATAACGGCGGGCCCGCAACAGGTCAAGCAACCGGCAGTCTAGGGCGAAGGCCGCAGACGGTACGATCTGGATGGCCAAACCCCGCTTCTGACCCGCATTTCTTGACAAGAAAAAGAAGCGGAGACTATAGTCAATTTCCATCGTATGTGACTCCATATCCCTACTCCGAGAGACGAGGTACCCTCATGACAACCGCACAAATCGAGCCCACCGCTGCACTGGCGGAACTCCGCGAGGCGAAACCGGATCGTGTGACGATTGTGTTGCTGAGCGGAGATCTCGATAAGGCCATGGCCGCCTTCATTATCGCCACCGGTGCGGCCGCCATGGGGATGCAGGTCACGGTGTTCTTTACGTTCTGGGGCCTCAATACGATCCGCAAGAAAGGCGCGAGCAGTTCCGCGTCTGACTGGCTGCGTCGGATGTTCGGGTTCCTCAACAAGGGCGGCGCCGAGACGTTGCCGCTGTCCCGCTTCCATTTCTGGGGGCTGGGCACGAAGATGATGCAAGTGGTGATGAAGCAGAATCGTATGCCGGGTGTGCCGGAACTCATGGAGACGGCGCTGGAGCTCGGTGTTCGCTTCATCGCCTGCACGACGACAATGGGCCTGATGGGCATCACGAAAGATACGTTGATCGACGGAATCGACCAATTTGCCGGTGTGACGACCTACCTGGCCGAAGCCAAGCAGGGCAGCGTCAATCTGTTTATCTAAGCGAGGGGTTGAGGAGCGGCACGATGCAGGCTGATGTGAAACTCGATACGCTCGGGTATTTTTGCCCGATGCCGATTATTCTGACGTCCAAGAAAATCAAGGAACTGACGACCGGTCAGGTGCTGGAAGTCGTGTCGGACGATGAAGGCATCAAGAAGGATATGCCGGCCTGGTGTGAGACGACCGGCCACGAAATGGTGGGGCTCGAAGAGGAGCAGAGTGCGTCCAAGCGGATCTATAAGGCCTTCGTCAAGAAAACCAAGTAGGGGCAGCGACAGGCGCGCGAACGCGGGGCCGTCCTGTTAGGCAAAGCCGGAGGGCATGATCACCAGCCTCCGGCTTTTTTGTTGTCTCGGACTTTCAGGGTAAGCGGGGCGGACCGGGTCGGGTGAGAGAGGGAACGTCGTGAGTCAGGTTGTTGAATGTGTCCCGAACTTCAGCGAGGGACGGAACTCCGAGATCGTCGACGCGTTAGCCGGAGTCGTCCGCTCAGTCCCCGGCGTTGTCCTGCTGGATGAAACGAAGGATCCGGACCATCACCGGGCCGTCGTAACCTTTGCCGGTAGGCCCTATGCCGTGGCCGAGGTGGCCTATCAGATGGCGCGGATGGCCTCCCAGTTGATCGATCTCCGAAACCATCATGGCGAACATCCGCGCGTCGGGGCGACGGATGTGATGCCGTTTGTGCCGATTCGTGGCGTCAGCATGCAGGATTGTGTGCAACTGGCTCGCATGGTCGGCCAGCGTATCGGGAATGAATTGAAGATCCCGGTCTTTCTGTACGAACAGGCGGCGACCAGGCCCGAGCGGAAACAGCTGGAGTGGATTCGGAAGGGTGGCTTGAAGGGACTGGCGGATCGGATGGCAAACGACCCTGCGTGGGTGCCGGATTTCGGCCCGAAGCTCCTGCACCAGACGGCCGGGGCCACGGTGGTGGGGGCGCGATGGCCGCTGATCGCCTTCAACGTGAATTTGAAGAGCCGCGATCTTTCGGTTGCCAGGGCCATCGCCAAGGTAGTGCGCCAGTCAAGCGGCGGGCTCCCGTACGTCAAAGCGATCGGCGTGGAGCTGAAAAGCCAACAACTCGTGCAGGTATCGATGAATTTGACGAACCATGAAGAGACGCCGCTCCATGTCGTGTTTGCGGCGGTGCAGCGGGAAGCGGCGGCTCGTGGTGTGGAGGTGGCCGGCACAGAGATCGTCGGGTTGGTTCCCGAACAGGCGCTCATGGAGACGGCGCAGCAGGCGCTCTGTCTCAACCAATTCGACGGACGACAGGTGCTTGAGTCGCGATTGGACCGTCCCGAATCGCGGGAGGCGATCGGGCGGATGGCGGCGTCGCAGCCGGTGAAGGAGCAGTCGCCGTCGCCCGAGAAGGTCGGGGCGCCGGACGGGAAGATGCCGGAGCTTCAGGGGCAGACCGGCGGCAGCGTGGGGGCCCAGTCGGCGGCGTTTGCGGCCGGGTTGGGAATGATGGTGGCGAAGCTGACTCGCGCGCGTGCGATTGAAACGCGCTTATCCGAAATTCGCACCCGCCTCCACGAATTGGCGCAAGCGGATCGAGATGCCTATGGGCGGGTGCTCCAGGCGAGAAAGCTTCCGATCACCCACCCTGACCGTCCGCTCCAACTCTCATCGAACTTGCTGGGGGCGATAGAAACGCCGTTGGAAATTGTGAAGCTGTCTTGCGAACTCATCCCCTTGCTGCGGGGTCTCCTGACGCAAACGAAACCGGAGCTTCAGCCGGATCTGAAGATGGGCCTTCGTCTTGCCGATGCCGTCATCGATGGGTGCCTCGAAATGGTCGAGGAGAACATGAAAGTTCAACCAAATCAGCTGCTTATTGCCTCGATTCGAGAGCGATTCTCCGTTGCGGAACAAATGCTTGTGGATGCGAAATCGCTATGCTACACTCCGCCCTTCGATTCGTGGGCCCAAAACATGTTGAATATCCTGAAACTTCGGTGAAAGAGAGTCGAAGGTAGCTGACGATGGAAATTAAGGTTTTCAATAACAACGTCGAAAAAGCCCTGAAGGTCGCCAAGAAGAAATTGGCGGGCGAAGGATTGTTCCGCGAACTGAAGCGCCGCCGCTATTATGAAAAGCCGAGCGTTCGGAAGAAGGCGAAAGAGCGAGAGGCTCAGCGCCGCCGGCAGAAGTGGCTCGCAAAGAGACGGCCCGAATAGACGTCAGGCGTTCGTTTCCACAGCCGACTAGTTCGACCACTCCCTGTTGAGTTCTCCTCTCCGGCAGCTCCATGCAGGCGCAAGAGATCCACGCCGCCATCCGAACGGTCAAGCGGGAAATCGCTCGCTGGCCAGACCCGGTTGTCGGCGTCGTTGCCAGACAGTCAGGCCGTGATCCCTTCCTCGTGCTCATTTCCTGTCTCCTCAGTCTACGCACCAAAGACAAGACCACGGCCGAAGCCAGCGAGCGGCTCTTCGCCTTGGCGTCCACACCGGCCACCATGCAGGCGCTGACCACCCCGGTCATTGAGCGCGCCATCTATCCCGTCGGGTTCTATCGGACAAAGGCCAAACAGATTCAGCAGATCTGCGCCCAACTCCGTGAGCGGTACCAGGGTCGGGTGCCGGACAAGATCGATGAATTGCTGACGTTGCCGGGAGTCGGGAGGAAGACGGCCAATCTGGTGGTGACGGTCGGGTATGAAAAGACGGGGATTTGCGTCGATATTCACGTCCACCGGATCAGCAACCGATGGGGGTACGTCAAGACCAAGAGTCCCGATGAGACAGAAACAGCTCTCCGCGAGAAACTTCCGCGCAAATATTGGATTACATTCAACGACCTGCTCGTGCCCTACGGACAACACCTCTGCCAGCCGGTCTCGCCATTGTGCAGCCAGTGCAAGATTGCGGCGTATTGCGATCGCGTCGGCGTGACGAAAAGCCGTTAAGCGTGGAGCGCCGATACGCTTCAAGCCACCAGCCCTTTAGTGAGATATGAACGACGAGAGACGTGGTCAGATGAACAATTTGGTTTCCGCCTGCGCAGTGAGCGAGAGGATGGAGGGGAGCCCAAGCACTTCGTCCACGTTGCGTTCCACCGCGCCCGCTTCCACTCCCATATATTCCAGGCCCGCGCTGCAGGCAATGAGGCGGAAGTGCCCGACCAGACGTGCTTCCTGGAACATCTCGGAGATCTTCGGGACCTTCTTTTCCTTCAGAAGCCGGGCGACCTGTTCTGCCGAGTCGGCATATTCGGGTGGAAAGTCGATCTCGTCGATCTTTCCTTCTGCGAGTTTCTTAATTGTCCAGAACAGCAACACCACAATGACGTCCTTGCCCATCGCGGCGGCGGTGAGGCCGAGGGTCGCGACCTGGTGCAGTTTGTCGTAGGTGGCGTTGTGGGCAAAGATGACGAATTTGGGTTTACCCGACATGGGAGCTACTTGACCTTCTGTCTGGTTTTGACGCTATTCACAAAGTCGGCGATGGCTACATCTACTTCAGCGGGTGTCATGGCGCGATCGTGCATCTCGCTCTCGTCGAGGAGGTAGCGCTCCCCTTCTTTTTCCTGTCGCACCACCACGGAGTTTTCCGGTGTGACCTCGACCCGCATGAACCATTCCTTCTTACCTTGTGTAATGACCACTTCTTTACCAAGCCCGATCTTGGTGATGTCGATCTGAAGTTCCGACTCAGTGGTGCCATCAGCTGCCCAAGCTGCGTGGCTGCTGAGCGCAACGGGGCACAACGAGAGGGCGAATCCGAGAACGGCCAGGCCGGAGGCCTGAAGGCAGGCTCTCGTCACTCGTGCGCTGTTGAGTCGCATCGGCGGCATGGTGCGGAATTATAGCTGGCGGAGCAGGCAACGTAAACCGGCTTGGCTTCGCCACCCTTTCCGCCATGCAAAGCCCCATGCTAGGATGCGCCGGTGATAAGCGAACTCCTGACGCAGATCGAATCCTACGTGCCGGCGAATGTGCTGATCTGGTTTGCCGTTTCCTCCGTGTTCATGTTCGTGGGCACCTTGATCGCGATTCCCATCATTTTGATGCGGTTGCCGGCGGACTATTTCGATGTCCGCACTCCGCGACCCTGGATGGAGAACCATCATCCGATCCTTCGCGTGATTGGTCATGTGGTGAAGAACGTCGTGGGGGCGATTTTTCTGTTCGCCGGTTTTCTCATGCTGTTTCTGCCCGGACAGGGCGTGCTGACGATGTTGATCGGCCTCTCCTTGATTGAATTCCCAGGCAAGCGGCGGGTGGAGGCCAAGATCGTGGGGCAGTCCACCGTTCTCAGCACCATCAACGCCATGCGGGCCAAGTTCGACAAACCGCCGCTCATCATTGCACCGGATTGAGAGCGTTGCGGTAAGTTCGACTCCTGCGTGTTGCTCCACCGGTTACATATCTCAGCTATGCCCACACTCTATCTCATCGACGGCAGCGCCTACATCTATCGGGCATTCTTCGCCCTGCCTCCCCTGGCCAATTCCAAAGGCCTGCAGACCAATGCGGTGTATGGCTTCACGACGATGTTGCTGAAGGTCCTGCGGGACCATCGGCCGGACTATGTGGCCGTGGTGTTCGATGAAAAGGGCCCGACCCACCGCCATGAAGCGTTCAAAGACTATAAGGCGCAACGGCCACCTATGCCGCAAGGCATGAGCGCGCAGATTCCCTACATCCATCGTGTGGTGGAAGCGTTATCTCTGCCGGTTATTCGGCAGGCCGGATACGAGGCCGACGATCTGATCGGCACCCTGGCGAGAAAAGGCGAAGTCGAAGGCCTCGACGTCGTGATCGTCACCAGCGACAAAGACATGTTCCAACTGCTCACCCCCAAGACGCGCATTTACGATCCCGTGAAAGATAAATGGTTTGGTGAAGCAGATTCGCAGG
>OCTV010000360.1_pt1 | contig 18349 bp, 17 predicted proteins | sample 1539101 | NCBI WGS metagenome assembly OCTV01 (sample SAMEA3991422, study PRJEB22521) | metagenome | biome: anthropogenic terrestrial biome; feature: sewage plant; material: sludge | place: Sweden | collected 2012-09-26 | reverse complement strand
TTATACTGTATTATTGCAAGGGTTTACGCCCTGATATTTTTTGAACATCAAGTTGCGTGATATAGATAAACGGTACACGCTCTTTTTTGAAGGGAGGATAATTAAAATGAAAAGAACATACCAACCTAAGAAGCTGCATAGAAAGAAAGAACACGGCTTTATGAAACGTATGGCTACTAAAAATGGTCGTAAGGTTTTAGCTCGCAGACGTGCTAAGGGCAGAGCTAAGTTAACTTATTAATTTAAGTTAACGAAGTGAATTTGATTTTATTGGATTCACTTTACTTGCTTATTATAAGTGAGTAGCAACAGACCACATTCTTTGTGGTCTTTTTTTCTAGTAATGTAATCACGAGTAATATTAATTATGAGTGATATAATCACTTATGACGGATATCATATTAATTATTTTTCCGTGAATGAATTGATATGGGAAATGTATTTATACTACTTTTATCCATATCAATTTATGAATAAGGAAATATGGTGAAAAACTATGCTTTTTACAGAAACTATTGACAGCAACAGAGATTTTCTATTTTTATATAAAAAAGGAAAAAGCATTATTACAAAAGCTGTGGTTGTTTATTTCAGGAAGAATAATAAGCCCTACAACCGTTTAGGTATTACATCAAGCAAAAAAATTGGTAATGCTGTTAAACGTAATCGTGCAAGGCGTGTAATTCGTGCCGCCTATCGTGAAAATGAGGATAAATTTCCTATTGGCTATGACATTATTATTGTGGCAAGGGCTGCTTCAACGGTAGTTAAATCATATACAATTAAGAAAATATTTAAGGAAAAGGTTATTCCTGAAATTAATGAAGTAATAAAGAAATGATAAAAAAAATTTTTACTTTTATATTTTTGATTCCTGTTTTGCTTTATCGGAAGTTTATTTCGCCTTTAAAGCGTCCATGCTGTAAGTATTATCCTACTTGCTCAAGTTATGCAGTTACAGCTTTAAAACGGTTTGGACCTATTAAGGGGAGCTGGCTTGCAATAAACAGGATTTTCAGATGCAACCCATGGAGTCTGGGAGGGATTGATTATGTCCCGGAGGAATATCATTATTTTCAAAATCGGAAAAAGAATAAAAATGAAGATATGTAAGGTAACTTACTTAAAATATTAAGTATCTTAAATTTTTGGAGGATAAAGAATGAATGCGATTTATCATATATTAGGTTTTCCATTAGGCTATATTATGTGGGCTATTTACAGGTTAGTTAATAACTATGGTGTTGCAATTTTACTTTTCACTTTAGTCACAAAGCTGCTATTGTACCCAGTATCAGTTCATCAGCAGAAAAGTACAGCAAAAATGGCGTCTTTCCAGCCAAAATTGCAGGCTTTACAGAAAAAATATGCCAACAATAAGGAAAAAATGCAGGAAGAGCAAATGAAGCTTTATTCTGAAGAGGGCGTTAATCCAATGGGAAGCTGTCTTCCTTTGTTAATTCAGATGCCTATCTTGTTTGGTATTATCGACGTTGTTTATAGACCATTAACACATATTATGCATTTGAGTACTTCTACAATTAGCAGTGCCAGTGCTATTGCAAAAAAAGTTTTTATTGCTGTTTCAAAAAATCCGAATGCTACTGAAGTCGCACGTCATACTGCAGAAAACGCACTGAAAACTTTTGATAAAAGTCTTCAGCAGCAGTTATTTATTATGCAGGCTTATGAATTAGATAAGTCCAAATTTGACTCTGTTCCTGCATTTGTATCTCATGCAAGTAATTTTGATATGTATATGTTCGGTCATGCCATTAATCTTGGAGCTAACCCTACATGGGGCTGGAATCTGATGGTTTTGATTCCTATCCTTGCAGGTCTGTCTCAGCTGCTTGTTACTGTTTATATGCAATGGTATCAGAAGAAAACAAATCCTGCTATGCAGTCAATGGCTGCTATGAATTCAGTTATGTACATGATGCCGGTTGTTTCAGTTATGTTTGCATTTGGTTTCCCTGCCGGTGTTGGTTTCTATTGGATTGCTCAGTCAATTTTCTCATTCGGACAATCTGTTCTTTTGAATAAAATATATACCCCTGAACGTGTAGCAGAGCTTAATAAAATATCTGATGCTAAAAAGAAGAAGAACAGAAAGAAAAAAGGACCGTCTTATATGCAGCGAGTAATGGAGCAGCAGAAGGCGATGCAAAACGGTGGAACTGTTTCTGCTCCTCAAAGAATTCAGACGACTGTAACTTATGACGAAAATGGTGAAGAAATTAAGCTTTCAAAGACAGCACAAAAAGAATTGAACAGTAAATTGATTGCTGAAGCAAGACGCAGACACGCTGAAAAATACGGCGATTCTTATGACGAAAATGAATAAATAAATTTCCTTGGCATTTTTTACATTTATGTGTTATAATGTAATATATGAATGAAAGTAATCCATGAAAGGACTGATATAAATGAATAAGGTTTTTGCTGCAAAATCAATTGAAGATGCAAAGGGTTTGGCATCTAAGGAATTTGGCGTTGACGTATCTAAAATTACATTCGAAATCATTGAGGAACCAAAGCGCGGTCTATTTGGTAAAATTAAAGGTGATGCTAAGGTTTCGGCGAGCTATGAACCAACGAAGACAGATATTGCATCGGATTATATCAAGCAGATTTTGACTAAAATGGACATTAACAATAAAATTACCGCTACTGATGTTGAGGGCGGTGCACTTATTGAAATTGAGGGAGATGGCGTGGGTACTATTATAGGCAGACGTGGTGAAACACTTGACGCTTTACAGTACCTTGCATCAATGGTTTGCAATAAGAATGACAAGGATTATTTCCGTATTAATGTTGACAGCTGTGGCTATCGTGAAAAGAGAAAAGAAACTCTTGAAGAGCTTGCTGTAAAAATTTCAAAGAGTGTTTTTAAAAACGGGCGCACTTCTGCTTTAGAGCCTATGAATCCTTATGAAAGAAGAATAATTCACTCTGCTGTTTCAACTGTTGAGGGTGTTACATCACGCTCAATTGGTGAAGAGCCTTTCAGAAAGGTTATTATTTCACCTATTAACAAACGTCCTGAACGTCCTTTTTCTGAACGTCCTCGCCGTGATAACAGGGATAACCGTATTGATAATCGTGACAAAAAAGATTTTAAGCCTCGTGGACCTAAGACCTTTGAGGGCCCTCGCTCACTTGATTTGAAAACTTCTTTCGAGAAAGATTACAAAAAGCCTGCTCCTAAGCCTAAGCCAGAGGATGAAATGAAAACAGAGCTTTATGGGAAAATTAAAATTGATTAGTTTTTAAAAAATTAAGGCAGGCGTTATGCCTGCCTTTTTCAATTGGAATTTATTTTTGTGGTACAATTTCTTGGAGGTGTAAAGGTGTCAACAATTACAGCAATAGCCACTCCTCATGCTGTGGGTGGTATTTCGGTTATCCGTATTTCAGGTGAGAACTCAATTGAAATAGCAAATAAAATGTTTAAAGCTTCGAGTGGTAAGAGTGTAACTGAAATGCAGGGCTATTCATGTTCATACGGAAAAGTTTTTGATGATGAAACAGAGCTTGATGATGCAGTGTTGACTGTTTTTCGTGCACCTAAAAGCTATACAGGTGAAGACGTCGTGGAGATTTCCTGCCATGGCGGAATTTTCATTACCAATAAAATTTTGCGAACTGTTATATCAGTTGGGGCAATTCCTGCTGAGGCGGGGGAATTTACAAAACGCGCGTTTCTGAATGGGAAATTAACTTTAACACAGGCTGAAGCAGTCATGGATTTGATTTCCTCACAGGGGGAACAATCCCATAAATGCGCAGTATCTATACATGAGGGTGCACTTTTTAAGAGAATCAAATCTATTTCGGACAAGTTAGTTACTCTTTTGGGTGAGCTTGGCGCGTGGGTTGATTATCCTGAGGAGGACATTCCTGCTGTTGAGGCAAATAATCTTTTAGTAACATTGAGCTCAGTTTTATCGGCACTAAAAGCAACGGCGGCAACCTATGACAGCGGAAAAATAATCCGCAACGGTATTGATACTGTTATTGTCGGCAGACCTAATGTTGGTAAGTCGACTTTGATGAATTTGCTCACAGGCTATGAGAGGAGCATTGTTACTGAAATTGCAGGGACAACCCGTGACTTGATTGAGGAATCTGTTCGCCTTGGTGATGTTGTTTTGAAATTATGTGATACCGCTGGGATAAGACAGACGGACGACTTGGTTGAGGGTGCAGGAGTTAAGCTAGCTTATAAAAAGCTAGAGAATGCCGATTTAATTTTAGCAATATTTGACAATTCACTTGAACTAAAGCATGAGGATTTTCAATTAATTGAAAAGCTTATTGGCAAAAAAACCATTGCTATAATTAATAAAAGCGATAAAGAGAGCTTGATTGACAAAGACTTTATTTCCGAAAATTTTAACAGTATTGTCGAAATTTCTGCTAAAAGCGGTGATGGCATTGAAAAATTGAAAGATAAGCTTGAAGAAATTTTCTATACAAATGACATAGATGTTTCAGCAGGAGTAATTGTAAACGAACGGCAAAAGAGATGCCTTGATATGGCGATTACGTCAATTAAAGAAGCAATTTCTGCACTTGAAATTGGCGAAACATTGGATGCCGTAACTGTCCTCATTGATGAAACAGCGAACTTTCTATTAGAGCTAACAGGTGAGAAAACTACGGAAGCTGTTGTAGATGAAGTCTTTTCACATTTTTGCGTAGGAAAATAATTGAAATTGTTCCACGTGGAACAATTTTTGGAGTGATATATATGAACTATGATATGGGCGAATATGATGTTGCTGTAATTGGTGCAGGTCATGCAGGCGTTGAGGCTGCTCTTGCGGCTGCTCGTCTTGGGTGCAGGACTGCACTTTTTACTATAACTTTGGACGGGATTTCAAATATGCCTTGTAATCCTTCAATTGGAGGAACTGCCAAGGGACACCTTGTTCGTGAAATTGATGCGCTTGGCGGCGAAATGGGTAAGGGCGCGGACGCTTGTTTTATTCAAAGCAGAATGTTGAACAGTGGAAAAGGCCCTGCGGTACATAGCTTGAGGGTACAGGCTGACAGAGTTAAGTATCACAATTATATGAAGAAAGTTTGTGAAGATCAGAAAAATCTCGATATTTTACAGGCTGAAATTATAGAAGTGCACGCCATTGACGGACATATTAATGAGATAGTCACAAAGCTTGGTGCTGTATATAAAGTGAAAACCGCAATCATTTCAACAGGGACATATTTGCGTGGGCTTATTCATGTTGGTGACAGTTCATATCAAAGCGGACCTGATAATGTTATTGCGCCTATGCTTTTGTCTGATAGCTTAAAAAAGCTTGGAATTGTGCTTAGACGCTTTAAAACTGGTACTCCGTCAAGAGTGCATAAGCGCAGCATTGACTTTGATTTACTTGAAAAGCAAGACGGCGATGACTTCATTCAGCCGTTTTCTTTTGAAACGGACAGAGAACTCACTAATCAGGTTTCGTGCTATATCGCTTATACTAATGAAAATACACATAAGGTTATTCGTGAAAATTTGCATAGATCTCCGCTTTATAGTGGGAAAATTGAGGGCGTCGGGCCGAGATACTGTCCATCAATTGAGGACAAAGTTGTTCGGTTTGCTGATAAACCACGTCATCAGCTTTTTATTGAGCCTATGGGATTGGGAACAGACGAGTATTATTTACAAGGTATGTCATCCTCTCTTCCTGAGGATGTTCAGATTGCATTTTTACGCACAATTAAGGGGCTTGAACGTGTCGAGGTGATGCGCACAGCTTATGCAATTGAGTATGATTGTGTCGATCCAACCGAACTTCTTCCTACCTTGGAATTTAAGGCTGTCAAGGGTCTTTATGGTGCAGGCCAGTTCAATGGAACATCAGGATATGAGGAGGCCGCCGCTCAAGGATTGATTGCAGGAATTAATGCCGCTAAAAATGTTTTTGGAGAGGAAAGTTTAATACTAGACCGTGCTTCATCATATATCGGAACATTGATTGACGATTTAGTTGTTAAAGGCTGCAGTGATCCATATAGAATGATGACATCCCGAAGTGAATATCGTTTAATTTTGAGGCAGGATAATGCTGACGAAAGGCTTACACCGATTGGGCATAAATTTGGGCTGATTTCTGATGAGCGATACGAAAGATTTCTTGAAAAAGAAAAGGCTATTGATATCGAGCTAAAAAGAGTATCTAAAACAACGGTTTCTGTTTCCGAAAAGCTTAACGAAATGCTTGTAGAAAAAGGCACTTCACTAATTACAGCCGGCATTAAAATGGCTGATTTAATTAGACGTCCGCAGATATTTTATGATGACCTTAAAGAGTTTGATATATTAAGACCAACTTTGTCGCATGAAATTTGTGAGCAAGTGGAGCTTAAAATTAAATATGATGGATATATTTCTAAGCAATACGAAAAAGTTGAACAAATGAGGAGACTTGAGGGGAAAGCTTTGCCTGATGTTGACTATAAGACAATTCGTGGGTTGAGACTTGAAGCTATGGAGAAATTGAACAAGATTAAGCCGATTAATATTGGACAGGCATCAAGAATTTCAGGTGTTTCGCCTGCTGATATTTCAGTGCTTATTGTTTGGCTTGAACGGAGGCAACAGTAATGATATTGCCTTTTGACGAGCTTTCAACGATATTTGAAAGCAATTGTTTAAAATTGAACCCAGGAATTTATGAAAAGCTCGACAGTTATGCGACTTTGCTCACCGAGTGGAATGAAAAAATTAACTTGACCGCAATCACTGATTCCGATGGTATATCTTTGAAGCATTTTTTGGATAGTCTTTTATTGCTTCGGTACCTTGAAATCCCCGAAAATGCAAGCTTGATTGACGTTGGGACGGGTGCTGGCTTTCCTGGACTGCCTTTGAAAATTTATCGTGATGACATAAAGCTGACATTGCTCGATAGCCTGAATAAGCGTATTAATTTTCTTAATGCTGTTGCTGATGAACTCGGCATTTCTGCAAAGTGCGTTCATTCCAGAGCCGAGGACGGTGCTAGAAATCCTGATTTGAGGGAAAAGTTTGATGTAGCAACCGCAAGAGCTGTCGCTAATCTGCCTGTGTTGTGCGAATATTGTCTGCCATATGTTAAGGTTGGCGGAGTTTTCGCTGCTTTAAAGGGACCAAATGAGGATATTAATTCAGCAAAAGGTGCAATTAAGATACTTGGCGGAGAAATAATGAGCATTGAAAGCTATACTTTGCCTAATGGTGATGCTCGTATGCTGATTTTAGTGAAAAAAATTTCGCAAACGCCGACAAAATATCCCCGAAATAGTGGTCAGATTGCGAAAAATAGCTTGTAATTATCAAGTTTTCAACAGTTTAAATCTAATATTGTTGAAAAACAAACGAAAATAGTTATGGAAATAAATGTAAAAGCATGTTATAATTCAATTACCGAGTGAAAAGGAAGGGGAATTGAAAATGAACACGCTTTTTGGATTTACAAAAGAAAAGGTTCTGAATAAGGTTGTACAGGTGAATATTGATGAAATTGTTCCAAATCCACATCAGCCAAGGAGAACTTTTGATGATAATGAGTTGAATTTATTATGCGAAAGCATAAAACAAAATGGTATATTGCAGCCATTGACAGTCAGAAAGAACGAAACATGCTATGAATTGATTTCTGGTGAACGTAGGCTTCGTGCTTCAAAGCTTGCAAATTTATCATGTGTTCCGTGCATTATAATTGAAGTTTCAGAGCGGAATTCTGCTGTTTTAGCTCTTGTTGAGAATATTCAGCGGCAGGATTTATCTTTTTTTGATGAAGCATATGCAATTGATAAATTGATTGACTTTTATGGAATGACACAGGAGGACGCAGCTATTAAGCTTGGAAAAGCACAGTCAACTATTGCAAACAAGCTTAGATTACTTAAATTTTCTGAAATAGAAATGAATAGAATTTCTGAAGCATCGCTGACTGAAAGACACGCAAGGGCTCTTTTAAAGCTACATAATGATGAACAGCGTGAATTTGCGCTTGAAAGAATAATTAAGAATAAATTGAATGTCGAAAAAAGCGAGATGCTTATTGACGGCATACTTAGTACTCAAAAGGAAAAGGACAGCATTAAACGCCGAAGCGGAGCTTTCAAGGACATACGCCTTTTTGTTAACACAATAAATAGGGCTGTTGAAACCATGCAAGCGGCAGGTATCCAGGCAAATTCACAGAAAATCCAATCCGACAATTATATAGAATACGTCGTAAGAATACCAATTGCTAGCGAATTTAAAGAAAAAGTAATGGTCTGAAATGTTCCACGTGGAACAATATTTTAGTGATTGATAGAGGATAGGCTTAGGCTTATCCTCTATTTTCGTATATATAATGTTCCACGTGGAACATTATACGCAAAATTTGTGCAATATTAATGGTAAAAACATTTGATTTTTCGCTAAAAAGTGGTATAATAAATGTTATACGATATATTTGGAGGATACTATGGGAAAAGTTATTGCCGTTGCGAACCAAAAGGGCGGGGTAGGGAAGTCGACCACAGTTGTGAATTTGTCGGCATACCTAGGAAGTACGGGAAAAAGAGTACTATGCATTGACATGGATGCACAGGGCAACACAACCAGTGGCTTTGGAATAAAGAAAAAGTCAGTTTCTTCAACTGTTTATGACGTATTGATGGGGCAATGCAGAATCGCTGATGCAATAATAAAAACTAATTTTGAGAATGTATCGGTAGTTTCCTCCACGTCAGACCTTGCAGGTGGCGAAATTGAGCTTGTTGAGTTGGACAACCGTGCAAATAGACTTAAAATGCAGGTTTTGACCTGTAAGCTTGATTACGATTATATATTTATTGACTGTCCACCATCACTTAGTCTTTTGACACTTAATGCTCTGTGTGCGTGTGACACTGTGCTGATTCCTCTGCAATGCGAATTTTACTCGCTTGAAGGTCTGTCACAGCTGGTTGAAACCATTCGGCTTGTACGTCAAAGATATAATCCAAACATTGATATTGAGGGGATACTATTCACAATGTTTGACGGTAGACTGAATTTGACAAATCAAGTTGTTTCTGAAGTCAAGAAACATTTTCCTAAAAAGCTATTTAAGACAGTAATTCCGAGGAATGTCAGATTGTCTGAAGCCCCTAGCTTTGGGAAGCCTGTTATGTATTATGACAAAACATCTCGTGGAGCTGAGTCTTATGAAGAGCTTGGTAAGGAATTTTTAGCGCATATGGATAAAAATAAATAGAATTGTTCCACGTGGAACAATTTGCGGTTAACATAGAAAGGAATGATGAGAGTGGCGAAAAAAGGCGGCTTAGGAATGGGACTTGATGCACTTTTTGATGACAATTCGAACGATGTACAAGCTAAACAGACTGTACGAGTTAACGATATAGAACCAAATAAATCACAGCCAAGAACCGATTTCGATGACGAATCCATTGCTGCACTTGCAGATTCGATAAGGGAGCACGGACTTTTGCAACCGCTGTTGGTTAGACCATTGGATAATGGCGGGTATCAGATTGTTGCCGGAGAAAGACGCTGGAGAGCTTGCAGAATGCTTGGAATGTCAGAGGTCCCCGTCCTAATAAGAGAGCTTTCTGACCAAGAAACAGCACAGATTGCTTTGATTGAAAATCTTCAAAGAGAGAACCTTAATCCAATTGAAGAGGCTTTAGGATATCACGACTTGATGGAAAGCTATGATATGACTCAAGAGGCAGTTTCAAAAACTGTGGGGAAATCACGATCTACCGTGGCAAATTCACTTCGTTTGCTGAATTTGCCGAATAAAATTAAAGAAATGCTGCGCAAAGGGAATATCACCACAGGACACGCAAAGGCTTTAGCAGCAATTGATGATGAAGAATTGATGTTAAGCATCGCTGAAAAGGCATCAAATGGACAAATTACTGTTCGCGGAATTGAAAAAATCGCTGCAAAAAAGGATTATGCTGAAGAAAAGCAAGAAATTGAAAAGAAAGACAGCTATTTCAAGGAAATGGAGCTTGGCTTAAAAAATGAGCTTGGACGTAAAGTAAAAGTGAATTTCTCTAAAAACAAGGGCTCTTTGGAGCTCGAATTCTATGATAAAGAAGATTTATCAGAGCTTGCTAAAAAATTAACTGCTATTATATAAAATATTTTATACTAAATGAGGAGAATAAGAAATGTTAGATATTAAAAGAATCAGGGAAAATGCAGAAGAGGTTAAGGCAAAATTAAGAGCAAGAAATGCAAATTATGACACTTATGTTGATGAAATCATTCAAATTGATACCGACAGACGTAAATTTTCAACTGAAACAGATGCTTTGAAAGCTGAACAAAACAAAGTTACAAAGCAAATTCCAGTAATGAAGAAAAACGGCGAAGATACAACAGCTTTAATGGCTGAAATGAAAGAGCTTTCAGATAAAATAAAGGCTGATGATGTTAAAATTTCAGAGCTTGAGGCTCGCCAAAAGGACTTGTTGCTTTGTATTCCTAACATTCCAAGCGATACAACTCCGGTTGGTAAGGATGACAGCGAGAATGTTGAAATGCGTAAAAATGGCACACCAACAAAGTTCGATTTTGAACCAAAGGCACACTGGGATATCGGCAAGGATTTAGACATTCTTGACCCTGAAACTGCCGCTAAGGTAACAGGTGCACGTTTTCATTTCTATAAAGGTCTTGGCGCAAAGCTGGAGCGTGCAGTAATAAATTTCTATTTGAACACACACACAGAGTATGGATATACAGAAATTTTTCCTCCTTTCATGGTAAACAGAGCTTCAATGACAGGCACAGGGCAACTTCCAAAATTCGAAGAGGATGCATTTAAGCTTGCTAACTACGATTATTTCTTGATTCCAACTGCTGAAGTTCCTGTCACAAATATGCACAGGGATGAAATCCTTGACGGAACTAAGCTTCCAATCAAGTATTGTGCATATTCTGCTTGCTTCAGGGCAGAGGCAGGTTCCGCAGGACGTGACCAACGAGGACTAATTCGTCAGCACCAATTCAATAAGGTTGAGCTTGTTAAATTTGCAAATCCTGAAACATCGTATGAAGAATTGGAAAAATTGACCAATGATGCAGAGCGCGTTTTAAAGGCATTAGGTCTGCCTTTCAGAGTAGTTGCACTAAGTACTGGCGATATAGGCTTTTCAAGCGCAAAAACCTACGATATTGAGGTTTGGATGCCATCATATAATCGTTATGTAGAAATTTCAAGCTGTTCAAACTTTGAAGATTATCAAGCTCGCCGTGCCGGTATTCGATTTAAAAATTCACAGACAGACAAGGCACAATTCGTTCACACATTGAATGGCTCAGGAGTTGCAATCGGAAGAACAGTTGCAGCAATACTTGAAAATTATCAGAATGCAGACGGGAGCGTTACAATCCCAGAGGTACTAAGACCATTCATGGGATGTGACATAATTAAGTAATATGAGCGAAAATAAAATCAGGACAGACATATCGTTTACAGACGATAGCAGTAAGCTTTGCTTTTTTGACTGTGATTATAAAAAAAGAATGAAGATTTCATCAATTTTGAAGGTTGCAGCAGAAATTGCCGGCAAAGACTATACTGACAAAGGGTTAGGACATGAATTTTTGTGGGCAAATGGATATGTATTTCTATTATCCCGAATTAGCTTGCACATAAAAAAATATCCAGCAGAACCGCAGATGCTCGATTCAAGCACATGGGAGTGCGGAAAAAAGGGCGCAATGTTTCTAAGAGGGTATAGCATTTCTGTTGACGGAGAGGTTTGTATTGACGGCGAAAGTGGTTGGATTGTAGTGAATCCTGAAACAAGGAAAATCATTCGTCCGTCGAGCTTTCCATGGCTGATGCCGCAATTAGAAGACAGGAAAGTCTCGGCACTGCCAATTGATAAGGTCACAGTCATCAATGAGGAAAAGGCAGGGGAATATATCGTTCAAATTTCTGATCTTGATGCAAACGGACACGTTTATAACGCTAATTATGCAGATATTGCGGTGAATTTTTTGCCTATTGAGATTTATGATAAGGACGTCAAAAATTTTAGAATTAATTTTGTGAACGAGGCTAAGCTTGGTGACAAAATCGAAATATATCGTGAATTATCTGATACAGAGGCAAAAATCATTGGAAAGCTGCCGGATAAAATATGCTTTGAGACTGAATTTATTTTTAAATAAAAAAGAAAGTAGCTGTCCGCTTAAAGACAGCTACTTTTTTTTATTCGTATACACATAATTATCTATACAATATTCTACAGTAACATAACAATCACTACTTTTACTTGTGTACTTTACTTCAATATTTTTTATTACACCCTTTGTTATTTTTTCCGCCTTGCAAAAACTAACTTCATGATATGTAACTTGAGCTCCTATGACTTAACCGAAGGGTGGCTTATTTGTGGCTTTTAAGCTGTCCAAAAAGCGGCCGCATAATCAGAATATGTCTGTCCCGTATATTTTCTGAAGCACTTGCTGAAATAATTCGGATCGTTTATTCCTACTTTTTGGGCGGCTATATACATAAGCGTATGCGTTTTTGCATATTCGATAGCTTTTTCCATACGGCATTTAGTGAGATAATCTATTATTCCCGTTCCCGTTTCATTTTTAAAGCGGCGGCTTAGATAGCTGGAATTAAATCCAAAATGCTGTGCTATTGAAGTAAGGTTTATATCCTGATCGTTATAATGAACGAAAATATATTTTTGAATTTTATCCATATTAAGCATCATTGAATTTTCAGGAATATCCGCAACCGGCAAATCTGTAGAGTGCTCATCAAGCGAGGCTTTTATTTTTTTAAGGGTTTCATTTATTTTTTCCGGATTTATTGGCTTCATTATATATTCGCAGACGCCTATTCCCACGCACTGTCTTGCATATTCAAAATCATTGAAAGCGGTGAGAATAACTATTTTTATTCCGGGATATCGCTTCGTAAGGATCTTTGAAAGCTCAATTCCGTCCATAAACGGCATTTTTATATCCGCGAAAACAATATCCGGCCTTATTTCATCGATTATGTTTATTGCCTCCGCTCCGCTTGACGCCTCTCCCACTGTCTCCATATCAAAGCTTTTCCAGTCAATCAAAAGCTTCAAAAGATTTCTTATCGCTCTTTCGTCATCAACTATCATTACTCTGTACATATATATTCCCCCCTTTTGTCATCAATACTGTCAAGATAGATTTTCAGCTCTATTTCACAGTATTCCCCCTTTACACTACTTATCTTCGCCACATCGTCACAGCCGCAGTAATACCGCAGTCTGTTTATTGTGCTTTGAAGACCGTAGCTCTTAAAATCTTTTCCGTTTATAAGCTCCGCCATTCTATCCTCGGTCATCCCTATTCCGTTGTCATATACGATAATATGAAAAACATTTTCCGATACAAATGCGGATATTTTTATTTTGCATTTTTCACCACGAGGACGTATCCCGTGATATATTGAATTTTCAACCAATGGCTGAAGAATAAGCTTAGGAACCATTATTCCATATGTGCTTTCGTCTGTTTCATAATCGTCCTCAAACATATCGTCATATCTTAGTCTCTGAAGCTTTATATAATCCCTTACAATATCAAGCTCATCTGAAAATGGAATGGTTTTGTTCCCGCTGCTTAAAAAACGGCGGTAAAACGCTCCGAGGGTCTGAATCGCGTCATAAACCTCATTAGGCGAATTTTGTATGGACATATAAGCTATCGTATCAAGGGTATTATAAAGAAAATGGGGCTTTATTTGCTCCTGAAGAGCGCTCAGCTCAGCCGTTCGGCAGTTTTTCTCCTCCTGAACGAGATCGTTTATAAGCCTGTTTATCTGAACAAGCATATGATTGTATGTGTCCTTCAGTGTTCCTATTTCATTGCTGCAGTCGTGCATGCTTACTCTTTTTAAAAAGCCTTTGTCCGCCTGCATCATGCTTTCGGAAAGCTTGCTTATCGGACGTACAATGCTTCTGTTGATATATACGTTAATCAATATCATCATTACCACAACAAGAGCTGCTATTCCTACAATAAAAAAGGTTGCTTCAAGACCTGTATCCTTTTCAAAAACATTAAAAGTAGATTTTGTTGCAAGAATAACCCCTCCCGAGCAACGAATATATTTTGTGGTTTCCTTTTTTCCGAAAACGCTTTTTGATTCGGGAATATTAAAGGTTTCTCCTTTTATAGAAATATCGTCAAACGCTTCAGGCTTATCCGAAGAAATAATATATCCGTCCTTGTCAAAATAAGCAAAATGAGTTTTTTCATCGGTTATTCCTGAATACGTTTTTGCTATTTCATCTTTAGGAATGTTTATTACAATAAGACCTATGGGGGTCTGAGTATTTATGTCATTTATCAATCTCGCAAAAGAAATCACGTTAGTGCCTGTTTTAAATCTAAATGCCCCGTTGTCAGGTATGAGAATATAGCCGCCATTTTCGGCACTTACTCGTCCGAACCATTTTTTCGAAAAAAGAATTTCCCTGTCAGCTTCTATAATTCCTATTCCCGTATAGGTACTGGTTTTATCGTTTCTGAAAATAAACACGGAAGAGCTTCCCGAAAATGAATTAAGCGTTCTGTATATCTCGCTTCTTGCAGAGCTGTAATTTGTTGAATCTACTTTTTCGGATTTTAGATAAGAAACCACTGTATCGTTAATCATAAGGAGCCTGCTCATACTGTTTGCGTTGTTGATTATCGCATCAAAGTTACGCGAAATTGAGCTTAAATTATCCGATGCCTTTTTTTCAGCAGCCTCGGTCATTCTATTCTGAAGATAATAATAAAGAAAAATAATACAAAAAGTTAAGCATAACAATATTGAGCCTATAAAAATATATTGTAGCTTCTGTTTAATGCTTAAATTTCGGGTTAATCTTGATATTTTCATTTTATCGCCCCGTTTTTTTATTATTATGCCAAAGAGCATCTGTCATAACTAACTTTGTTAACTTTTTATTATTATATCATATCAAAAATTGCTTTTCTATTCTTTTGTTGCTATTATTATCAAATTATTGGATTATTTTTGCTTTAGAGATTTAAAAGCCCTGCGGAATTACTTCCACAGGGCCTTTAAATTAAGAAGGAAGATATTTTATGAATTCATCTATCCCTTTACAGCGCCCGCAATAAGGCTTCCCTGGATTTTTTTGCTCATAAACGAATAGACTAAAAGCGTAGGTAAAGTTGCGATAACAAGTGCTGCGCCTATTGGTCCCCACCTTGTGGTATAAGAACCGGACAAAGCCTGTATTCCTACTGAAAGCGTGCGGTATTTTGAATCACTTACAAAAACAACCGCAAACATAAGCTCGTTCCATGCCTGAAGAAATGTAAATATTGAAACTGCCGAAATGGCAGGACGCATAAGAGGAAAAACTATTCTGAAAAATATTCCCAACGTTCCGCAGCCATCTATGCAAGCCGCTTCCTCAAGCTCCTTAGGTACGTTTTCTATAAAGCCGCTGAAAATAAGTATTCCCATTGAAAGGGCAAAGGCGGTATAAGGAACGATAAGTGCCTGATAGGAATTTGTCATTTTAAGATCTCTTAAAATGATGAAAACAGGAATTATTGCTGCATGAATTGGAACGGTAAGCCCAAGCATAAATATGTCGTTTGCAATCTTTCTTCCGTGCCACTCAAGCCTTTTAAGCGCATAGCATGCCATAAGTGAAAATATAACCGTAAAAAGTATCGTAAAAAAGGTTACGAGCACGCTGTTGAAAAAATACAGTTTCATATTTCCGACATTAAGCGCTTCGGTATAGTTTTCAAAAAGCCATTTTTTCGGGAGTCCTATAATATTACTTCCGAATATTTCAGCATTGTCCTTTAGCGAAAAGGTTATCATCCAGTATATAGGGAAAATGTCTACAATCGTCCATATAGCCAAAATTATATAAGATATAAAAGGGATTCTCGTCGTTTTTTGCCCTTTTAAGCTGTTGTCTAAATTCATTTTCGTTGTTTTTCGCCTTTTTAATCTGTTATCTAAATTCATTTAATCATCCTCCGTCCTGAAGCTTTTCTTAATTACTATAGCAAAGAAGAAGCAGAGGAATATAATCATTACCGCTATTGTACTTCCGAATCCGAACCGGTTTCTTCTGAATATCATGGATACCATGAGCGTACTCGGAACTTCGCTTGCATGAGCAGGTCCGCCGTTTGTAAGAACATAAATCATGTCAAATGCCTTTAATGAACCGGTAACCGCAAATATAACACATATTTTAATAACAGGCTTTATTATTGGCACAATTATTTTTGTACAGGTTTGCCAATAAGTTGCGCCGTCGATTTTTGCTGCCTCTATTATATCTGGCGAAACATTTTTTACTCCCGCATATAAAAGAAGCATATGATAGCCTACATACTGCCAGAGGGTCGGTATAAATACCGACATAAGCGCTGTGCTTTGATCGCCGAGCCAGGTTTTGCATAAATCTGATTGGCCTATCGTTCTTAAAAAGGTGTTTATAATTCCATATTCCGGATTATAAACTTTAAGCCAAAGCTGACCAATTACAACCGTTGATATAAGAACAGGCACGAAAAATACGGTTACAAAAAAACGTTCTCCTTTTATCCCCCTAGATAAAGTTAGCGCAAAAAATAGACTTATCGGAAGTTGAATGAATGTTGAAAGAATAGCAAGAAGCATTGCGTTTCCTACCGTTTTCATAAATCCTGCCGATCTGCTAGTAAAAAGCTCAATATAATTGTTTATTCCGACAAATTTAGATTGAGTAATTCCGTCCCAATTCTGAAAGCTGTATATCAGAGACATAAAAATTGGAATGATAATTATTCCGATAAACAATACTGCTGCAGGAAAAATAAAAAACAACAGTGCAAGTTTATTGCTGCGTAATTTGTTCATACTTATTACCCTAGCTTTCCTGATTGTACAATCGGCTGTCGTGTTTTTTACGGCAGCCGTTCATACAATGAAATCAATTAATCGTTAGCTTTTAAGCTGATCTGCCATTGACTGCTGGAACTGTTCTGGAGTTATTGAACCAACATAAAGTTCCTGAAGAAGAGCAAGATATTCGCCTGCATCCTCAGATTCCATTAAAGTATCAAACCAAAGTGTAAATGATGTTGCGTTTGCTGCATAATCAGCAACTTGCTTTGTTAGTGCTGGAACTTTGGAAGCATCGTAATCAACTTTCCAAGCTGGAATTCCTGCGCCTGAAAGGAATCCGTACTTTGAAATGCCTTTTGTTATTTCAAATGCTGCTGCTGCTGCAAGGTCAGGATTCTTTGTTGACTTTGAAACCATAAGTGAATCAGAGCCGCCGCCCATAAAGTCAGTTAGCTTTGCATTTGCGCTATTGATAACTGGAATTGGAGCTACTGAAAAATCTGCTGGATTTGGAGCGTCAGTCATGATTGAGCCGCCCATCCAGCTTCCTGTAAAGTACATTGCTGCTTTTCCCGAATAGAACTGTGCACTTGCCTCATCGTTTGAAAGACCTGTTGCACCGTCAATGAATGCGCCCATTTGTCCAAGTTCTTTAATTTTTTGAGCGGAAGCAAGGAAATCAGGATCTGAATAGGAAACGCCATTTTTCTTTAATGCATCCGTAACCTTCTTAGGTCCTGCGGATTTAAGTGTAAGTGCATCGTGAAGCATAGCCAAAACCCAAGTATCCTTTACTGTTGTAGCTATTGGAGTTATGCCTTTTCCTTTTAGAGTTGTGCAAACAGTTTTGAATTCATCCCAAGTTTTTGGAGCTGTAAGATTATTTTCTTTAAATATTTTCTGATTGTACCACATTACTGATACAGGCGTACACATGGTAGAACCATAAAGTTTTCCGCCGTAATAAAGATTTCCTAGAGCAGCTGCTGAAATTTGATCCTTGTAGGTTTGATAATAACTGTCCATTTCGAGAACCTTTCCAGAATCAACAAATGACTGTGAAAATCCTCCTGCCCAAGTAAAGAATACGTCAGGAAGTTCATTTGCTGCAACTGCAGCCTTGATTTTTGTTTTATAAGATTCGTTTTCAAAGGTTTCATGAACAATTTTTACGCCTGGATGAGCTGTCTCAAAATCCTTGATTGCCTGTACATATGCCGAATGGAAAGCGTCACTTTCCGTTGAAATACTCCAAAGAGTAAGTGTAACCTCTTTGTTTTTTGCTGGAGAAGTAGTTTCCTTACTATCTGCTGCAGCCTTTGACTGACTGCCGCATCCGGAGAACATTCCTGCTGCCATAATCAGTGACAGCACTATGCTTGTGATTTTTTTTATGTTTTTCATGGATTTTAACCCCCCTTGTTTATTTGTCTAAATTATATAACAAT
>OCTV010000359.1_pt1 | contig 18350 bp, 17 predicted proteins | sample 1539101 | NCBI WGS metagenome assembly OCTV01 (sample SAMEA3991422, study PRJEB22521) | metagenome | biome: anthropogenic terrestrial biome; feature: sewage plant; material: sludge | place: Sweden | collected 2012-09-26 | reverse complement strand
TTGGCTGGGGGACTAGGAATCGAACCTAGGTAGCCAGCTCCAAAGGCTGGCGTCCTACCGCTAGACGATCCCCCAGCGCGGTACGGAACCGAGACATCGAGCTGAAGAGCAAGGCGTGGGAAAGATTTTGGCTGGGGGACTAGGAATCGAACCTAGGTAGTCAGATCCAGAGACTGACGTCCTACCGCTAGACGATCCCCCAACCGGTCCACACAGTAATATAAGCTTCTCTACTGCGTCAAGATCGATGCTGATTCTTGACCGGCCGATTCTCAGGATCTGGAGGCCTGCTCGATCCCCTTGCGAAGTCGGAGCAAGGTGCGATCGCGACCTAGCACCTCCATCACCTCGAAGAGACCGGGGCTCGCCGTCCGTCCCGTCAGGGCCACCCGCACCGGCTGGGCCAGTTGCCCCATCTTGATCCCCTCTTCCTCGACCAGTTGCTTAAATGACTCTTCCCAGTCCTGCTTGGAAAACGCGGGAAAGGCTTCGAATCGGCTCAACAGTTTGGCTAACACCGGCGAGTGAGCGGATGTGAGGAATTTCTTGGCCGCCTCTTCGTCACACACGACCGCCTGGCCGAAGTAGGGTGTCACCCAGTGGACCATCTCCACCAATGTCTTCGTTCGTTCCTTCACCAAGACGACCAGCTGCGCGAGCCATTCGGTCGACACGGCACGAACCTCTTCTTTGAGTCCTGCCTGCTCAAGAAGCGGCACGAGCGCCTGAGCAATCTCAGCCGGAGGGCTGGTCTTGAGGTATTCAGCATTGAGCCACAGCAACTTGTCCGGATTAAACACAGCCGCCGAGGTCTGCACATTCTTCCAGGAGAACTTCTCGATCAGTTCTGCGCGCGAGAACAGCTCCTGATCGCCATGCGACCAGCCCAAGCGAACCAGGTAATTGACCATCGCGTCGGGGAGATACCCCATGTCCTTGTAGGCCATGATCGAGGTGGCGCCGTGCCGTTTCGACAACCTTGCCTTGTCCGGTCCAAGAATCATCGGTAAATGCCCGAATCGCGGCAACGGAAATCCCAGCGCCTGAAAAATTGGAATCTGGCGCGGCGTATTCGTGAGATGGTCATCGCCCCGCACCACATGGGTAATCCCCATCAAGGCATCGTCCACAACGACGGAGAAATTATAGGTAGGATACCCATTGGATCTGAGAATGATGACATCATCCAGAATCTGGTTGTCGAACACCACAGGGCCCTTGATCAAATCATCGACAACCGTCTGCCCGTCCTGCGGAGCCCTAAAGCGGAGCGCCGCTTCCCCGGTCGGTTTTGTCAGACCGAGATTCCGACACCGGCCGTCATACTTGGGCGATCCGCCTTTGGTTTCGGCCGCTTTTCGACGCGCCTCCAGCTCTTCCGAGGAGCAGACGCACCAATAGGCATGGCCTTGCTCGAATAATCGCATCGCGTGTTCACGATAGAGATCCATTCGCTCGGTCTGCCGAAAGGGCCCTTCGTCCCAATCCAGTTTGACCCAGCGCATGCCGTCAAGAATGGCTTGAATGGAGTCATCGGTAGAACGGCTTTGATCCGTGTCTTCAATGCGAAGGACAAAGACCCCGTTCTGCTGCCGCGCAAACAGCCAGTTGAACAAGGCCGTCCGTACCCCGCCGATATGCAGAAAACCTGTCGGACTGGGCGCAAATCGAACCCTGACCTGACTCATCGCATCACCGTAGTTCGTGTGGAATAGTAAACGGGGCGCTATCTATAACATGGCGTTGGAATGATGTACAGAACTGGCCTGTTCCATTCTGAATCCGTTTTTGTTAAGAACAGACCATGGCCGAACCAACACAGATTGCCGAAATCATCTCGCTCACGACCCTGACTCCGCATACGACGGAACTCGTGCTCCGCCCCATCGAGCACCCGCTGTCCTTCAAGCCCGGGCAGTGGATCTCACTGCAATTGCCGGTCGGAGACCATCCGCCATTGAATCGTGCCTACTCGTTGGCGGAACCGCCGTCTACCACCGGCCACCTCACACTGCTCTTCGACCACGTTCCAGGCGGGAAAGGATCCGGCTATCTCGCGTCGCTCAAGCCGGGGGATCGCATTCCCCTGTCAGGCCCCTATGGCCACTTTGTGCTGCCCGACTCGGAACCTCAGCACTTGCTGATGATCGGACGCTATTCTGGGCTCGTCCCACTGCGCTGTATGCTCCGCGCACTGGCAGGCCATGGCTCGCTACCTTCAAGCACGCTGATCGCCCAAGCACCCACCACTGCCGAACAGCTCTACCATGAGGAATTCATGGCCCTGGCGGCAAGCCAATCCAATTTCCGGTATCTGCCGTTTGTCAACGAAGGCCCAGAGAGCAATGCCGAGACTGTGGATGTGATCAAACAAATCGCGGGAAACGGTCGGCGGGTGACCCCCATGATTGCCGGGGTCAAAGCATTTGCACGCCCATTGCGGGCACTGTTGATGGAACTGGGGTTCGATCGGCGGGAAGTGAAGCTGGAAACGTACGACTGATACGACCGCTATACGACCTGCACTCCATCTCGTTGCCTTCAGTGTCCTTCTTTCGCCAGATTCTTGTTGATGGCAGGAATTTCTACCACGACTTCCACCGTTCCATTCGGCACACATTGGCAGCCGAGTCGGGACTGCAACGTCGTAACGGGTGCTTCGTCCAACTGGTCGAACTCGTCATCCGTCCCCTCATTGCACGTCTCCAAGCCTTTCTTCACCATGACATGGCAGGTGGAGCAGGCGCAGACGCCACCGCACACATGTTCCAGGTCGATCCCATTGCCCATCGCAATGTCGAGAATACTTCCCGGCAGGCCCGTAGGACCGTACGGAATCTTGTCCGGTTGTACCTCAACCTTCTTTTCCGTTTTGTCGGGAAAAATGAAGGTCACGATATAAGATTTTTGCGGCAGCGCCACGTCTGCCTTTTCAATGTAGGGATTTGTCCCACCCATGTTGCTTAGCCCCTTTTGTCATGCATGTGGTGCAATGTATCGTGCTGCTTCCGTATCACCCGCCGCAAGCCTCCAGGGACCGACATTCTTACTTCTCCGCCCCTCCGCTCGCTTGACAGGCCCGAAGACCACATGATACCTTTTGTACGACTGATTTGATCGGAGATCATTATAGTCTCCGACTTGAAGGATCGGCAATAGGCCCATGCTGAAATTATCGAAAAAAGCTGACTACGGGTTGATGGCACTCCAGCACATCGCCTCCAACCAATACGGCGATGTCGCCCAAGCTCGCGTAGTAAACACAAAGGAAATCGCCGAGGAATATCACATTCCGGTCGAATTACTTGCCAAAGTTCTCCAGACCCTCTCCAAGAGCGGAATCATTGAGAGTCATAACGGCCCCAAGGGCGGTTATCTGCTCGGCAAGAATCCTCGCGAGATCACGATTGCCCACGTACTCGAAAGCCTGGAAGGTCCACTCGGCATCATGGACTGTTCACACGAGAAAGACGGCGATGCCTGCATGCAGCGCGAGCACTGTAACATCCGCACCCCGTTACTGAAAATCCAGAGCAGTATTTATCAGCTTCTCAACAACATGACCTTGCAAGATATGATGGGGGGCACCCCACTCATCACCATTCAATCCGTCGCGACGGAACAACAAGGAGTCGAGCGATGAAGTTCCCGATCTACCTGGATAACCATTCGACCACCCCGATGGATCCGCGGGTGCTGGAATCGATGCTGCCCTATTTCACGGAAAAATTCGGGAACGCCGCCAGTCGCAACCACGCCTTCGGATGGGATGCCGAAGAAGGTGTCGAAGCCGCGCGCAAACAGATCGCCAAGTTGATTCATGCGGACGCCAAAGAAATTGTCTTCACCAGCGGCGCCACCGAATCGAACAATCTCGCGCTCAAAGGCGTCGTCGAGATGTATCACGAAAAGGGCGACCACATTATTACGTCATCCACCGAACATCGCGCGGTGCTGGACACGGCGAAAGCCCTTGAAGCCAAACGCGGGGTCAAGGTCACCTATCTGCCGGTCGACAAGTTCGGCATGGTGAACCCGGAAGACGTGCGGAATGCCATCACTGACAAGACCATCTTGATCTCCGTCATGTTCGCCAATAACGAAATCGGCACCATCAACCCGGTCAAAGCAATCGGGAAGATCGCGAAGGAAAAGGGCATTCTGTTTCATTGCGACGCGACTCAGGGCGTCGGCAAAGTCCCGATCGATGTCCAGGACATGGGAATCGACCTGATGTCCTTCAGCGCGCACAAAATCTATGGCCCCAAGGGCGTCGGCGCCCTGTACGTCAGAAAAAAGAATCCCCGGGTCCGAATTGCGGCGCAAATGGATGGCGGCGGACATGAGCGCGGCATGCGTTCCGGCACCCTGCCCGTGCCGCTGATTGTGGGCTTCGGAAAAGCCTGTGAACTGTGCGAGCAGGAAATGGCCGCCGACGCCGCGCGGCTCTCTGTCATGCGCGACCGGCTGCATGCCACCATCACCAAGGCGCTGGAAGACGTCTATTTGAACGGCCACCCGACCGAACGCCTCCCGCACAATCTCAATATTTCGTTTGCCTACGTCGAAGGCGAGTCCCTGCTGATGGGCTGCAAGGAAATTGCTCTCTCGTCCGGCTCGGCCTGCACGTCAGCAACCCTGGAGCCCTCGTATGTGTTGCGTGCATTGGGTGTGGGAGCGGAACTCGCGCATTCCTCCATCAGATTCGGCCTGGGACGGTTCACGCTCGACGAAGAAGTGGACTATGCCGGAAAGAGAATTGTCGAAGTCGTGACCAAGCTCCGGGAAATGTCACCGCTGTACGAAATGGCAAAGGAAGGCATTGACCTGAAATCCGTGTCATGGGCAGCACATTAACCTGAAACTTCACTACTGTGAGCGATACATTCGGAGGACACCATGGCCTATAGCGAAAAAGTCGTCGACCACTTCAACAACCCCCGTAACGTGGGGAGTTTCAAAAAAGAAGAAGATGGAGTCGGCACCGGTATCGTCGGCGCCCCGGAATGCGGCGATGTCATGAAACTCCAGATCAAAGTTGAAAACGACACGATCGTGGACGCCAAGTTCAAGACCTTCGGTTGCGGCTCCGCCATTGCCAGCTCCAGTCTGGCCACCGAATGGCTCAAGGGGAAAACGGTGGAGGAAGCCGGCAAGATCAAGAACACCGATATCGTGCAGGAGTTGAATCTGCCTCCCGTCAAGATTCACTGCTCCGTGCTGGCTGAAGATGCCATCAAGGCAGCCCTCGCCGACTATCAAAAGAAAGCCGACTCGAAGTAACGACAAGAAGGAGCGCAATATGGACGCCACCACGAATACGGATGCTCAAGCCCCGGTCATCACTCTGAGCGACGCAGCCTTGAAAGAGGTCAAACGTCTCATTAATGTCCAAGGCATCGAAGAAGGCGGCCTCCGCTTAGGCGTCAAGGGAGGCGGTTGCTCCGGCCTGAGCTACACCATCAATTTCGACGACAAGATCGGCCAGTACGATCAAGTGTACGAATTCGACGGCGTCAAGGTCATTGTGGATGCCAAGAGCGCCATTTACCTGCAGGGCACCCAGCTTGATTTTCAGAAGGACCTGATGGGCGGAAACTTCAAATTCGTGAACCCCAACGCCAACAAGACGTGCGGCTGCGGGGAATCCTTTTCGGCCTGAGCGAGCGACAGCCCATGAGCGGACATATTCATAACACCGATGATCGACGCGAGCTGCAGATGGCTCGCAGCATGTGCTGGCATTGCCAGTCCGAAATGGCTGGAGAGTACTTTTGCGACCGTTGCGTGAAAGTCCAACCGGTCTCCAAGGATCTGGACTATTTTACCTGCTTTGGGCTGCCACGGCGCCTCGCGATTGATCCGCAGACACTGGAAACCAAGTTCTACGAGTTGAGCCGGGCATTCCATCCTGACTTCTACCAGAATAAAAGCGATGCGGAGCAGACCATCAGCCTCGGCAACTCGGCCATGCTGAACACCGCCTATCGCACCCTACGAGACCCGATTCAACGAGCCGAATACCTATTGGACCTCGAAGCGGGCTCCGTGAAAGATATCCGGACGACACCGCCGGCCGATCTCTTCGAAGAAATTCTCGAGTTGCAGGATACCCTCGATGAGTTCCGCACCAGTGATCGCGCCTCTGAAAGTGCGTCTACCCTCCGCACGAAACTCCACGCTGATCGCGCCACACTTGAGCAACGGCAACGGGATATGGAAGCCCAACTCCAACAGCTTTTCAGCCGGTGGGATGCACTGCAGGATCGTGGCGAGGCCACCGAGCAGGCACGCGCTGAGCGCGGCCGCATTCTCAAGGAAATGCGGGATATCCTGTCCAACCGCACCTACGTGAACAACATCGTCAACGATCTCGTCGCAACGATCGCCTAATCATTATGGCACGCATTGTCGGCATCGACCTCGGCACGACCAATTCCCTTGTCGCTTACATGGATCATGGCACGCCACGCGTCATCTCGGCACGCCACGAACGCGCGATGGTCCCCTCTGTCGTCGCGCTGACCGACAACGGACTCATTGTCGGCGACCCGGCCAAAGAACATCTCACCAGAAATCCCGAGCGCACGGTCTACTCCGTCAAACGGTTCATGGGCAAGAGCCTGGCCGACGTCCAAAACGAACTGGCCTACTTTCCCTACACGCTCACAGAGAAAGGTGGCGTCATCCGGATCGAGCTGGGAGAGAAATCCTACTCCCCACCCCAGATCTCTGCCATGATCCTGAAAGAACTCAAGCTCCGTGCTGAAGCCTTTCTGGGAGAAAGCATCACCAAAGCCGTCATTACCGTGCCTGCCTATTTTAACGATAGCCAGCGGCAGGCGACCAAAGACGCAGGCATGATTGCCGGACTTGAAGTCTTGCGCATCATCAATGAACCAACCGCTGCCTCACTGGCCTACGGGTTGCAAGAAAAGACGCAGGGCACCATCGCCGTCTACGACCTGGGCGGGGGAACGTTCGATATCTCGATCCTGAAATTAAAAAACGGGATCTTTGAAGTGCTCGCCACAAATGGCGATACGCATCTCGGCGGCGACGACTTTGACCAGTTGATTGCCAACCTGTTCCTCGCTGACATCCGCACGCAGTATGGACTCGATCTCAGCACCTATCCCGACCATATGCAGGCAGTCCGCCTGGAAGCCGAGCGCGCAAAGATTCGCCTTTCAGAAGAACTCAAGACCGCCGTGAGTCTCGACCTCCCGGAAAGTAAGGGCCGGTTTACACGCGAACTCACACGCGATCAACTTGAAGGGCTCTGTACCGCATTGGTTGAGCGTACGCTGGGTCCCTGCCGGCTGGCCTTGAAAGATTCCGGTCTAGCGCCCGGCGACGTCGATGAAGTCGTCCTCGTCGGCGGTTCGACACGCATGCCGCTGGTTCGCCAACGAGTACAAGCCCTCTTCGGAAAACAACCGCACTGCGAACTGAATCCGGACGAAGTGGTCGCGTTGGGCGCGGCGGTACAGGCAGATATTCTGAGCGGCGGCACAACGGATATGTTGCTATTGGATGTGACACCCCTGTCATTGGGTATCGAAACAATGGGCGGGGTCATGAGCATTCTGATCAGACGAAACACCACCATCCCCGCCAGCGCCAAGGAAATGTTTACCACCTATGTGGACGGCCAAACAGGCGTGGACATTCATATTCTCCAGGGCGAACGAGAGCTGGCCAAAGACAACCGCAGCCTGGCCCGTTTCCGTCTCAAGGTGCCGCCCTTGCCCGCGGGAGTTCCACGCATTGAAGTGACCTTCCTGATCGATGCGAACGGCATTCTGAATGTCATGGCCAAAGACATGCGGACCGCTGAGACTCAATCGATCGAGGTTAAACCCTCCTACGGATTATCGGATCAAGAAGTAGAACGGATGATCGAAGATTCGTTCAAGTTCGCCGCAGACGACGTCAACGCGCGAAAGCTGATCGAAGCCAGACTCGATGCAGGAGCGCTGATCACCACGACCGAAAAATCGTTAGCCGATGGCGGGCATCTCGTCGCTTTAGGGGAAGTCGAAGCCATACGCACGGCCCTCTCGGCATTGTCGACGGCCAAGGACGGAATCGATCCTCGTGCCATCCGTGCGCGCATGGCTGACATTGAGCAGGCAGCCAAAGGGCTCACCGTGGCCATGCTGGACGATTCCCTGAAACAAGGGCTCCAAGGCAAAAAAGTCTCTGACGTGACGCAATCCTGAACTCGAGGAGCTGCAATGGATTTGAAGTGGAGTGACACTGAAGAACTCGCCATCCGTTTGGTGGAGGCCCACCCGACCACCGATCCCCTCACCGTCCGCTTCACCGACATGCATGCGTGGATCGTCGCCCTCCCCGAATTCAAGGACGACCCGAAGAAGTCGAACGAAAAAACCCTTGAATCCATTCAAATGGCCTGGCACGAAGAATATCAGGACTCCCAGTCCTGATACGGCCAACCGAACGTCCTTCACCACACAACACATCTCACAGCCAGGCCGGCGCCGGCGTCATGACCATCGTAGTGTGGTGCTGTGCCCGGATGGGCAGAGAAGATTTAGGTAGGAAACCTGGTCGGCGTCGGGCTACGGCTCGACAGGAACCGGTGGGGCACTATCCTGCAGCTGGTCCAGCTTATAGAACTCGGTGGGATCGATCTTGGATCCCGCACTCTTGGTTGGCTCAGTGCCTTTTGTAAAGAGTTCCACGGTGCCATGCTGCTCGTCCTGATCGGTGAGGAGCGCCGTCGAGGGATCCACTTTCACAAACATCACCCCGTCGGGAATTTCAAACGGCACAACCGGTAGTTGCTTGAGCGCGTCCTTCATAAAGGAGATCCAGATCGGCAGGGCCGCGTGCGCGCCGGATTCGGTTTCACCCAAGGGACGCCGATCGTCGAAGCCCACCCAAGCCCCGGTCGCCAGATTAGGCGTCGAACCGATGAACCAGGCATCGGTGAAGTCATTGGTCGTCCCGGTTTTCCCCGCCACCGGCCGGTCGATGACAGCCTTGGCCGCCATGCCTGTTCCGCGTTGAATGACATCTTCCATCATATTCGTAATGAGGTATGCCGTTTCGCGGGACACCACCTGACGCGGCTGAATGGCCGCCTGATCCAACGTGCGACCGCCACTGTCCTGCACGCTTGCCACTGCATAAGGCTCCACCCGCATGCCCTGATTGGCAAACACACCGTACACTGACACTAACTCCGTTAACCCCACGCCGGACGAACCCAACGCCAGCGAAAGATCGGCAGCCAGCGGACTCACAATACCGACCGTCCGCGAGAAATCGATCACGTTCCGAATGCCTACTTTATCCAGGAGCCGCACGGTGGCGAGATTGTGAGAATGAATCAGCGCCTCCCGCAAACTCACAATGCCGTGGAACCGCTTGCCGTAGTTTTCAGGCTTCCAGGTTTTGTCTTCTTCCTCCTGTTCGTACACCACCGGGGCATCGAGCACTACCGTAGCCGGACTCATACCTTGGTTCATCGCCGTGGCATAGATGATCGGCTTGAACGAGGACCCGGGCTGACGGCGCGCGAGCACCGCACGATTGTATTCACTGCGCGCAAAATCATACCCGCCGACCATCGCGCGGATGGCGCCCGTTTTGGGATCGATCGCAACCAGAGCGCCTTCAACCAGCGGGGTCTGCTCCAAGCGCAGATGCACAATCTCCTTCTCAAGCTTCTTCACCCCGACCTCGATGACATCACCCAGCGCCAGCAGTTGCTTGATATTCTTGACCGGAACGGCATCCTTGGTGGGATCCTTGCCTTTGAGATACTTGGTTACCCAGGCCATATCGTCGAAGGCCAGCCGACCGGTGCTACCGCCGATTTGGACCAGCACGTGATCTTTGGCGATCTTCGTCACCACCCCTTCCATGATATCCCCCTCCGCCAGCTTCACAGAGGGATCGGGTGCCGGCACCTCCAGGGTCGCCAGATCGACGGTGCGGAGCGGGCCACGCCAGCCCTGGCGCTTATCGACCTCGCGGAGTCCGTTGAACACAGCCGTTTCAGCCGCTTTCTGCATATCGGCATTCAGCGTGGTGAACACTTCCAGTCCACCCTTGTACACCATCGCTTCACCGAACTTGGCCACCAGCAATTGCCGGATATACTCCACGAAATAGGGCCCGAGATGTTCACTGCCAGGACGGCGGAAGTTCAGCTTTTCGGCTACAGCTTGCTCACGATCGGCGGCACTGATAAAACCCGCCTCGGCCATCCGGCTCAACACATGCTCCTGCCGCTTCTTGGCCCGGTCATAGGCCTTAAAGGGGGAGTAGTGGCTGGGGGATTTGGGAAGACCGGCGAGAAACGCCGATTCAGCCAGCGTGAGCTTTGACAGTTCTTTCCCGAAATAGGTCTGACTGGCCGCCGCCACGCCATAGGCCCCCTGGCCGAAATAGATCTGGTTCAAATACATCTCCAGAATCTGTTCCTTGGTCAGCACCAGTTCCATCTTGTAGGCCAGAATGAGTTCCCGGACTTTGCGATCGAACGTCCGCTCTGCCGAAAGAAACAGAGACCGCGCCAGCTGCTGGGTAATGGTACTCGCGCCTTCAACCTTCCGGCCGCCATGGCGAATATTGGTCCAGGCCGCCCGCAGAATGCCGACGATGTCCAGGCCCGGGTGCTCAAAAAATCTCGTGTCTTCAGTCGCGATGACGGCTTGAGTCAGACTCTTGGGCATCTCCTGAATGGGCTTGAGGAACCGTCGCTCGATGAAAAACTGGCCGATCACTTGCCGGTCGTCGGAGTAGACGCGCGTCACCAGACTCGGCTGATAGTTCTGCAAGGGATCCAGCGAGGGCAGGTCTTGAGAGAAATACCAGAGAATGCCGGCCGCCCCGCCGCCACCGAGCACAATGGCCAACAGCAGGCCGATGACGGCAATCTTCCACCATCGCCAGCGACGGCGAGGCTTCTCCGGCTTATCGAGTAAGTGATCGAGTTCGGACATGAAGTTGGATGGTTGCGAGGAGAAGGGGTCAACCCGCGACAACCCCACCATACAATGCACACCCGACAAACTCAAGCAAGGTTCGAATCATCGTCCGAAGAAGTTTCCGCGGAACATTCGACAATCAGCTTGCGGGAAGACGTTTGAATCGGGTATATTCCATAGGCTTAGACGCCTTCATAGGAAGGCGTCTTTTTTTTGGCACTTTCACGGCATTGGAGATTATGAACAGCTCAGCGCCCTCATCCACCACATCGGGTCTGCACGCGCCGCAAGGTCGTCGGACCGACATCCGCAACATTGCCATCATCGCCCACGTCGACCATGGAAAGACGACTCTCGTCGACGCCGTGCTGCGCCAGACCCACGTGCATCGCAAGATCGATGACATGGGTGAGCGCATCATGGACTCAATGGATCAGGAGCGCGAGCGTGGCATCACGATCCGCGCAAAAAACGCCAGCGTGACCTATAAAGGTGTGAAGATTAACATCGTCGACACGCCGGGCCACGCAGATTTCGGCGGCGAAGTGGAGCGGACACTCCGCATGGTGGATGGCGTGCTGATCCTCGTCGATGCCAAAGAAGGCCCCATGCCGCAGACCACGTTCGTCTTGCGCAAAGCGTTGGCCCTCGGACATAAAGCCATCGTCGTCATCAACAAAATCGATCGCCCCGATGCGGTCATCGATGACGTCGTCAATCGCACCTTCGATCTCTTCGTGCATCTGGGAGCCACCGACGAACAGCTGGACTTTCCTATCGTCTATACCTCCGCCATCAAGGGGGTGGCGACCCTCGATCTCAAGCAGCCAGGGACGGAGATCTCCCCGCTCCTGGAGACGATTCTCGACAAGATTCCGGCACCGGCCATCAACGCGGACGCCCCGTTCCAGCTCCTCGTGCTGGCCCTGGCCCAGGATTCCTATAAAGGGAAAATGGGGATCGGAAAGATCCAATCCGGCTCCATCGCCCGCCGCCAAAACGTGGTCACTCTGACCAAGGACGGCGGCCAGGTCCCCGGCAAGATTTCCGATCTTGCGGTGTTTTCAGGCCTTGAGCGCACCGATGTCGAAACGGCTGAAGCGGGTGAAATTGTCGCTCTCTCCGGCCTGGAAGAAGTGAACATCGGTGACACGATTGCCGATCCGACCAATCCGGTCGCGCTCCCGCGCGTGACGATCGACGAACCGACCGTGCAGATGACGTTTTCGGTCAACAACAGCCCGTTCGCCGGCCGTGACGGAAAATACCTGACCTCGCGCCACCTGCGTGAACGATTGTTCAAGGAGCTGGAAACCAACGTCTCCCTGCGCGTGCAGGAAACAGACAGCGCCGACCGGTTTCTCGTGGCCGGCCGTGGCGAACTTCATCTCGGCGTGCTGATCGAACAGATGCGTCGTGAAGGATATGAGCTGCAGATCTCTCAGCCCGAGGTCATCCTGCACCGAGAAGGCGATACAGTCACGGAACCCTTTGAAGAGCTGACCATTCAGGTTCCTTCTGAATATCAGGGGCCGGTGATTGAAGAAATCGGCAAACGACGCGGCGAACTCCGTCACATGAAGCTCGTGCATTCCGAAGGCACCGCCAGCGAAATGCACATTGAGTATCACATCCCGACGCGCGGCATTATCGGCCTGAAAAACATCCTGCTGGCGAAGACCCGCGGTACCATCATTCTGCACCACGTGTTTTCCGGTTATGCCCCGGCGGATGAAAAGGCGCTTCTCGTGGCACCGCATGGTTCGCTGGTAGCCTTCGAAGCCGGAACCAGCACGGCCTATGCGCTCTTCATGACTCAAGAACGTGGTGAATTGTTTATCGGCGCCTCGGTCGAAGTCTACCAGGGCATGGTCGTCGGCCAGAACAGCCGCGACGAGGACCTGGACGTCAACGTGTGCAAGCAGAAACAATTGAGCAACATGCGCGCAGCCGGCACGGACGAGGCCTTAGTGCTCACACCACCGCGTGAAATGTCATTGGAATTCGCGATGGAATACATCGGCCAGGATGAATTGGTCGAGGTGACGCCGAAATATCTCCGCCTCCGCAAGCGGCTCCTGAACCCGGATGACCGTCGGAAAGCGAAGAAGAGCTCCAAGTAACTCAGCAGGCGCTCGGCGCCTTGCTGAGCGGGCGGCATGAAGATCAGGAAAAAATCCCCGAAACCTGCGCCCGCGAAGTCTCCACTCTACTTGGTCGGCTATCGCGGGGCGCCGCCGTCTCTCGACGAACTGAAGATCTGGTACGACCTTCAGTACGGCGGGCCGCTGACCTGCCTCGAACATGAAGCCGGAGGCCGCATCAGCGCCAGCCACGGTCCATGGCAGGCATATCTCCTGACCAGCCTCCCTCAATCCGACGCCGCACAATGGCAGCCCGTCCTATCCTGGGATCACCGGCAGCTCGGAGCCATCTCACCAGCCGCCACCGCCCCAAGCACCATTGCAGATACGGTGCTCGTCGCTGCCCGGCTCGCCCGCGGCCTGACACTGCTCACCCAGGGCACGGCCTTCGATGTCCTGTGCCAGGAATACCTCAATCCGTCGGATTGGAATGATCGACCGTTGAATGTCTTCTCTCACCGCGATCATGTCACCGTCCAGCAGAGCGAGAGTACCGATGAATCATCCGAATGGTTCCATACATTGGGATTAAACAAGTTCGGACTGGACGAGCTGGAAGTGATTCAGCCCCGAGGCCTTCCGGACGCCGAGACCATCGCCCTCCTAAAGTCCGCGGCCGACACAGTCTTACGGTCCGGACAGAATCAAAAAGTAGGAAGCTCGTTGGACCTTCCGGCCCTCGCTCACACCATCCGATTCATCAAACATCGCACCGCAGCACCGACCGGCCGCATGATGGCATTCCGACAAATCACTTCTGACATCCTCTGACCCGCCACCTCAGAAAGTCCGCAACACATCATGAAATCAAGTGATTGTGACTGCACCCGCTTCCCCCTAGGCCTTCTGGCCCCGTTGACAAGGTTTTTCCAGGCGTGGTACCACAAAAAGGTTTTGCGTAGGGCTGTAGGTCTAACCTAGGAGGATTCTCAATGAGTGATGTGGCTGCAGAAATTAAGGTCGGCGATACCGCGCCGGATTTCACATTAAAAGATCAGGACCAGAAGGACGTGAAGTTGAGCGATTTCAGAGGGAAGAGCAATGTCGTGCTCGCGTTCTACCCGCTCGACTGGAGCCCGGTCTGTCAGGGTGAAAACAAGTGCCTGACCGATGACTTCCCGAAGTTCCAGAGCGCCCACGCCGAACTGTTCGGCATCAGCTGCGACAGCTTCTTCTCCCACAAGGCCTGGGCGGATTCCCTCGACTTGAAGCATCGCCTGCTCTCTGACTTCAATCGCGAAGTCGTGAAGAAGTATGGTCTGTATTTTGAACCGTTGAATTGCGGCAAGCGCGCAACGGTCATCGTCGATAAGAACGGCAAAGTCGCCTACGTGAAAGTTCAGGAAATCAAGGTGGCACGGGAAGATAAGGACATTCTCGCGGCCCTCGCGAAACTGAGCTAAGCGCCACGAGGGACCGAGGGGGAAGGGGTCAGGTCACCACGACGCCCACCCCTCGGTCATCCCTCACAGCCGAGGAGAGAGTATGACCGGCACAGTCCAAGACGTTCGCGACGAAAATTACAAAGAGTTTACCGAGAGTGCCGGCGCAGTCGTCGCCTACGGCTTGGCCACCTGCGAACCGTGCAAGCAATACGATCCCATCCTGGAAGAAACCGCTGCAAAGTTCCCCACGATCAAGATCGGCAAGGCCAAAATGCACGTGCCAGGCCGATGCCGAGAGATCAAGAAAGCGCATACGTTTGAGACCTACCCCACCACGCATTTCTTCGCGCAGGGCAAACTGCTGCTGACTCGTGAAGGGGTGGTCGAACCGGCCGAGCTGGCGGCATTAATCTCCGACCATCTGCTGAAGTAACAGCCTCCATCTCCGATAGCCCTCACCGCACCCACTGAAGCCCTGCTGCAACTTGTCCGTCGCTAAGGACGCGCACCCTACACGGTCCCTCCCCCACACTTTTTCGCATGAACGGGATACAATGTGCAGGTGAGACCAAAACCGCCGACCGTCTCGCAGTCGATCACCCACGAAACAATGCAGACATTCGTACCGATCGCCTGTGCCATCGCGCTGCTCTATTGCCTCCCATTCACAGGAGCTGCCGAAGCGGAGGACATTTCACCACGCCCTTCACATTCAGTCGTAGCTAATCCATCCAACTCCGCCCCCGTCGAGCCTAGCACCAAGTTCATCGGCTCGCATCGTGGTGGGCCAATGGTGCTCATTCCTGCCGGTGAATTCGCCATGGGCAGCGACCTCGGTCAGGAGGATGAACAGCCGGTCCATCGCGTCTCGGTCAAAGCCTTTTATCTTGATGTGTACGAAACCACCGTCTCTCGTTATGCCGAGTTCCTGGCCTCCCAGAAACCGGATGCGCCGTTCAAGTGGAATGAGGCCACCGCCGGCGCTCACGAGAACAAACCGGCGGTCGGCGTCAATTGGTACGATGCGCGTGACTATTGCCGATGGGTGGGGAAACGATTGCCGACAGAAGCGGAGTGGGAGATTGCTGCTCGCGGCACCGAGGGCCGGATCTACCCGTGGGGAAGTGCGCATCCGACCAGGGGACATGCCAATGCAGGTGAGACCAGATGGCGCGGATACAACACCCTGAGCAATGTCGGACGCTTTGAACTGGGCAAAACACCGGAGGGGGTGTATGACCTGGCAGGGAATCTCTGGGAATGGGTCGCCGACTGGTATGATCCGACCTACTACCAATTCAGCGCACGAGACAATCCGAAAGGACCTTCCGCGGGGCCACTTCGGGCATTGCGTGGAGGCGCCTGGAACAATGATTCCAAGGCCATCAGGTCGTCAAATCGCGCCGGATATGCGCCAGATGCGCGACGGAATGATGTCGGATTTCGTTGCGCGCAAGACGGGCCGTCCCCGGAACGGCGTTAGAACAGGCGGGAGCTGAAGTTCGGCTCTTCAATCGTCCGCATGGCTTGCTTCATCTCAGTCTGCTGAGCCGTAGGCCGCAGGCGGATTTTAAATACCACTCGTCGGCTCTTATCTCGATCAAGGCCACGCGACTCATCCATGACGAGATCTTGCCGACCTCGCCCGCTGGCAGACGTCTTTTCGTGGAAACAGCGATAGGCCCAGGGCGCCGAGTCCTGGATGACTTCCAACCCCTTCACCATCACATTCAACGAACGCTGTTGGCTCAACTTCAAGTTGTAGATATCCGAGCCGCGATCATCGGTATGCCCTTCGATCACGAGCGAATCGATTTGATCCCGCATGGCACCGCAGAGCAACGCCGCATAGGTCGGCATCGCATCCGCAAGAAATCGGTCCGCCACCGACGAGAGTGCGCCTCTCCCGAACTCAAAGTTCAGCAACGCCTCCGGCACGACAATCCGCACCACATTGGGATCGGCGGGATCGGCATCCAGGGAAAGGTCGAATCGTTGAAAATGGTCGCGCAACAGCCCCTTGATATCATCCGTCGTCGTCCGAGCCACCTTCCGCTCCGGCGCCGGAATGGGGACCGGCACCTTCGCCTGTGATTCCGTTTCGGAGACTTTGGTGACATAGGCGCTGAACAGGAGGATAAAAATGACGGCGAGTGACGTCATCAAATCCGTGATGCCCATGGTGAGAGTCGAAGACTGTTCCTGCGAATCCGACGAGAAGTTGGTGCGCATATCAGGCCGCGCCCTTCATTGAGGCGCCCTGACGCCAATTCGCAAACCACCGTAACCCGCTCATGCTGTCATCAGGGATGGCTTCCTCTTCCAATTCTGACGGCAGCGTGTCATCGAAGAACGTCGATTCAAATTCGCTCTCTCTCGGCTCCGCTCCTGGCTCCATTTTTTGGCCACGTTTGAGTTCCTCGACCGAGTGGGCAAGCAAGTGAATCGCCTGGTTCAATTCCTGAATCGGAGCCGCCATCGTCTGCTGCATCACCCGCGATAACTCCTCCGCCAAACGATCCGGTGCAGCGAACCGGCCACCCGGTTCCCGCCTGCTCAACACCTCTACGGCCTCCCTCAGCGCCGTCACGGTGGGACTCAACCGATCACTGAGGGTACCCACGAGGCGATCGCCAAGATCAACGGGCACCGCACCCACTGCGGCAGGCGTGTGTGATGGCCCCGCTCCGGGGGTGAAGTTCTCTAACATCTGTTCCATGGTTCTGCGCGGGAACAGTTCATCGACCATGGCGACAAACTGCTGCTGAGTGGTGCCCAACCGATGCAAGGCGGACTTCTCCAGAAGCACAAAGAGGTTGGCACAGAGCAACCCGACAATCGACGTCAAAAATTTCCCGGCCAATCCGTTGATCAACCCTTGAATGCCCACGATATGTGATCCATCCGCATGAAGTTTGCTCAGGCCGATGAGAATCGCAAGAAACGTGAGCAACAGACCGCCTCCCGTAATCAACGACGGGAACTGATGGTAAAAGGCGAGATTCAATCGGCTATTCAGTAGATCACGAGGGAAAAATTCTGCCGCCGTGCGCGTCGCAAACACTTTCGGCTCGATGAACCAGGCGGTGCGCTCCACAATAAAGGTCTTGCGAAAATGCAGCCAGGCCTGTTCAAGGCGAGGCTCCCGACGCATGGCCTTGTCGAGCGTGTGAAGATCATCCAAATCGACCCGCTCCGATTGACCACCGGACTCGTTGGCCGGTTTCTTCACATCGCTCAAGCTGGGGACCGTCAGCCACTCTGATTGCAGACTCTTGCGGCTGGCAGTGAGACTCGTCAAGGTCGGCCATACGCGGGTGTAGCATCCCTGAACGCTGGAGATGGCCGCCGTCAGCCGCCCGGCATGCCATAGAAACAGCGCGATCAATCCGACGGAACCGAGCCAACTCAACATGGGACTATGGAGCTGCCCGAAGAGCGCCACGTCTTGGCCGAAGAATTCCCAGATGGACATCATGGTGTCAGTACCTCCCGATCGACCCGAGCAGAACGACCCAGCATCCATCCATAGATACAACTTTCGGGCCACAGATACCGGGATGAAGAACGGCTTGAAACCCAGTGAATTTGCGAGTGCGAGGAGCACTCGACGCAGAACACCCGGCAAGAACTGCCGAGCGGTGGAAGTTTGTGCAGCTTCTGTCGTGCGTCGGCTGGCTGGCCCTCGCAGGCACAACGCTCAGCCACGTTGCAGGGAGACGAGAGGAGACGGACCGGAATCAGCCGGCGTATTCGTAGAAGAGATCGCGAGTTTGGACGAGCTTGACGAGTTGAAGCGTTCCGGCTGGAATGGCCGAAACGATACGATCCCACACCGCCTTGGCCAGATATTC
>OCTV010000357.1_pt1 | contig 18390 bp, 8 predicted proteins | sample 1539101 | NCBI WGS metagenome assembly OCTV01 (sample SAMEA3991422, study PRJEB22521) | metagenome | biome: anthropogenic terrestrial biome; feature: sewage plant; material: sludge | place: Sweden | collected 2012-09-26 | reverse complement strand
GGCTTCTTTTCTTCCTTGGGCGGCGGCGGGGGCGGGGGCGGTTTATCGGGCAGCAAGGTGACGACCGGCGGCTTGCGCGGCTTGCCGGACTTGCCGCCCATCAAGGTCATGACACCCCAAGTGACAAGAGCGATAACCGCAGCACCCAGCACGGCGATCACGACAATACTTACCCAGCGCCGCGGCGACTTGATCTCTGTTTCCATGGCTGTCAGTTACCAATTCTCGCCGTCACAAGGCCAACTGCACCGATGCCCATCGCCCCCGTCAGATCGAGCACTTCAACGACGCGTGCATAATTAACGGCCGGATCGCCCTTGAGCACGACGGAGGCTTTCGGATCCCGTGCCATGGTCGACTTGAGCTGGACCTCCAGTTCGCGAACCGTGACGCCGACACCATTCAGATGCAGCGATCCGTCCGGCTTGATCTGGATGATCTTGATCTCATGCTTCTCGGTGCTCGGCTTGTTAGATGGCTTGGGCAAATTGATCGACATCCCCGACACCGAGGCGGTGGTCATCAGGATGAAAATAACCAGCAGCACATAGGCGAGGTCGAGCATCGGCGTAACATTGATGCTGTCGTAGGGCTTTGTTTCCGCTTGAACGTGCATGGCCTACCTCTGCGCCCGCGTCGTCGCCAGACCGAGGTCGGTGATGCCGTTGCGCTTGAGCAACTCCATGACCTCCATGACCTTGGCGTACTGGGCCTGTCCATCGCCCTTGATGACTATCGACAGCGCCGGATTGGCCACCATGTACTGGGCCAGACGCAGATCAAGCTGCTCCATGGTGACCGGATAGGCGTCGATGAAAACATTGCCGTTGCGGGCCACCGTCACCGCCTTGGTGCCCGGCTTGGCCAGGCTGGTGCTGGCCACCGTCTTCGGCAACTCGACCTTGACGCCCTGCACCGAGGCCGTCGTCATGATGATGAAGATGACGAGCAGCACATAGGCGAGGTCGAGCATCGGTGTGACGTTGATTTCGTCGTAGGGCTGATTGTCTTCCTGAACGTGCATCGGGCTCGTTCCCGCTTAGACGGCGTACAGCTCGGCCGACTTGGTCAGGAACTCGTCGGCAAACACCTGGGTGTCGGCCGACACGTTCTTGATCTTGATGGCCAGCCAGTTGTAGCCGAACAGGGCGGGAATAGCGACGGCCAGACCAGCCACGGTAGCGACCAGCGCGGCGGCGATACCCGGTGCAATCGAGTTCACATTGACGTCGCCCGCCGCCGCAATCGCCGCAAAAGTAATCATGACGCCGACCACGGTACCAAGCAGCCCGAGGAAGGGACCGCCGGAAATGGCGATGGTGAGCAGCACGATCTGGCTGTTCAGGCGCTGGTTTTCACGAACCAGGCCGGCATCCATGGCGGCGCGGATGGAGTTGAGGGCGGCATCCGAGAGCTTGTTTTCGACACCGTTCTTGGTCTGCGTATCGAAGCGGTGATGCATTTCCTGGATACCGATCTTGTAGAGCCTGAAGATGGTCGAATTGCGCATCGCCCCGTCTTCGCTTAGCGCCTTCGTATCCATCGAGTCTGGTTGCAGCAGCTTGCGCGGATTGTCGCGGAAGCGGTTGAGGAAGGCCTCATTTGCTTTTTCTGCCTTGCCCAGGAACATCGTCTTGCCAATCATGACGGCAGCGCTGATGACGGCCATGACAGCCAGAATGCCGATGACGATCCAGCCATCCACCGTCAGCGCGCCGAGCAGGATGCCGACGTAGGAGGCTTCCCCGCCCGCCTCTTCTTCCTCGGCACCGAGCATCAGGCTGTCCGGTTGCTGGCTGCCATGCAGGGCCTTGATGTAATCAGCCGAACGCGAGGTCGCGGCCAGCGTCACTTCGTCCAACTCACCACGGAAACCGCCACCAATCTGGATGTCGCCACCCATGTCGGCAACGCTCACCTCCGCCGTGCCGGCTTCGGCACCTTCCATGTAGAACGTCAGCTTGCCACCGATCAGCGTTATCGCTACGTGCTGCCAGGTATCAGCCAGCACCGTTGCCTTTGACGGAATCTCCTTGCCATTGGCCACGGCCACCAGCTTGCCGGCCTTGAGCGCCAGCGCCAGCCCCTTGCCGCCTTCGACCTGCTGGAACAGCGTGCCGGAAGCGTTGGCCACCGGCTTGATCCACGCCGTGAAAGTCAGGCCATTGGCGGTCACCAGCTTCAGCGAGGGAGACGCCGGAACCGTCAGCGTCGTGCTGCCATCCAGGCTGGCCGCGTCGGCGAGCGGGCCGGCTACGGGCTTGATTGTCAAATTTTGCGGATTATTCCGGTTGACCGTGGAATCCTGTACCGGGCCGTTATCGGAGAAATGCAGCACGAGATTCTGGGCGGCATCGTAGCTGCCCTTGGCATCGCTGGCGGCAGCCGCCTTTTCGTTACCCCACAACAGATTGACCGCATCCGTCTTGGCCAACGGTGCCAGCTTGGGCTGCTGCACCCAGATCACCGCCAGCTCGTTCGTTGCGTCGTATTTTTCGATATGGAAACGCAGCGGCGTCTTGCCGTCGGCAGCCGTCACACGCAGATCGCTACCGTCCGGCTTGGCTTCAGCGAAAGCAAAATTGCCGGTGTGCAGGCGCAAGGCCAGCGGCAACTGGGTGGCGCCCTGCTTCAGCTCGACACCTTCAGCGGTGGTGTTAAGCAGCGTTTTCTGCTTGTGCTTCCAGTCGTCCGCATTGAAGCCATCCGCCGCTTGCGAGTTCAAGGCAACAAGGCTCGCCGCCGTCATCATCCAGTGTGCAAATTTATTCATCATTTTCAATATGGTTGTTATTCAAAAATTATGTCAGTCATTTTTTACAGGCGTACTACCGGAATTCGACGATCACCTAATTGAATTGTTGGTGCGTCGGTCGTCCCTGCTTATATGGTCAGGAAACACTCAATCTGCGGTGATAGCCGTTGATCTTCCTGATCAATGCTAATTCAAGCGCCGTTTGCGCTCCTCATCACTTTCCTCACCGACGCCAACCACCTCGACCGTCAGGATCGAACGGTTTTCCTTCTCCTTGTTGCCCGCTGCCGTGGCGGCCATCTGGTCGACCGATTGTGACGCTTCGGTACTGGCAGCCGTCGGAACACTCACCGCTGGTGCTGACGCTGCCGGGGCCGCCGGTACGCCGGTTACCGCCCCGCCGGCCCGAATGTTGTCGGCACCTATCACCTGTACTGCTGCGATAGTCAGATCGCCGCTGGACTGGATGCCAGCATCACCGGCATTGACTGTTCCAGCCGGCGCCACCAGAACGATTTTCGCCTTGCGAACTCCCGGTCGCCCCTGGATCGCAGCAATCCCGCTACCAGCGCCACCCGCAGGAAACTCCCACTCATTGTTTTCATTGCGTACGGGATCCGGCAGGATCACCGCAGTTTTGGCTCCCTTGCCAGCGTCAATATCACCGGCGCTCGTCCACAACAGCATGTCGCTTCCGCCCATGCTGAAAATCCGTGAACTATTCACAAGGATATCCCCTTGTGCTGCAACCAGAACATCGCCCTCACGTTCGCTAATGATGCCCAGTTGATCAGCGTTTTTGCTCAAGGTACCCACCGAGGCCAAGCCAACATTAAGGTTGCCGCCAGGAACGAAGAGTTCAATAGCGCCATCTCGACGGGTCTTGATCTGGCTAAACAAGAGGTTTAGGTCGCCGTCGTGTTTGAAAACATTGCCGAACCCAAGCAACTCCAGCGCTTGGAAACCCCGTTCGTAATTACCTGGTGTGGCGCCACCAGCCGATGCATCGTTACCCGCGCCACGCAACTCAGTCCATAGCAAGGAAGACCAGAAGCTCTTCACCGTCGAAAAGCGCGGGGCAGTGACGTTGTCTCCGGAAGCCGCCGCATGCGCCGTCCAGGCTGAGAGATAGGGAGAACCGCTACCAAGGTAGCGAGCAACGAACTCTGCCGCCAGTACCTGCCCAGCGAAAACCTCTTGCTGCAAACCGGTCAATCCGGCGTAGGCGGCTCTAGCAGCGTCGGCATCAGCGGGTGCCGGCAACCCCAAGCTACTCAGGTATGTCTGCAACGCGACAATATATTGATACTGATCACCCAGATACTTGCTACCAAATGCACCTGCATCCAGTTTCGTTGCGGCACCAGCCAACACCCTGACCCCCGCTCCAGACGAAGCCAGCGACGGATTGGTCAGATTGCCGGTGGTGACGATGCCGCCAGAGGTGGCAAGATCGGTGTCGCGCCCCGACTCCACATAGACAAGACCGCCACCACCGACCTGAATCGATGCACCATTGGCAAGGGGTTTGTTTTCTGTACTTTGCGGCACACTGAAACGCACATCACGACCAGCAATAACGCTGGTGACATCCGTACTGTCAAGGTTCTGGGCTGTGAAGCCAAAGTCGGTCACGTCACCACCTGCCGAAACCTGAACAGGCTTGGCGGAAAAAAGAACATTTCCGCTATCGATACCAGTGACATTGCCATTGACAGCAACGACCCGTACCGGATCATCATCGCCCGTATGGAGCGACACCAATTGCCCCTGGCTGTTCAACAAACCTGTTTCCTTCACACCCAGGCTATCCCTTGTCGCCCCGTCGCGGTTCTGTGGAGCCGAATTCAAAGCAGAAGGAATGGCCGCAGGGTCCACATCGGGCAGGCGTAATGGTACGTTCATGGTCACCGATCCGGCGGCCAGCAAATCCAGTTGGCTGGTCGCTGAGGGGAACATTACTAAATCCGTGTCGCCACGCTTGCGACCCACCAAAACATCACCAGAAAAAGCAGTCAGGCCAAGATTGGCCGGCAACACTTCCATACCACTATCATCCACAACACTGGTAGGCAAAGAGCCCGGGAACTGACTGTTCTTGAATAGCGCCTGCAGACGAGTTGCTCCCTGCAAGCCGGCGGTACCAGTCACTGCAGTAAGGCTAACCCGGTCGTCACCCGTGTAAGTGTAGAAAAAGCTGCGGGAACTCGCCGTCTGTCCCTGGTAGACGCTATTAGCCTGCATGAGCACTGTCGGATTGAGGACCGTTTCAATCCTGGCATCCGCCCGGGCGCTGACTGAAAACTGGCCATCCGCCACGTGGAGGATGGGGTAGAAAACACTGTCGCTGGTTCCCTTGGGCGGCTTGTCGCCTTCCTTGAGTGAACCCCCAGCCCAAATACGCCCCAAGCCCCCCATGACCATGAACTGGCCGCCACGAATGTCACCGCCGGCATGAACCGAAAGGTCACCGCTGGCATTGACGACCAAGTCACCACTCTGGCTGGTACGACCATTACTAGGCAGCATTGCCGACAGATTGGTCACGTTGCTCCCAGCCATGATGTCTACACTGCCACCACCCAAGGCGCCCACGTTCTGCTGGAACAGGTCGAAGCGCATCCACCAGGCTTCCGGCCGCGTGCTGGTTGACGAACTTGATTGCCCCTGCCGCCACAACCAATGGGTACCCAACTGTGAATCTGCGGCGCCGATAGCATCGCGGCCTGCAGCAATGCGGATATCACCACCGCGGCTTGGGAAAGCACCATAGAACGTGCCGTTGATTGCCGTTGACGAAATCTGCCCATATGGGGCTTGGGTACGAACTGCAAAGCCATCCGCTGTTTGCCCATTAACCACTTCCACCGGCAGGCCAGCTGTATAAATCACTGCTGTCGAATCGGTCAGCTTGAAATCACGGCCTGCCGCAATCTCGATATTCCCGGTTGTCGTCCTTACCACGGCTTTGCTTGCCAGCACAACATCGCCAGTGCTCCCTGTCTTCATCAAGGGGGTCACCCGGAGCGGATCGGCGGCGCTCTGATCGGCGCCACCAATCAGACGGTAAGACCAACTCTCACCTGGGCGCAGGTTGTTGAACTTTGGATCGCTGTTGCTTCCCGGCGACGCCAGTTCAAAACCGTCACTCAAATTCTTGCTAAGATTGAGGTTGCTGGTTGCCCGCAGGGTAAGAACCCCTGGTTGCCCACCGGCTCGACTGGCTGAATAGAGATTCCAGTCAGAGGCCAGAGCCAGATCACCGGTACTGGCGATTTCCACACCGGGCCGGACAACAATACTGGAGGTTCCGGCCGGATCCAGGCGACTCAGAATAGCAGCCGCATTCACCATGAAACTGGTGACATCATTGGTGTAAGTCCCAATATTGGCCGCCCCGATGCTGGTGGCAGCGTACTTTTTCACTCCTTCGACCGCCACAATGGCGGCACCGGTGAAGTCCGACTGCGCGTTGCTGACCTTCACCTCATTGCCAGCCCCTGCCCCCGTGCGCTCGGCCCGCAGAGTTACCTCGCCGCCAAGGCGGAAGCGCTCCGCAGCAAGCTTGGCGAGGCGCGTCGCAGTATCCTGAGCACTCTCACCAACCTTGGCCACTGCGTGCTGCTCAGCTTCTGCCGAGGAAACATCGACCCGGCTACCGCTTTGCAGATCAAGTTGCCCGGAAGTCGAACCGATGCTTACCTTTCCGCCCTTGGCCGTCTCTCCGCTGCCAGTAGCCTTAGCCAGAATCTCGGCGGAACTCTTCAGGGTTACATCGTCCCGCGCGAAGAGACGAACTTCCCCGCCTTTATTTCCGGAAGCATCAACGGTACCGGCAACGACCAGCGCCCCACCGTCAACACTCAGCGCCACCTGATTGGCCTGGACGACTTTACCGGTAGACAGGCTCTGACTGCCGCTGCGCACGCGGAGATCCAGCCGCTCAGTGAATCCCTTGCCCGCCAGCGCATCCGCCACATCGTCCAGAGCCGTAATCTGTTTGACATCGGCAACGAAACTTCCGCCAAGGCCATTTGTTCCACCCTGCCCGGCAAGATTGCCGCCTAGAGTCAACTGGCCATTAACGGCATTGATCTCGACCTCTCCACCGCTACCGCCACCCGACTGGGCTGCCACATCAATCAGGCTAGCTGCGTCCTGGCCAGAAGCCTTGGCGATCACGACATTGCCACCATCGGCGGTAAGAACGATCCTGCCGGCATCGGCAAATGCACTGGTCCCGCCGAAATTCTTCTCCACTCCCCCTGCACGGGTAACCGAACCGGCTGCCAAAACAACATCACCAGAGGTTGCCTGCAATTCCACGGTACCCGCAGGCAGATTGATGGTTCCAGCCTGAGTCACGCTGGTTCCGGCTAGTCTGAGCCGTCCGCCCAGCCCCTCCGGCGCACTGCCGGCCGAACCAGCTTGGGTCACGGTCAACGCTCCACGAGAGCGGAAACCAACGTCAGCCGCAGTAGCCGTTGTCACCTGGCCGGCCTTGATGGCTAACGTGGTTGATTCACCAGCCAGGCCAATGGACAGATCGCCCTTGCCGGCAGCGACAATCTCCTTGCCCTTCAATTCGACTTCGCCAAATCCACTAATCGCCATACCCTGCTCACTGGGTGCGACCACGACCCGGTTGCCAGCCTCCACGACAAATTTGCCACTACCTACAGAAGCAATACCTGCAGTCTGGGCCGAGGTGTTGATCAGGTGCACATCAGTTGCCTTCACCGAGGCGCTCCCGCCCTCGCTAACGATAAGCGGCGTATCCAGAGTCAGACTGGCCAGACCACTACCGCTCAAGGTATAGCCGGATGCAAAGGCAATGTCACTATAGCTGCGGAAGCTAAGCGCACTGGCCTTGCCTAGCTGACCAAGCAGGTTGGAGCCGACATTGAGGCGGTTTGCGACGCTATCTTCACCAAAGCGAAGTGCCCGAGCCCCGACTGCGACGACCGAGGCATCAACGTTTATACGATCGGTAACCGACATAGCATCCGCGTTGAATACACGATGATCCCGGGTGGCATCCAGTTCAACGGTACCGCCCTTCAGAGTAACCCGGGACTTTACCTCGATATCGCCAATGGCCCCGATTGACCCGGTGCGGACCAAGCGCTGTCCCAGTTCCCCAGCCACCCGCAGGGCGGCTCCATCGCCAGCTATGGCCAAGCTATTTCCTGCGGCCCCGAAACCGGAACCACTTATGGTGGTACCTGCCCCCACAAACACGCGATCAGTGGCGACAGCAATGAGTTCCGGCATCTCCAGCGTGCTGCCATCGGCATCGATGACAATCTCGCTGGCGGTCACGTTCAGGGTCGTTTGCCCGGCACCATTGCTACTACCCTGCCGACCGCCGAGGATAAGGGTTGCGGGGCCGATACTGCGCAGGGTATCGAGATCGAGAGTGATGAAACCAGCACCATATGGCGTGCCGTCGGTCACCGCGATGCGCGGCGCCGCAATCTCCAAGGCACCACCTCGGCCGGCGGACGAGGCGGTACCACCAGCACCAGCCAGAAGCCGGATTATTCCCTCCTGCGTCAGGGCCGTACTGGCGGCAAAACTCAGGCGACCGCCATCCTTCGGCAGCTCATAACTGGTTCCATCACGAACGTTGCGGGCTGCAAACGTATCATTAGCCCCATAGGCACGATATTCCGAGCGCTTAAGGAAAGTACTGCCCGGTTCCACCAGGAATCCGTTGCTCCGGCTCTCGAGGATACTGGTACCGGCAGTACCCAACCGGCCGCCAACGATGGCGCTGCCGTCGGCCTGGGCAATGGTTTGGGTTGGTGCAAGATCGCGGTAACCGCCGATCGATGAAACGACAAAGGCACCCGGCAACAGGCCGTAACGGGCCGGCAGAAGGGTATATGTACCCGCGGGCAACCCAGCACCGGCAGCGATGGTGATCTGCATGCCCGTCTTGAGTGTGCTTCCCGATGCGTAAACCGGGTCCACCGGAGCAAACGCTGCATCGTATCCTGGCAGGATCGCGAATACGTTGCTGCTGGCCAAGTAATCGCGTGAACCACCGACCCCGGGCACGAACTCCGAGCCGAACAGATCGCCGCCGCCAGAAACGTCCACCACGGAACCGGCCGCCGCCTTGACAGTCGGCGCCTCAAGATTGACTACCTTGGCCGGCGCGGCCACAAGGACTTCACTCGCCCCTGAACCCAGCGGGTTGGGGTAAATCCACTGGTCACCGTTCTGCAACTCGCCGTAAGGCACCGTGACACCGGCACCGCTAACCGAAGTCACGCTCCCGGCCAGCAAATCCAGCTGATTGCTGGCCTTGAGGCTGATGTTGCCGAAGGGAGCGCGCAGCACGCCGCCCTGGACGATATCCCTGGCTTCCACAGTTAGCGATCCGTTGGCCGAAAGCGGCAATTCAGCCGCATCAGCGCCCTTCGTGAACGTGACTGCCCTGCCCGGAGTCGAAACACTAAATTTGCTGAATGTCGTCGGGTATAGCTGGTCTGCAGCAAATACCAGATCGGCTGCAGCATCGAGTCGGCCGGTCCGCTGCAACAAATTGTTCACGTTGAAGTAGGCACTCTGAAAGCGAATGTCGCTGTCAGTGCTGAAACTAGCCTGACCAATATTACCTAGAACAAGATCACCCACCAAGTCGAGGAGACCGGCGGTAAAGTTGATTCTGCCATTCCCGGATGATGCAACCCCACCGCCATCGGTAGTCGTACTCAGCGTCTGACGCCCATTGCTCCATTTAAGGTACTCGGCGGCAACCGTGGTCGGGCCTGCTGCAGTCAGTCGTGGCGCTTCCAGCACAAGACTGCGCCGGGGCCCGAGATTAGCACCGGCATCAAAGGCGATCGTATTCTGGGAAGAGAGGGTAATGTCATCAAAACCGGCATCTTGAAGCCCCTGTGCCGATACTGCACCATGCCCCAGATTGGTACCAGCAATTCCGGCTGCCCTGGAAATACCAGCCGGTAGCACCGAGCCGCCGACAGCAACCCGCAACTCGTAACCACCAACTTTGGGATAACCAGCCAGCGCGTTGACAACGTCGGACTCATTCGGCAGACCATCCACCTTCATGGTGAAACTGCCTGCGGCAGCACCAATACCACCGCTCGCCGCCTTCATCGTGCCGTCGACAAAGGCTCCCTGACGGGCAGCCACGGTTATCGAACCTGCATTCCCGGCCACGGTCATGGCCGGGTTGACAACATTGCTGCGCACTTTCTGGTTGGTGATATCAAAGACGGCACTCGTACCACTCACGTCCACGATGCTGCCGCTACCAGTCACCACGTAGCCCAGTTTCGATGCATCCAGACTGACCGTGCCGCCAGCCAATACTTCACCCTTGCGCAGGCCAGCTGTGCTGAATTCCGGCTTGACAGCACCGGTTGCCAGCAAGCGGGCATTATCACCCAGCCAAATGCTTCGTTTTCCAAGGTCAGCGGCATCCTGGAAGCTACCTGCTCCGGACGAGAGGCTCAAGGCAATGCTGCCGGCGGTGGCCGATAGAGTGCCATCCACCCACAGATCGTGTGCCGCCTCCAAAGCAATCTTGCCCAGGGTTCCGGTAACGATCGCCGCCCCGGTTTCTACCTTCAGGCTACCCGAATCCGATGCTCCACCCACCGCGGCCCGCATCGTGAAGTCTGCTGCCAGCCGGGACTCCTGGGGGATGACAGCAACTTCGGTGCTCTGAGCGATTGACGCACTACCACCACGCTCACGATAATCCTCGGCAAAAATCAGACCCTCAGCCTGCAAGGTCAACTGAGTACCGGCTACCAGGGTGGCGCTGCCAATCCCGGTCAGGTCGAAGGCACCAAATCCACCTTTGGCGAAAAAGTCCGCGCCCAGCCCCAAGCCGCTACCCGCTAACCCGCCGATGGACAGGTTCGGTGCTGCCAAGATCAGCTTGCCGCCTTTGCTGAATCCCCGGGCCTGCAGGGTTGCCCCCGCCAGATCGAGTTTTCCGTCGCGGTTGTTGCTTTGTGCAGCCCGGAGCGTAATGCTGCCAGCGCCACCCTGGGTCAGTTTGCCATCGCCCTTCAGCCATGCACCCGCCGAAGCGTCAAGCACGCTACCTTGACTCAGGAGAAGATCCTGGGCTGAGTCAAGGTTGATACTACCGCCTCTGTTGACAACCAGCGCAGTCGCACCATCCTTGAGATCGTTAGTCCATCGGCCGGCGACGTTGAGCACACTGTCCTGCGCCACGGTCACGTTCCCCCCAATTTCAACCACTGCCTTGAGCGACGAACCATCAGCTACCACTTTGCCGGTCTTGTGGCTGACGATGTCGATAGTGCCCCCGGGAGCGTTGATATCGTTCCCCACATTCACGGAACTACCCAGCAACGAGACAGTCCCTCCCGGCCCGACATCAATCGCCACCTTCTGGTCTATGGCGCCGTTGCTATACAGGGCAAAACGGGAAACTCCATGAGCAAACAGATCAGCAGACAGCAACGTTGTCGTACCCCGGTCACTCAGTCCAGTGTTCAACCAAGTTTGTCCGGCATCCGGGACAAAACTATCGACAACCCCCCGAATCTCTGTCTTTGGCAGTCGATAGCTGGGATCCTCGGTACGCCCCCCGCCGCTGGCATCGCCGAGAATCAACTGCCCTCCAATTGGCGTATTAATGCCGGATTCCCGCTGATAATCTCCAATTCTCACGCCACCTTTGACGGTGCCGTCAAGAACCAGCGATGCGCCATTGAGGGTGACACTGCCCGCATCCTTGCCCTCGACATAGCCGGCGAGACTGCGCTCTTCAGTTTCCATGCGGGTGTAGACCACATTGGCCGGCGCATCACTAATGTCGTAGCGTTTGCGTTCCGAATAGAGATAAGTGTTGAGCAGCGTCGTCGGTTGATAGGCCAGCCAGCCTCCCGAAATATCGATCCCGGCGCCCATGGCGATGAGGATGTCTCCCTCGGACTGAATCGATACCTTGCCGCCCGCTGCCGTTCGCTCGCCGACGGTAATCGGTACCAGCTTCTCGTAATCGGTGGTATTGGCCACTTTGATGCCGCGTCGCAAGTCGTAGTTGACGGTCTTGCGATAGAGGATGCCGCTGCGCTGCAGGGGCGAGTCGGCTAGTTGAACGCCGAACAAATCAGCGGTGATCTGATTGCGACTCCCTTCCACCGCCACTGCCGCACTACCGGCAGCACTGATTGACGCCCCTGTCTCCAGAACCACACGGGAATCGTTGCGGGGTTTGCTGGCATCCTTGTACGTCGGCTTCGAGGGGTCCTTCACGGCCTTCACCGTGATCTCTCCTCCGGCAGCACGCACACTGGCATTCGGTTGCAGATGTACCGTGTGGCCAACCAAATCGATACGTGAGGGATTGAATGTCTCGGCTCGATACTGGGTTTCCTCGGCTCCGTTCACATCGTAGGTTGGTTCAATATCAACCGCTGTCGTACTACCTTGCCCCAAGGTCAAGGCACCGGCGCGCTCGGCGGTATTGGCCTTGTTGGCCTCCACGACGCTGTCCTGGGCCTTGAGAAAAATTGACCCGTTGGCCTTGATCGACGTGGTGGCCGAAACCCGTCCCAACTGGTTGACGGCGAAGCCGACCATGGTGGCATTGCCGCGGCGACTCATCACCTCCCCCAGCCGCTCTGCCGCACGGGCCAGGACTCCATCCGAATAGGCGCTGCCATTGCAGGTGGGTTGAGCCTTCTGTGCATCCATACTGGCCTTGAAATCGGCGTCGATGGCAGCGCGAGCTGCGTCGTTTTCGATAATGGCGGCACGAGTCGCCGCTTCATCGGCAGGCGTTGGAGTTGCAGCACGATTGGTCACCTCGCCGGAGGCGACCACAATGTCTTTCTGTGTCGTCGGATCCTTGACCCGATTGCCGCTGCTATCAAGGAGGAACCGGGGGTCGACTTCCACCAGCCAGCCACGGGTCGCATAGCTGTCACTCTGCATCATGTAGACCGTGTGCCCACCGCCAAGAACGACCTGGCCGTTGGTGGCATCCAGCCGCCCTTCGTTCGTGACTTTGGGCGCGAAGAGCATGATGCTGCCGCCACTGGCACTTTTTATTTCGGCTCCTGCCGCAACCCTGATTTCGCTGCCTGCGATGGCAGCGCTGCCATCATCCGTGAAGGCCGGCATGCGGGCGCTGGTGAGCGAATCCAAACCAGCCTGGAACGTGGCATCCGAAAGGTTCAGGGACGACGCGATGATGCCCCCCACATTGACCTGAGCGCCGTTGCCAAAAAGGATGCCGTTGTTGTTGACCAGGTAGATTTGGCCATTGGCCTTGACCAATCCGTAAATCTCGCTCGGCTTGCTGTCAAAAATACGATTCAACGCCACGGAACTGACCGAAGGCTGCTTGAATTCGACACTGGAGCCGGTGGCAACGTCAAAACTATTCCAGTTGAAGGTAGCCCTTTGACTGGTCTGTTCAATAGTCATGGCCCGCCCGGTTGTCGTCACCACATCCGAGGCAATGCGGCCACCGCCATAGGAAACAAAGGTCGTCGCGGCAACCGGCAAGGTGCCTCGCGGCGGTGCAGCACCGGCCGGAGAAACCAGCAAGCCGGCACCGAGCGCGACAGCAGCGCTAGTCACACCTAGGCGGCGAGTCCTTGACCCTTTTTTGCCAAGGGCAACCGCAACCTCGCAGATAGGTACGGTCATTCCCCGCGCAGGGTCAAAAACTAGTTTGAACAGGTTCCGGTTCATGCGACTCTCCTAGCCGCGGCGTCGTGCACCGCGAATTTAGAACTGATATTTAAAACTGAGCAGACCACGCTGGTAGCCCTTCTCCGTCCTCGGTCCGGCATGCAGGGTATGAGCCCCCTCCACATTCGCCAGCCAGTTTTTCCCGCCGACCAGGCGGAATCCGAGTCCGATGCTAGACAACATAAAGTGGTCCTTCTGCTCAGGCAGAGCCTCAATAACGTAGAGGCTGGCACCGTCGTAGAAGATGTGGGGGGTCATCGAGAATTGCCCGCCAGCGGGGACAACTGGTGGCGCTGCCAACTCAAAGCGCAAACGCAACCCTTTGTCACCCAAGGCCTCTGATTCCAGATAGCCACGCACACTATCGAAGCCGCCCGCCGTGAACTGCTCAGGCGATACCAGTGGCTGACTGCTGATCTGCCCTTCGGCACGCACAAGCAAACCCCAGGCACCGAAACGCTGCCGATAAGCCAGATCGCCGCGCACAACGGCAAAGTTACCGCTTGCTCCGCGACGGCGACAATCGAACTGGTCGCGCTGCTGGCCATCGCACAAGACCTGTTGCTCCATCAAAGGCCTGAACCCAAGCGTAGCGCCCAGATTGAATTCGAGGCTGCCTGACTCCCCCTGAAAAGCGCCTGAATACTGCAGTGCGAGCGGCATATAGCGGAGCGGTTTGCTCGACGTATCCGTCCCCACCAAGGTCGTGTTTTCCTGAAGATCCTTGAAATCAAAACCTGCCAACAGTTGATGAGTGAAGCTACCGATACCCCGTAGCGGCGCCACGTAGCGAAGGCCCAAGGTATCGCCTTTGCCGGCCACACCACTCGACGCCACCGAGGCAATGTTGCTTGAAGAATGGACGTAATACAGACTGAGCGAATCGCCACTCCGGCCAACCGGCATGCCATAGAACATGGAAAGAATATTAACTTCGGTCATATCCTGCGGACTGACCGACCACCCCAGGCCAAGGCTATGCTGGCGTTGCCAGAGGTTTTGATAACGCAGACTCGCTTCCAGTCGGCCCACGCTGGTATCCGGACTCTGCTTGTTGTTCAGTTCAACGCTGCCATGGATCGGCAACTTGTCGTCTACCGCCAGCTCCACTTCCACCGTTCCAGGCTGACGACCAGGCCGCAGCAGGGGTGCCACCTGCCGGTCGGCACTGGCCAGGCGACCCAATTGATCCTGAACCTCGCTGAAATTCGGCACAGTCTCGGGCGCCAGGCTAGGCACACCAGCGCGAATGTCACTGCGCAGGCTGTAGCGGTTGCCGCTCACCTTCAGGCGCTCCACCTTGCCTTCGATCACCTTGATAGTCACCAGCCCGCCCTTCACCTGCTGCTCGGGAATATCAACCGCCACCGTCAGATAGCCGGCATCGTGGTAGGCCTTTTCGAGATCGGTGCGTGCCTTTTCCACATCCGACAAATTCCTGCCCGGGCCAAGATATGGGTAAACGGCCCGCTCGATCGCAATGGCCGACAACACGGTATTGCCCTCGACCACGTATTCCAGAATATCGAAACCTGCCACTTTGGCGGCGACTGACGGAGCTTCAGCGGCGTTGGCCAAAGCCTCTGGTAAAGCTGGAATGGCAACGACGACTACAACAAAGCAAGCCCGAACGAGCTTCAAACAGTGTGACTTCAAGAGAACAGAACAAGGCGATGGCATCGGACGCAAACAGAATTTTGGCAACCTGAGATTCTGGCGCCCACACCTTGCGACAGCATGACAAAAAACAAACAAAACATGAGCCGAACGGCTCATAAGCGCAGTTATAGTCAATAAATAAAAACGGCGGCCCAAAGGCCGCCGAAGGTATTGCCGAGGGACGGGGCTGCTGCCCCGCCCTCACGGTTAGATTGCTTAATAAGCAAACGGCTGGCAAGAATTACCGCCGCGGGTGCCCTTGGCATCAGCAATACGGTACAGGCCGTCGATAGCCGGAGCAGAAGCGTTACCCAGGTAAGCGGCCACTTCCGTCATCACGTTGTTTGCAACGGTTGAAGTGATGGTCGGATGGGTGTGCAGAACCAATTCGAAAGCAAAGTCGTACTTGCCGTTCAGGACATTGGCACGGCTACCGACGCCGTCATAGATGGAAACGCCGTCCAGCTTGACAAAGCGCCAGGAGTCACCATCCACACCGCCAAGGGTAGCCGGCACCGTCGGCTTGTTTTCAGCGGAAACGACGCCGATGGAAAAGTCGGAAGCGGTGGTGGTGTAACCGACATAGTCACCGCTCAGACACTTCTTAGCATCGCCGGTGCCAGCCAGATCGTAAACCTGGAAGCCGACATCGCTGTCAGCAACGGTGGCCGGATTGCGCTTGCCAGTCTGCTCTTCGAAGCTGGAGCACGGATTGCCCAGGAAATAGACGTTGGAGGAAGCCTGGGTGCCGGAGGTGTCGGCGCGGCGGCAGAGGTGAACCTTCTGGGTGGAGGTCGGAACCAGGAAGGACCAGTCAGCCTTGGTCACGGAGAAGGGGCTGGCGTTGACGATGGAGGCGTAATCGCGCTTGGTGATGTTAGGCTGGCAGGCCTCGGTCACATTATCGCCGGTACAGCCAGTCAGGCCCTGGGCCAATTGAAGGGCTTCGTAAAGAGCCTTGCTGACGGCAACGCCGAAAGCCTGGCCGGCGGGAACTGCCGTGACGGTCACATCGGCGACATTGACGCCGATCGGGGGATTGGTGTTGAACAGGGTAGTCCACATCTGCTTTTCGACATCGGAGAAGCCGCCATGGGACTGCTTCTTGGCGATGGCACACTTGTGGTAGATCTTGGCGCTGGTATCCGTCTCGGTCATGTTGGAGTCCACACAACTGGTCAGGGCATCGGTAATGAATCTAACTTGCTGGCTGGCGTCGGTGCTCATGCCATACAAGGAGTTGATGGAGCCACCATCGACGGTGTGCAGGAAGGCAACATTGGTATCGGCAGCAAAGCCAGCGGTGCCAGACGGAATGGTGCAGGAGTAAGCCAGGAAGTTACCCCAAGCCGAAGAACCCGGCTTGATGGCGGCGGCAACCGTCTTGTTGCTGTAGGTATCGAGGGTGCCAGCCTTGCACAGACCTTGAAAGCCGCGGAAGACGATGTTGGTCGGGGCCGAGGCGCCGGAAGCACGGACCACGTTGCCGGCGGTGATGGCGGCAGCGGTAAGGGTAGGATTAAGGGCGAAGGCAGGGGCGGCAGCAATCAGGGAAACGGCAGCAGCGATCAGTTTCATTTTCATGGAAATTCCTTTCGGGAAAAATCAGAATCCGCCGGCGAACCGGCGGATGGGCATCGGTTTAGTTGGAACGACGACGGCGAGCGACAGCGGCCAGCATGCCAAGACCGGCCAGGAACATGGCGTAGGACTCAGGTTCCGGCACGGCGGCCACGTTGTAGGTCAGGGTGCCGGCGGCGGCATTGAAATTGAAGGTGGCGATCTCGGTCGGCGCATCGCTATTCACGAACTGCTTAGTGCGGGCTAGCGTGCTGGCGCCATTGGTGGTATCGATGTAGAAGAACGACATGGCGGTACCGGTGGCTGCCGTGGCGTTGAAGCTGGACTGGGTCAGCCAATTCATGCCAGCACCAAAGGAAACACCGGCCTTCAGAGCACTAGCCGAACCATCCAGGCTGCTGCTACCACCGTCAAGGTTACCAACGTGGGAACCGATATTGTTATGGGGGGCGATGAAATTATCGAAAGTGGTAGCGAATGTTGAGGCCTTAGTCTTGTTCTGTTGGGCAACCACGCTAGCTGCGGCGGAGGTAGTGCTCAAGGCACGGATGTCAGCAGCGCTTTCCTTGGAGGCAGCAATAACAGCGTAACGGATATCGGTAGCACCGCCCATGTCAGCCATCCAGTCAGCGTACTGGCTGGACCAGGAACCTGTCTTGGCACCAACGTAAGCTGCGGAAGAACCGTAGGAGCCACCAACCGTGTTGGTATTGAAATTCCAGACGATTTCGTTGGTATTTCCAATATCTTTGGTGAAAGCGCTGTTGATAACGTTGGCGGACGGGATGACCTGATCGATGGTCAGGCCCAGATCGAACATGCCGGTGATGCCGCCGCTGGAAACGGAGTAGGCGAACATGACCAGGCTGCCATCCTTGGCGGTGGAAGCGTTGGACATCGTAGCGTTGGCACCTGCAGCAACGGTCGCCAGGGCGACGGCAGCAGCGAGAGTCTTGAGAGAAAACTTCATTGAAAACCCCTTCGAAAATATTGAGAGAACGGCCCCTGTCGGGCAAAAATGCGACGCGGAAGCCATCGTTTTGCCTTGGGTGTCCGCTGACACAAACTGCGGACAGACCTGCTTCTTCACCCAGCAACAACCATGGCCACCACATCAACAGGTGCCACTTTATGGCGAGTAAATGACGCTGGTTCGGGGGATTCGGCGCTATTTTTTCCGCCGATCGGCTCAGCCAGCCAGTCCGTTCGGCTCATTGAAAACACCCTGTATTGTCACAATCTGAAATATTTGCCCCGGGAGCGGCGAATTCAGTGGGTTTCCGCTTGGCACAATGGATACCGGGCTTTCACGCCCCGTGCACCGAGGTTCCACGACCATGGAAACCAGGGCTGCCCCTACGGTCAACCGGGAAAAACGCCCAAAACCGAAATTTCCTGCACGGCACGCTGACCGGCCCAACTCCTGGACAGTTTCATACTGAGTCGACAAATGTCGTCGAGCGCCTGACTCTTGTTTTAACGACCTCTTATTATCGTTAAAATTGAAACGATAGCCAAAGGCAACTGGTCACGACCACACTTATAGTAAGAAAACTTTTGATTACTTCCAACCAAGCCATTTGCGCTGTACAATCGTCAGAAATCGATCGATAAAGAGTATGCCGATGCTAGCCCTCAAGTCACCCGGTGCACTTGGCGCCGTTTTACGCGAGACG